>ENA-UOWO01003669-UOWO01003669.1-activated-sludge-metagenome-genome-assembly--contig:-NODE-3669-length-17616-cov-13.454131_pt1 | contig 17616 bp, 14 predicted proteins | sample MGYA00238148_ERZ761564 | MGnify/ENA primary metagenome ERZ761564 (study PRJEB28885, sample SAMN05720194) | activated sludge metagenome | isolation source: Anaerobic digester | place: USA...
AATTAAGAGAATTTGGTGATGTTATCGTAGCTTCTAATAATGATCACGGTGTTGCTGAAGTGGTGAGGAGATTTATTTTGGAGTAAATAAATCTTCAAAGTCTTTGATTTTGAAGATTTATTTATTGTAAAAAAACATCAAGTACGTAATGTTTATAGATTTCGTACTTGATATTGAACAAATGATTAATTAATTTTTTTTATACTTATCGATTTTATTTCTTTAGCGTCTGGAAAAAATCTACGACAGATATCCGCAAAATCTGACTTCTTATCTCTTGAAGAAGTTAACCAAGAATTGTATTGGTTAATTGTTGCTTCGATTTCTCTTTTTTCTGGTTTTCTAACTCCTGATTTTGAAGTTACCATTAAATTTAATTCTACTTTTACATTCATAATTATTGATTTACAGTGATTTTTATTATTTGTATTCTTTATTAGTTAGATGATTTTGCTAATATTTCATTCGTTTTTTTACAATATTCTGCAAGTTCATTTATCATAATTCCAATAAAATCAAGAGTCAATTTTGCTTTTTCCACTTTTTCATTAATTAATGAGGATATGTCTTCAGGAGCATTGATTTTTATAACGAATTTATCATCCCATAATAGTGAATTTGGGCTGGTTTTATAGTTTCCTATAATAGGTCTTATTTCGTCATTTTTCAAATTAGTATTTAACGATTTAACACCATAATAAACAACGTTAGATTTTATCCAAATTGCTAAAGCAACATTACTCCAATTTTTATTTTTTATAAAATATTGATTGCTTTCATTCGCTTTTGGAGTCATTTCCCAATCTGTATTTTTATCTGATTGATTAAATGCTTTTGCTACATCACTAAAAAAATCTGTAATAATCTCTTTTTCGACTTCCCAAAAATTGTTTGCAATTTGGGAAGATTCTAAAAAATTACTTTTTATTAATTCTGATATATCCATTTTTAATTCGTTGTTAATAGTTTGATTTGTTAATTTCTTTAAAAGATTACTATATTGTTTCAACAGTTCTCGGAGCATTGGCTGGTGAATCGCTTCTTTATGACATTTCTCAATCCAAGTTGAAATTTTGTTCTTATAACAAACCAGTATTACCTCTTCAATATTAATATTATTTTTAGCATCTAAATAATAGCTAATTTTATCTGGAGATTTTCCATTTTTTGTCAAATAAATAAGTTTACATTCTTTATAATAATTTTTGTATCGAAATAATTGTCCCTTTTGGTCTAATGCGTCTATTTTATTTTCAATAACAATTTGATTTGTTTTATCCTTGATAGTAATATCTATATATCCTCCTTCCGTATATTCCTTATTAATAGGGCCTATATATTCTTCGACTTTTATAACTGCATTATCAAAATCAAAATTTGGAATTTCATTTAAACTTTCAATTTCTTGAAAAAATATTTTCAAGAAAACACTTCCCTGGCTATGTGACCCTTTGGGGTTTAAAAGCTCTGCAATAATGCTTGAATGCGTCTTAACTTCATCTCTTTCCATTCCCATCACAGAAAAAATATTGAAATTTTCTCCTGTTGATTTAGCTAATTTATCATAGCTCTTTAGCAAACTGCCAACTTGATTTAACAAGTGCTTGGTTTTTTCCATTTTTTTAAATTTAAAATTCTATATCATATGTATTGGCTAGAATGTGAGCTAATAAATCTGATTTGTATTCTTCTTTTGACCCTTCATAATCACTCCAAAAAGTAATTGTATAAAAATACATAAGATCTAAAACATCATCTTTTGTTGTAGCCAGAACGTCTAGATATTTTACATTGCGCCAAAAACAGAAATAATCTTCGTCGTAAAAATCATCTGTTTTACCTAAAATTCTTTTTTGAAATGGATAGCCATCTACTTCATATCCTTTGCTTTCACAATAAGTTATAATTAAATTTCTAACGGCACTTTCATATATTTCAGCAGTGGTAAAATCTTCAATATCTCCTGGAACTAGTTTCCATTGCTCGTACTGTCTTTTTATTTCTACTTTGATTTCAGCTATTTCCATAGTAAATATTTTAGTTGTCCAAATGTATGAAAGTGAACATTGTCTATTTTACGGTTTTCCACATTTTAATAAAAAATTGGTTTATTTTAAATCCTTCAAGATTGTCCTCTTTTATTTTTTGCAAATGTGTTTTCAACGAACTCTAAACCACGGCGTAGTTAGATAAATAATTACTTGATTTTCAAATTGCCCAATCCCTTATTTAATCTATCTTTGCAGCTTTTAAAAAAATAAGAGATTTGACAACTTTTAAAAAGTTGTCAAATCTTCTAATCTCTAATTTCAAACAATGATTACAGTTAACGATATCTCCGTTCATTTTGGCGGAACCACTTTATTTAGCGACATTTCTTTTGCCATCAATGAAAATGACAAAATTGCCCTTATGGGTAAAAATGGAGCTGGAAAATCAACGCTTTTGAAGATTATTGCCGGACAAAGCAAACCTTCAACGGGCAATATTTCGGCACCAAAAGAAGCGGTAATCGCTTATTTACCGCAACATTTATTGACGACAGACGGCGCAACGGTTATGGAAGAAACTTCAAAAGCTTTTGGTGAAATCTTTTCAATGAAAGCCGAAATCGATGAAATCAACGAGCAATTGACGGTTCGCACCGATTATGAAAGCGATGCGTATATGAAATTAATCGAAAGAGTTTCGGACTTGAGCGAGAAATTCTATGCCATCGAAGAAGTGAATTACGAAGCCGAAGTGGAGAAAATATTGACCGGTTTAGGTTTTGAACGGGAGGATTTTTCTCGTCAAACCTCGGAGTTTTCGGGTGGTTGGAGAATGCGAATCGAATTGGCTAAAATCCTTTTGCAAAAACCGGATTTGATTTTGCTGGATGAGCCAACGAACCATATGGATATTGAAAGTATTCAATGGTTGGAGGATTTCTTAATCAATTCGGCCAAAGCTGTTGTGGTGATTTCGCACGATAGGGCTTTTGTCGATAACATTACCAATCGTACCATCGAAGTGACAATGGGACGAATTTATGATTACAAAGCTAAATATTCTCATTATTTGGAATTGCGAAAAGACCGTCGTTTACACCAACAAAAAGCCTACGATGAACAACAAAAATTCATTGCCGATAATCAGGCATTTATTGATAGATTTCGCGGTACTTTTTCTAAAACGGATGCCGTTCAATCGCGTGTAAAAATGTTAGAAAAATTAGCCATTGTAGAGGTTGACGAACTAGATACTTCAGCTTTGAAGTTGAAATTTCCGCCCGCAGCTCGCTCTGGACAATATCCTGTAATTGTAAAAGAAATGTCCAAATCTTATGGGAATCATGTGGTTTTCAAAGATGCCAATATTGTGATTGAAAGAGGACAAAAAGTTGCTTTCGTTGGAAAAAACGGCGAAGGAAAATCAACAATGATCAAAGCCATTATGAAAGAAATAGGCGTTGATAGTGGTTCTGTAGAAATTGGTCATAATTCTCAAATTGGTTATTTTGCACAAAATCAGGCAGCTTTGTTGGATGAAACGGCTACTATTTTTGAAACCATAGATGCTATTGCTGTTGGTGACGTTCGAACACAAATCAAGAATATTTTAGGGGCTTTTATGTTTCACGGTGACGATATCACAAAGAAAGTGAAGGTACTTTCGGGTGGCGAAAAAACGCGTTTGGCCATGATAAAATTATTATTGGAACCTGTAAATTTATTGATTCTCGATGAGCCTTCGAACCATTTGGATATGAAAACTAAAGACATCATTAAAGACGCTTTGCGTGATTTTGACGGAACTTTAATTCTGGTTTCGCACGACAGAGATTTCCTCGATGGATTGGCTACCAAAGTTTTCGAATTTGGACACAAAAGAGTAAAAGAACATTTTGAAGATATTGCTGGTTTCTTGGCACACAAAAAAATGGAAAACCTGAGGGAGATTGAGAAATAAAAATTACTATATGATTATTAACGCATAAAGGGTTTGTTTACAATGAGATAAACAGTATAAATATAATTTTATGACTAAATATTTTAATTTCACAAATGCTTTTGCAGTAATCGCAATTTTGTTTTTTTTTATCCGCGAAGGGACAATCAGGATTGTTGCCGAAAAAGCCAAACTCCTTTCAAACACTTACCGAAATTTGGGAATTGGAACCAGATACCCAAAAAGGCACTTTTTTACTCTCGAAATACAAGCCAATTTATGTATTGCCATTTAGATATACAATTAAACCAAATGAACTGCCTTATAATTCCGGTACAGAAGTTGTTTCGGATAAATATGTGCATATTGATGATTTAGAAACTAAATTTCAGTTGAGTTTCAAAGTTAAATTGGCACAAGACATCATATTTGGTAAAGGGGATTTGTGGATGGCATATAGCCAAAAATCATTTTGGCAAATTTACAATTCAGAGTTTTCAAGACCTTTTAGAGAAACCAATTATGAACCAGAGGTCATTTTGAATTTCCCGTCAAATTTTAATTTTTTTGGTCTTGATGGTAAAATGTTTGGCGTTTCTTTTAATCATCAATCCAATGGAAGAACACAGACACTTTCCCGAAGTTGGAATAGAATTATTGGTTTTGCCGCTTTTGAAAATAAAAATTGTAGTTTCATTGTAAGGGCTTGGTATGCTTTTCAAATAAATGAAAATCCAGACATAAAGGATTACACAGGAAGGGCAGATGCTACACTTGTTTATCTATTGAACAAAAACATTATTACCATTCACGGGCAACATTCTCTAAGAGCGGGGTCATTAAATCATGGACAAATTCAGGTGGATTGGGGCTTTCCAATAAAAGGAAATCTAAGAGGTCATTTCCAATTTTTTGATGGATATGGAGATACGATGATTGATTATAATTATAAACAAACTGTTTTTGGAATTGGATTTTCTTTTGCTGAATTCTTGTGATAAATTGGTATCTAGACAAAAAACTATCATTAGAATTAATTAATTCAGGTCTCACACGATAGAGATTTCCTGGATGGTTTGGCTACTAAAGTTTTCGAGTTTGGACACAAAAGAGTGAAAGAACATTTCGAGGATATTGCCGGTTTCTTGGCACACAAAAAAATGGAACACTTGAGAGAAATCGAGAAGTAAGCCCCCTAACCCACGAAGGGGAAATAAAAAATGAAAGTCCGATGCTTTTGATAAAGTATCGGACTTTTTTATTGTATTTAGATTACTTTTAAAACGCTTTTTCTTTTGAAATACAAAGCAACGTAAGCGAGAACGGCGCAAATAGAACCAATAACAAGTAAGTTGGAAATGGCTCCAAAAGTTTGTGAAAACGAGCCATCTTCGATAATCAAAATTCGGAAAGCTCTCAAGAAATGGGTAAGCGGAATCACATTAGCAATTCCTTGAACCCAAACCGGCATTTGGCTCAAAGGCCAAGTAAAACCACTCAAAATAAAGCTTGGCGTGGCAATTACCATCAGTATTTCGGTTGCTTTTAATTGTGAGGGAATCAAGATACTGACCAAAATTCCCATAAAGCTGACCACTAGAACAAATATTCCGGCTATGATGGTTAGTGGGAAAAGATTGTCGTATAATGGAATTCTAAACCACAAGGTAAAGAGCCAAAATAATATCCAAAGCCCAAAACTCATTATCATATAAGGAATAATTTTGACCCAAATCAATTTAAACATGGACGGGCATTTTTGGACTAGCTTTTTGAATGTTCCGTGTTCAAATTCCGCTGCAAAAGACAATGCCAATCCCAATAACAATACTTGTTGTAAAACGGCAGCCAAAACTCCAGGCCAAAGGAAATACATATAGTTCGTGCTTCGGTTGTACTTCTTGATGAAGGTTGTTTTGAAGGGTTCATATTGGGAGCCAATCAATTGTTCCGGTGTTCCTAGTTTGCGTAAAGTTTCCATTTGGACGCCTACTTTTAATGTTCCAAGGCAAAGCTGCAGAGCGCTAGAAGCATAATTGGCAGTTAAAACATTGGAAGCATTTACAATTGTGACTACTTCGGGATATTTTTTGGTCAACACCATTTTTTCGAAACCTTTTGGGATAATTACAACACAGGTTGCTTCTTTTTCGATGGCGATTTGGGACAAATTATTTTGGTCGTAAAGTAGCGAAGCGATATTAAGTACTTCGTTGTCTTCAAACATTTGGATGGCTTTTGAACTCATTTCGCTGCGGTCTTCATCGACTACAATTATGGGTAAATCGGTTACTTTTCCTTTACCATAAACATAGCCCAACAAAATTCCGTAGAGCAGTGGCGCTCCGATAAAAAGCAATCGAAGCACTTTGTTTTGCCAAAACATTTTGAATTCCCGGTTGAGAAGTGTAGAGAAATGTCGCATAATTTACAGCTTTAAAGTTACCGTTGCTTTTGTGATTAAATCCTTTGAATCTTGGTTGTTTAATGGAGTAATTTTTATTTCAAACAGGCTTTCCTGCATTTCAAAATCGGGATAAGCGGTTGCGATATTTCCGTAAGCCCCCAACTGCTTTATGGTGGAAACAGTTCCTTTGATGTCTTTCTTGTTGTAGACAACGTGAACGGTCATTTCCTGACCTTTCTTTATTTTATCCAATTGACTTTCCGGAACCGTAAAACGGAAATAGGTACTGTTTGTAATGTATCCATTAAACAAGGTGTATCCGGGCAATGCCAATTCACCAATGTTTAAAGTTATCGTTTCGATGCTCATGTCTTGTGGCGCAATCACGTAACGTTCTTTATCGGCAGTTTCTACTTCTTGCAAAGCACCATAGGCTCTGTCTTGTTGGCCTAGAGCCATAGTTTGTTGTTCGATTCGACCGCCTTTTTTGGCTTCGTCCAATTCGGCTACAACGGCATTGTATTGTGCTTGCGCTCCTTCGTATTTGGCAAAAGCTTCATCGAAAGTTTGTTGGGAAACCAAAGAATCTTTAAGCATATTGTCCAATCTTTGAATCGATTTTTGGGCAAATTGATATTGTTCTTTCAGACCTTGTTTTTTGGCTTCCAGCTGTTTGATTTGATTATCCGTTGCTCCTTTCACAGCCATATTGTATTGTGCTTTTGCCGAAGTTACGGCTCCTTCAGCCTGATTTATTTTGGCGTTGACTTCTGGAATGTCAAGCAGGGCCAATGTATCTCCTTTTTTTACCCAATCGCCTTCTTTCACAAATATTTTTATAATTTTTCCGGGAATCTTGCTAACCACTGAAATTTGTTCGTTTTCTATCTTGCCTTGAATTTGGCCTTTGTTTATGTTTTTTTCACAACCGACAAATAGGAATGTGAGGACTAGTAAAGTGATTATTCTTTTCATTAGAATTAGTTTAATTTTGACAAATGTTGTGCGAGTTCGCCAGTTACTGTAATGGTTTCAATAGCGGACATACGTTGTTCTATTAGTATGTTTATTTTGTTTACGGATGCTTTGTAGGAATCATTTTCGGCTTCTAATCGCTCCGAAATATTTATTAAACCCTCCTTGTATTGTTTTATGGCCAACACTAAGTTATTGTCGGCAATTTTTTCCTGCTGCGTCACGATTTCTATTTTTTGATTGAGAACCGTATAATTTACGTAGTTGTTTTCTAAAAGCAATTCCAATTTTTCTTTGGTATCGTCAATTTGGTTTTGCACTTGTTCGATATTTATTTTGGCTTCGTGAATTTTGTGTTTTCTTTCAAAACCGGTGAATACTTCCCATTTCATTGCGGCTCCAATCATCCAATTGGGGCTGATAGTCATTTCATTTATTTCTAAATTCAATGGTTTGTTTAATCCGGGAATCACGGGAGTTGTGGTATTTGCATCGAAAAGGCTTGAATAGGTCATTCCGCCAAAAGCGCCCAAAGTAGGAAGATAAGTTCCTTTTTCCTTTTTCAACATATATTCGTTTGCGAGTTTGAATGATTCCAATGCTTTTATTTCCTGCTTATTTTCTGGACTCAATTTTTCTTCTGTAATCCTATACGGGAGCAAATCGTGTTTGACATTGTTGATTTCCGAATCAGTATAATCCGTCAGGTAATGAATTTTTCTGTAAACCAATTTTCGTTTTCCTTCCAACTCGATTTTTTTTGAATTTAATTCTAAAGAGGCCAATTTTATTTTATCCCTGTCGTAGGGCACGGCAAGACCTTGTTCGATTGCTTTAGAAACTCTTTTAGTTTCTGTTTGCAATCTTTTGTCGCTGTCATTCAATAGTTTTTCCACCTCATTCAACAAGGTTAATTGGTCAAATGTGTTAATGACTTCCTTGATGATGATGTCTTTTTCGGACTCTTTCAAATACTCCGCACCTTTCGCTTTTTGTTCCAAAGCTTTTGCCCCATTTGGAATTTGCATTCCACTAAACAAAATCGTTTTTGCCATAACGCTGCCATTGAAAATATTGCCATAATTATCAAAAGTTTGTTTTCCTTCGAACAAGGTTAAATTGACCACCGGAACAGTTACAGGACCTGCATCTATGGTTAATTTATTGTCGTAATAGGTATAAAGTCCACTGGCTTCCACAGTAGGAATGTACTTGTTCCAAACACCTTTTTTTTGAAGATTAATTTTTTCAATTTCGAGTTCTTTGTTTTTAATGGAACTATTTTTTTCGATTGCCTTGTTTATGGCTTCGTTCAAGGAAGAAGAAATTATAATTTGGGCATTCCCGTTGGCAAATAACATCAGGGAGATGATGGTTATTACTAAATATTTTTTCATTTTGTTATAGGTTCTAAATTGTCGTAAATCTGCTGGAAAGTTTCTTTCACGATTTTGAAATTTTCAGTATCAATTCCTTTTATGGCATCTTCAAGCGTTTGATTTACAATTTTGATTACTTCTTTTTCGATTATTTTTCCTTTGGGCGTGAGAAAAATTAAATTCAATCGTCTGTCTTTCGCGTCAGGCCGTCGTTCCACTAGACTTTCTTTCTCTAAATTATCAATCAAACGAGTAATTCCCGGCTTGTCCTTGTAGGTTCTGTCTGCTAAGGTTTGCTGTGAACAACCGTCATCCTGCCATAGGACACCCAGAATGGTCCATTGTTCTTTGGTCAATGCGACATTGTTTTTTCTAAAATTATTCAATAATGCTCTGTTAAAAACCGAATGGGTTCTTCCAGACAAAATACCATATAAATTTTCAGGCGTAAAAATAGTTTCCATAACAATAGTTGTTTAAACAACTACAAAGATATAATGATTAATTGAATTGACATTCGTTTTGTTGAAATTTTTATTTAAAATTTTAAATTATTTATTTAAATCACTATTTACTAAATAGTTAATAAAATTTTTAAAATATTTTTTATCAATGAGAATGATTTTTCAAGGAGGAATTTTGTGATATTGACTGTATTATTTTAGTAAATGTTTTATGGAGGATCTTGCTTTCATTCAAAATAGAGAAACAAGCAAGTAAAAGAACTCTTTGAAGACAAAAAAAGAGAGCGATTGAGAAATAGATTTTCAACGATTTCATAAAAGGCAAGTGTTTTATTTCTCTTGCCTTTTTTCTTTTCTCTTTTCTGAGAAATAGTTTAATTCTCTTTTAAACTCTCGACAATTCTCCTTTATGAATTGAATCTAAGCGATGTAAAAATAATAACAATCAATTTGACAATATCACTTGTGAAATTAAAAATTAATTTTACCTTTGCAGTCGCTTACGGGGTGTAGAGTAGCTCGGTTATCGCGTCCCGCAATGCGGGAAGGCCGCAGGGTCTAATCCTTTATTTAATAAATATGTACATAGTTTACATTTTATATAGTAAAAGTTCATTAAAATATTATACAGGTCAAACTGACAATCTTGAAAATAGATTATTCAGGCACAATTCAGGTTTGAGTTTGTCAACAAAGTCAGGTAAGCCATGGGAATTGATTTATCAAATTCAATTTTCAACACGTTCAGAAGCAATGCTTTTAGAACAAAAAATAAAAAAAAGAGGAGCCAAAAGGTATCTTGAAGATATTGGATTCTTTTAAATTCGGGGTGTAGCGTAGCTCGGTTATCGCGTCCCGCAATGCGGGAAGGCCGCAGGGTCTAATCCTTTATTTAATAAATATGTACATAGTTTACATTTTATATAGTAAAAGTTCATTAAAATATTATACAGGTCAAACTGACAATCTTGAAAATAGATTATTCAGGCACAATTCAGGTTTGAGTTTGTCAACAAAGTCAGGTAAGCCATGGGAATTGATTTATCAAATTCAATTTTCAACACGTTCAGAAGCAATGCTTTTAGAACAAAAAATAAAAAAAAGAGGAGCCAAAAGGTATCTTGAAGATATTGGATTCTTTTAAATTCGGGGTGTAGCGTAGCTCGGTTATCGCGCCTGCTTTGGGAGCAGGAGGCCGCAGGTTCGAATCCTGCCACCCCGACCAAAAGTCGAACATTTTTTGTTCGGCTTTTTTTGTTTATAGGATTTCAGGTTATAGCATCCCGAAAGGACGGGAAGACCACAGGTTCTCGCGATAGTCATCGGGACTGCCACCCCGACCAAAAGTCGAACATTGATGGTTTGGAATGAAAAAAAACCTACAAATCCTTCGATAGCATCAAAAGTAGATAAAAAGAGTATTACAGGAAAATACAAATTCCTGAATATCGTGAAACAACAGCAAATGACTTTCTAAAAAGCGTATATGCAAAAGTATTGCGGTTTATTGTAATTCCATTTAGGTAAAATTTGTATTTTTATTCTCTAATTAGAGTTAAGGCTATGAACAAAACTATTTCCTATACTTCAAATAAAAAGAATTCTCTTAAAATTTTCATATCTGTTTTTATTCTTTGCATCGCCAACTTTGTATTGGGACAAAATATAGTAACTGTAAAAAAAGACAGTATTATAAAGCCAATACCAATGAATGTGGTGATTGAGAATCTTGTTTCAACCAGAATGAAAAATAGTCAAATGATTTTAGAAAACAATCAGACTATACGAAATCAAAATCAAGCTTTTAGTTTAATTAATATCGAAATCCAAAAAGCCAAAAATATTCTGGAACGGGGTTTTGATTACAAAGGATTTACAAAAGAGATCAATTTACTGGTTAAATGGAAAGATTTTGCCGTTGAAGGCATTACCAAAAACAAGAACAAAAGACAAACAACAAGAGACCTGACAACGACTACCTTACTGTTAAACGAATTAGAGAGCAGAACTATTAATCAAATCAATAAAATAAACAAAAACAATAAAGCATTAAGCGACATACAAAAAAGAATCGATTCGTTGGCAACAGACAAAGCACTCTACATATTACCGAGTGATTCTATAGCTAAAAATAATTATTTTCAGCGATTACTTTTCTTGACCAAAGACATTGATCTAACCAACAAAAATCTCAAAAATGCTATTGACAGTATACAAACCTTAGAAATCAAAGGAAACGTATTCAAAAATAATTTAAATTCTGACATTGTAAAAGTCGATTTATTAAGAAAAATAGAAACTGACAATCTTTTTTCAAAAAAAGTCTCCTTTTTTGACACCAAAGATATTGTAGAAAGATCATTTTTAAGTGAACTGAAACACTCCCTGAAAAAAGGATATTTTGTGTTGAGGTTTTACATTCTGAATAATTATTTTTTAATACGATTATTTCTTTTATGCATACTGGGAATTTTTATATATCTGAAAATCTTAAAAAAGAAATACCAAAAAGCGAATATTTACAACGATTTTAAATATTCCATACAAATTTTCAGGCGACCTTTAGCAACAGCAACTCTAATCACTATTTCAATAGGACAACTTTTTATTCCTTCTCCGCCTTTCATATTTATGGCAATTCTTTGGACAATTGCATCAATAGCGATAACTATTATAATAGTAGAAACTCGTTCGAAACCATCTTTGAAAACTTGGTTAATTTATTTAACTCTTATTGTATTAGTAATCATTGACAACCTTATTTTATCACAAACGCTATTTGAAACTATGGCTTTAGTTGGCTTGGGCACTGCAGCAACTTCTTTTGGATTGTATCGAATCTATAGTAAGGAAAAAGTATTTAATACACCTACTTTGTGGCTCGTAATTACAATGTTAGTATTCGAAGTGTCAGGTGTGTTCTTTATGCTTTTTGGAAACTACAATTTAAGTAAGATACTCATCTCTGTAGGAATCATAACCATCCTAATTGGCTATTTAATAATCTATACCTTCCAATTAACCAGCGATATAATCAATTTTACCAATCAAATAATAGAATCTGACACCAAAAAACCAATAGACATCGTTGCTCAGGAAAATCATAAAATCACAAAAATCGTATACTTTTCATTTTTTATTAGTTGGATTATTCTAATAAACAGAAATACCTATTCTTTCCAGAACCATATAGAACCTTTTGTTGAAGCTTTTTCCGAAGAGCAAAAAATAGGCTCCTTTACTTACACCTATCAGAGTATTTTGGTTTTCTTTTTTGTAATTATTGCCTCTGTTTTTATTTCAAAAATAGTCTCTTTTCTTGCTTCAGAAAACAAAGCGGTTAATGTAACCGAAGAAAAAAAATCCAGTACAGGCAGTTGGATTTTATTAGTTCGAATAGCTATCATTAGTATAGGAATCACTTTTGCCTTTGCTATTGCCGGAATTCCAACAGATAGATTAACGGTGATAATTGGTGCTTTAGGTGTTGGTATTGGTTTTGGTTTACAAGCTTTGGTCAACAACCTGATTAGCGGATTAATCATTGCCTTTGAAAAACCAGTAAATATTGATGATATTATAGAGATTGGAGGACAAACCGGCACAATGAAATCCATTGGCATCCGAAGTAGCGTGGTAACCACTTGGGACGGAGCCGATATCATTATTCCGAATGGCGATATATTGAGTCAACATATGACGAACTGGACGATGGGAAGCGCCAAAAGACGGTATGAAATTAAAGTTGGCGTTGCTTATGGAACCAATTTAAAACTGGCCAAATCTATCATTCAGGAAGTTTTAGACCACCACTCATTAATACTAAAAAACCCAGAACCCTTGATATGGGTAACACAATTCGGGGATAGCTCCATAGATTTTGTTATTAAATATTGGGTACCTCATTTTAATTATGGCAACGAAGTAAAAAGTGATTTGATTATGGCTATTGACGAAATATTCAAATTAAATAATATTGTTATTCCATTTCCACAGCAAGACATTTACATTAAATCCAATGGCGAGATGCCCAAAGAAATTAAAGAGTAAAGAGAAGTAAGAAATTAACCCGTTGCGTGCAATTAATAGAAAACTCAATTAGGAACAAAATATAAAAATTTAAACACATAGAAATATAGAAAAAAAAGAGTTTGATAGACCAATTGCTTCGCCGGTGTGCTATCGCTTAGTTCTTGGTTTCACATAGCTATGTTTCACTATCAAAAAGTGAAACGTCTCAATAAAATCAATAAAAGACTATGTTTCTATGTGTTTAAAAAATTATAAATTAAATTACAACCAACAGGTTAAGAAATTATATTCTAAAGCTAGTATAAGACATCGTTTTGCATCTGGTAACGCCTTTTTAATGTTCAGAAAAATAGCACACGTATTTTTTTAAATAGTAGTATATTTACAAGTCATAATTCATAAAACCCATACTATGGAAGTTTTTTTATTGGTATTACTTATAGCTTTTTTGTTCTATATCAAAAATGCAATAGACTCCAAATTCGACCGACTGGAGGACAGAATGGGAGAAAAAATGGACGGGAAATTCAAAGAATTGTTTAAAAAAATGGACAATTTAAAAGAAACTGAAACGCTTCCGGAAAATCCATTGGCCGTTCCCGAATTAGCAAAACCAAAAGATACTCCAAAAGAATTAAAACCGCCAGTAGTTTTTGAGAAAACAGAACCCATGGTTTTCATTCCTGTCGAAAAAGAAATCGCAGAAGAAAAAATGGTCTTTTCAATGGAATCGGTCTCACCTCCCAAATCAGCACAGCCAAAACCCGAATCCAAAGTGTATATTCCACAAGAACCCACTAAGACTTTTTGGGAAAACTTCAGGGAAAATAATCCCGATTTAGAAAAATTTATTGGCGAAAACCTCATCAACAAAATTGGTATTTTAATCCTGGTTTTAGGAATCAGTTATTTTGTGAAATATGCCATAGACAAAGATTGGATTAACGAACCAGCCCGTGTGGGAATCGGTATGCTCTCCGGTGCATTGATTATGGGAATTGCACATAAATTACGAAAAAAATACGCGGCTTTCAGTTCGGTTTTTGTGGCCGGTGCGATTGCTGTTTTCTATTTCACGATTGGTGTAGCGTTTCACACCTACCACCTGTTCGGACAAACCGCGGCCTTTATCATTATGGTGCTCATTACCGTATTTAGCAGCCTAGTTTCACTTTCCTACAACCGAAAAGAATTGGCGGTTTTGTCACTAATTGGGGGCTTTGCCGTTCCGTTTATGGTCAGCACAGGTCAAGGAAATTATGTGGTATTATTTACCTATATCCTCATTTTAAACATCGGAATCCTGGCATTGGCCTATTATAAAAAATGGGGGATTATTAACATATTGTCCTATATTTTTACAGTCATTTTGTATGGCGCTTGGTTGTTCAAAGACCTAGATGAAAAGGTGCCACATTATCTTGGCGCACTGCTTTTCGGATTTGCATTTTACTTAGTGTTCATTGGCATCAACATCATCAATAATGTAAGAACCAAAGGGCTTTTCTCTCCAATAGAATTAAGTATTCTGGCCAGTAATACCTTTCTGTTTTATGGTGCTGGAATGGTTGTTTTAGAACAATTTCATCCCGAACTCAAAGGATTGTTTACCGCCGCTTTAGGATTACTGAATTTGGGTTACGCATGGTTTTTGTACAAAAAATTTGGTTTAGACAAAACTGCCGTTTACCTGTTGGTAGGATTAACGCTTACCTTCATCACACTGGCCATTCCAATTCAGTTTGAAGGAAATTATATTACCTTATTTTGGGCGGCAGAAGCCGTTATGCTAATGGGATTGGGACAAAAATCAAAAATAACCTATTATCGATTTGCCTCAATTATGGTTCACAGCTTGATGATTGGAAGTCTCTTGATGGATTGGGCGGCAATTTATAGGACTGAATCTGTCCTGAATATACTCTTCAACAAGATCTGCTTAACGGGCATTTTTGCGGTGGCTTCGCTATTTGCTGTTTACTATTTATTAAAAAAAGAAGACGAAAAACTGCAACAATTTGGATTTATTTTCAATCCAAAAAAATACCGTGACTCACTGAAAAGTATTGGAATAATTATCGGGTATTTTGTGGGTTTATTCGAAGTAGGTTTTCAAGCCAATACCCATATCGAGGGAGTCAATTCTGCTATAACATTACCTATTGTATATCATCTGCTTTTTAGTGCGGCACTGATTTATGGCTTGTGCAAAAGCAAAAATAGAATTAATGACCAATTGGCTTCGATTATTGCTGTCATCAATAGTATCCTTTTTGCATTTTGGTTCTCGAATTATGCCTTTTATGAGCACGAGCAATACATAACAACGGGAATTCACCAACGAATTGGCTTCTATTTGCATTACATTTCGCTCCTTATAATAGTATTCTTTGGCTATAAATTGTACCAAATCAACAAAGAAAACCCGGTTTTCGAACTATTCCAAAAGAAAATTATAGTTTGGATTGCTGCCTTTTTTATCATTTATATGGCCAGCACTGAACTGATGCTCCACGGTTTAGTCCTTTCAAATTCGCCAGTTACGCCTCAAGAGGTCCAGTCTAGTGAATTTTATAAAAATTACCAATCCAATGAATTGCATTATCTAAAACAACAAATTGCTTACGATGCAATATATCAAACTCGAACCCAAATTATAAAAACAGGATATCCCATTCTTTGGGGAATTCTCGCTTTTGTCTTCCTGATTATCGGAATCCGAAAACACATCAAAAACCTGCGAATAATAGCCTTATCCTTATTGGGAATTACCATTCTGAAACTATTTCTATTCGACATTAGCAATGCTTCCGAAACCGGAAAAATCATCGCTTTTATCTTGCTCGGAATTCTAATCCTGATTATTTCATTTGTGTACCAAAAACTAAAAGTCTTGATACAAGACGACAATAAACCAAAGGAAACTAATGAAACTGAATAAATTCATACTCATTCTGCTTGCCGCAAACGGTCTATTGGCACAACACAAAACAACGGCAAAAATCGAAACCGTAAAAGAAAATGGTTTACACAAAATCATTTTGCCCACCGAAATTCGCTCTTTTTCCAAAGAAGAATTGGGCGATTTCAGGATCCTAGATGCCAAAGGAATGGAAGTGCCCTATTACATCCTTCAAGGAAATACCGAAACCAATTCCAGTAGTTTTTCAGAATGCAAAATACTGTCGAAAACTACGATTCCAAAAAGCAAAACAATCCTCATTTTTGAAAATCCAAAAAAGACCATCGATGCCATCGTGCTGTCCATTACCAATTCCGATGTTACAAAATCCTACAGCATCAGCGGCAGCAACGACCAAAAAGAATGGTATGGATTAGTCAACAATTCGCTCTTAAACGACCTTGAAAACAAAGAAGCCACTAGTGTTCTCAAAACAATACCTTTGCCACTTACCTCCTATCGTTTTCTAAAAATAGAATGGAACGATAAGAAAACATTACCCATAAATGTATTGAAAATTGGTTTTTTTATCAACAATGTCAACAAACCCAAACGGGAAGAAATTAAAGTTAAGAACCTGAAAATTCTGCAAATTCCAGCCGAGAAAAAAACCCGAATTCACATCCATTTTAATCGCCCACAAATCGTAAATCAAATTAGTTTTACGATAACAAATCCTAATTTGTTCCAACGCAATGCGCAGCTTTATGTCCATAAAAAAAAGCCAATCAATCAAAAATCGACCCCGCTTCCAGAGGAAATTTTTGCTTTTGAATTGAGTTCCAATACCAATAATACCTTTACCATTCCGCAACTTTTCGAAAAAGAATGCTTCATCGAAATAGAAAATCAGGACAATCCACCTTTGACTTTCGGTAAAATCCAATTTTTCCAAAATCAGATTGCAGTCATTGCCGATTTGAAAGCCAATGAAAAATACACCATCACAACCGGAAATCCTAAACTCCATAGCCCCGAATATGATTTAGAAAATTTCAAAAAAAATACCAACAGCAACTTGCCTGAGGTCAAAATTTATGACATCAAAAAGCTAGATTCTAAAAAAACAAGCCCTCAAAACCAATCCTTCTGGCAACAATCTTGGTTTATGTGGTTGTGCATCATTTTGGGTGGGATTGCCGTTTTATATTTCACTTCAAGTTTAGTAAAAGACATGAAAAATAATACATCAATCTAATCCCGTTCCGCAACGCTCCGCAAAGTCTCCGACTTTGAGGAGGTGACAAAAGGTCTCTGACCTTCCACTTAATACATAACAATCACAATAAAAAGCTCAAAACCTAATTTTAAATCTAATTATCTACCCAATAATAGTGCACTATTCCTGCTCCGCAAAGTCTCCGACTTTGAGGAGGTGACAAAAGGTCTCTGACCTTCCACTTAATACATAACAATCACAATAAAAAGCTCAAAACCTAATTTTAAATCTAATTATCTACCCAATAA
>ENA-UOWO01003673-UOWO01003673.1-activated-sludge-metagenome-genome-assembly--contig:-NODE-3673-length-17605-cov-7.191681_pt1 | contig 17605 bp, 15 predicted proteins | sample MGYA00238148_ERZ761564 | MGnify/ENA primary metagenome ERZ761564 (study PRJEB28885, sample SAMN05720194) | activated sludge metagenome | isolation source: Anaerobic digester | place: USA...
TGCCGATCCTGCGCAATGCCGACCAGATGAGCTTCGCCGACATCGAGAAGAAGATTTCCGAGTACGGCAAGAAAGCCGCTGAAGGAAAACTGGCTCTGGAAGAGCTGACTGGTGGCACGTTCTCGATCAGCAATGGAGGGACCTTCGGATCCATGCTGTCGACACCGATCATCAACCCGCCGCAATCGGCCATCCTGGGCGTTCATGCGACGAAGGACCGTGCGGTTGTCGAGAACGGGCAGATCGTCGTGCGTCCGATGAACTACCTCGCGATGTCGTACGACCACCGCATCATCGACGGCCGTGAAGCCGTCCTGGGGCTGGTGGCGATGAAGGAAGCGCTGGAAGATCCGGCACGTCTGCTGTTCGACATCTGATTCGAGATCCGAGGACCTTTCATGAGCAAGCAATTCGACGTGGTTGTCATTGGTGCCGGCCCTGGTGGCTATGTGGCGGCCATCCGTGCAGCGCAACTGGGCTTCAGTGTCGCCTGCATCGACGAGTGGAAAAACGACAAGGGCGGTCCCGCCCCGGGTGGAACCTGCACGAATGTCGGCTGCATTCCGTCAAAGGCCCTGCTGCAATCCAGCGAGTATTTCGAGCACGCCGAGCACAGCTTCGCAGACCACGGCATCGGCCTGTCGAACCTGAGCATCGACGTGCGCAAGATGCTGGGCCGCAAGGACGCGGTGGTGAAGCAGAACAACGACGGCATCCTCTACCTGTTCAAGAAGAACAAGGTGACGTTCTTCCATGGCCGCGGTGCTTTCGTGAAGGCCGGTGACGCCGGTTATGACATCAAGGTCAGCGGCGCTGCCGAAGAAGTGATCACGGGCAAGCACATCGTTGTCGCAACTGGCTCGAACGCGCGATCGCTCCCGGGGGCCGCCTTCGACGAGGACAAGATCCTCTCCAACGACGGCGCTTTGCGCATCAGCGAGGTGCCGGAGACACTGGGCGTCATCGGCTCGGGCGTCATCGGGCTGGAGATGGGCTCTGTGTGGCGTCGCCTCGGTGCCGAGGTGACGGTGCTCGAAGGTCTTCCCACATTCCTCGGTGCGATCGATCAGCAGATCGCCAAGGAGGCTCACAAGGCCTTCACCAAGCAGGGCTTGATGATCGAGCTTGGAGTCAAGATCGACAAGGTCACTTCAGGCAAGTCGAGTGTCACGATCACGTATACCAACGCCAAGGGAGCAGCCTGCAAGCTCGAGGTCGACAAACTGATCGTTTCGATCGGCCGAGGCCCCAACACTGTTGGCTTGAATGCCGAAGCAGTGGGCCTGAATCTCGATGAGCGTGGCGCGATCACGGTCGACGCAGAGTGCCGGACCAACCTCCCCAATGTCTGGGCGGTCGGTGACGTGGTGCGCGGACCGATGCTGGCGCACAAGGCGGAGGAGGAGGGCGTGGCCGTGGCCGAGCGTATCGCTGGACAACATCCGCACGTCGACTTCAACACCGTGCCTTGGGTGATCTACACATCGCCGGAGATTGCGTGGGTCGGCAAGAACGAGCAGCAGCTCAAGGCGGAGGGCCGCGAGTTCAAGGCGGGTACCTTCCCGTTCCTGGCCAATGGCCGCGCGCGTGCCATGGGTGACACCACCGGCATGGTCAAGATGATCGCCGACGCGAAGACGGACGAGATCCTCGGCGTGCACATCGTCGGCCCGTTCGCCTCCGAACTGATCGCCGAAGCGGTGGTGGCGATGGAATTCAAGGCGAGTGCCGAGGACATCGCGCGCATCTGCCATGCACACCCTTCGCTGAGCGAATCAACCAAGGAAGCCGCGCTGGCGGTAGACAAGCGAACCTTGAACTTCTGATCGAATCCGCAGCCCGCCCCGGGCTGCGGTATCGCCCGGGGCTGTCTCGGGTTGTCGTGCGATCAAATCTCTCGGTGACCCCTCATGTCCGTCCGGCAGCTCTACCAACAGACCCTCGCCGACCGGGGGTATTCAGCAGACCCCGCCCAGCTGGCAGCGGTCGCATCGCTTGAGCGATGCGAGAACGAGTGGATCGAGTACAAGTCCCGTCGGCGCAACGCGCTGACCAAGTTGCTGATCCGTCCCGAGATACCCCGCGGCGTCTACATGTACGGTGGCGTGGGTCGTGGCAAGAGCTTCCTGATGGACTGCTTCTTCAACTCCGTGCCACTCGAACGCAAGGCGCGCCTGCACTTTCATGAATTCATGCGCGAGGTGCATCGCGAACTGGCCGATCTGCACGGCACGGTCAATCCGCTCGAGGTGCTCGGCCAGCGCATGTCGCGTCGGTTCCGCCTGATCTGTTTCGACGAGTTCCACGTGGCGGATATCACCGATGCGATGATCCTGTACCGACTCCTCGAATCGTTGTTCAATCATCGGGTGAGCATCGTGACGACGTCCAACTTCCACCCGGACGGCCTTTATCCGAATGGCCTCCATCGAGAACGCATCCTGCCGGCCATTGCTCTGTTGAAGGATCGCCTGGAGATCATCAATGTCGATGCTGGAACCGATTACCGGCGCATGACGCTCGAACAGGTCGAGATGTATCAGACACCACTCGGAGAAGCCGCCGACGCCGCGATGACGGCTGCGTTCGAGCGCCTGGCGGAGACGAGGGACGAGAATCCGCGGCTGAACATCGAGCATCGGGTCTTGAAGGCGCGTCGCCGTGCAGGGGGTGTGGTCTGGTTCGATTTCCAGGAACTGTGCGGCGGTCCGCGTTCGCAGAACGACTACCTTGAACTGGCGTCGCAGTTTCACACCGTCCTGGTGTCGGGCGTGGTTCAGATGTCGCCGCGCCTGGCCTCAGAAGCTCGACGTTTCACCTGGCTTGTCGACGTCATGTACGACCGACGAGTCAAACTGGTGCTTTCGGCCGAAGTGCCGGCAGAAGATCTGTACACGGAAGGCCCCCTGGCGCACGAGTTCCCGCGCACCGTGTCGCGACTTCATGAAATGAGATCCCCCGAATTCCTGGCTTTGGCCCGACGTGATGTGGAGACTGCGCTCACATGAACCAGAAAGGTCGCCCAGTGTTTCGCGGAATGCCTTGGCTGTTGAGCGCGCTGTTGGCTTTGAGTCCTCTGGCCTGGGCCGGCGATTACTCGAGCGAGAAGGCTCGTATCAACAAGGCCAGGGACGAAGCCGATGCCATCCTGGCCGCCAAGGAGGCGGAGTGCAGGCAGCGCTTCGTCGTGAACTCCTGTCTGATCGAAGCTCGGCAACAGCATCGTGCAGTGGTGCAGCCCTTGCGTGAAGAACTGATCCTGCTCGACGAGAAGCAGCGCAAGCAGCGAGCAGCAGATCGCCTCGATCGCATCCGTGCGAAATCCGACCCCGCGTCGAGCCGGTCCGATGCTGCTGCTTTACCGGCGGCCTCCGCCTCGGTGCCGTCGGCCGCGGCGTCCCGTTCTTCGCCACGCCCGCTGATTCGGCCCCGACTCCGGTCGTTTGGACCAGCGAGCGAATCTCCGCTTGCTGATATGCCGGCGGCATTGCCGGAGCCTTCGAGCACACCAGAGAGCGTCATGGAGATCCCGGCGGCAGATCCCGGGCACGCGCGCAAGCGCCTCACACCGATGCCCAATGCGAACGCTCTCAAGGACTCGACAGATCGAGCCCGGGAGATCGAGGAACGCCGTGACAGAGTGCTCAAGCGGAATGCAGAGAAGGCCGCCAGGAAGCCACCGGCTGCTCCGCTCCCCGTTCCAGCCGCTGCGTCGTCCGTGGCTGGCTGACCGTTTGCCTCGAAGGTCAGGCGGCGAGGGCGTCGACGCGCACGAGCGCGAGCGACAGGTTGTCGCCGCCGCCACGCGCCCGTTGGCGGGCCTTGTCGATCAGCATCTCGCTGGCTTCGCGTGGCGGTAGCGCATCGACGATGGCGCCAAGTTCTCGCGGCGTGAAGTAGTGCCACAGCCCGTCGCTGCAGGCGAGGACAGTGTCACCGCGCTCCATGCGCTCGATGCGGGTCACCGTCAGTGGAGGATCCTGAGTCGTTCCCAGGCAACCGGTGAGCAGGTTCGACTGAGGATGGCTGTTCGCTTCTTCTTCGGTCAGCTGCCCCTCGTTGACCAGTCTCTGCACGAAGGAGTGGTCGCTGGTGCGGCTGACCATCTCGGCGCCCCGGAAGAAGTAGACCCGGGAATCGCCAGCGTGCACGATGTGGCATTCGCGTGTCGGGCTGATCAGGAAGGCTGCCACCGTACTGTGCGGCTCTTCCTCGGATGTGATCGCCGTCAGCTTGATCATCAGGTGCGCTTCGAGCACAAGCTGCTTCAGAGTTTCGGCCGGGTCGTCCCGGCTGGGCGCGTAGCGCTCGAAAAGCTGCTGCGCTGTCAGGATGACCTGATCTGCTGCCTTTCGACCGCCGCTCTTGCCTCCCATGCCGTCAGCCAGCACGCCGAGCGCGCATCCCGGCACGCGTGCGTGGGGAATGATTTCGACCTGATCCTGCTGGTAGGCGCGGTCGCCCCGGTGTATTCCGGTGGCTGCGGACAGCCGGTGCCCCTGCGCGGTTGAAGTCATGCAAAAACTATAATCGGTTCTCCTGTTGGAATCTCGTGAAGAGTTCGCAGTGATCTCTTGATGAACACCAACCTGCACTCTTTGCCCCGACTCCTCATCGAACTCCGCATCGAGCATGCCGACCTCGATGGACTGATCGATCAGGCCACGCTCAGCCTGCCCGAGGACGAGTTGATGCTGCGGCGACTCAAGAAGCGGCGCCTGGCACTGAAGGATCAGATCTCCCGTCTCGAAGCCGAACTCGATCCGCCCCAGCCGGCATGACCCGCAGACCGGTCTCGGAGGGCGGTCCGTGAGCCCGCTGCGCGCGGCGGTCATGCAGGCGTTCTCGGCCAGCGGGGCCCTGTCGCGTGCCGACCCGGCCTACAGGGAGCGAGAAGTCCAGTTGCGCATGGCCACCGCGGTGGCCGACGCCATCGACACGCGCGGCACCCTGGTGGCCGAAGCCGGAACAGGTGTGGGCAAGACGTTCGCCTATCTGGTGCCGACGCTCCTGTCAGGGGCACGTGCGCTGATCAGCACTGCAACGAAGAGTCTTCAGGATCAGCTCTTCCTGCGCGATCTGCCGCGGCTTCGCGAATCGCTCGCGCTGCCCACGACGATGGCGCTGCTGAAAGGCCGAGCCAGCTACCTGTGCACGCATCGCATGGGGCTGGCCCGCCATTCGACCGACCCCTCGGATCGCTGGGCTGCACGCACGCTGGCCAGGATCGAAGCCTGGTCGCAGGGCACGGCGACCGGCGACCTCGCCGAAATCGATGGCCTGGACGAGCGCAGCAGCGCGATCCCGCTGGTTACCTCGACGCGCGAGAACTGCCTGGGCAGCGAGTGCCCGGACTATCGCAGCTGCCACGTGATGAAGGCCCGCCGAGATGCCATGGCCGCCGACATCGTCGTGGTCAACCATCACCTGTTCTTCGCCGACATGGCTCTGCGTGACAGCGGCGTTGCCGAACTGCTGCCCAGTGTCGAAGTGGCCGTGTTCGACGAGGCGCACCAGTTGTCGGAGGCGGGCGTTGCGTTTCTTGGCGTCACCTTGTCCAGCGGCCAACTGCTCGATACCGCGCGCGACATGCTCGCCGTGGGTCTGCAGCAGGCGCGTGGCCTGGCGGCGTGGCAGGACCTGGCTGCTGCTTGCGACCGGTCTGCGCGGGAGTTGAGGCTGGCCTGCGTTGGCGTCACGCGGGCCACCGAAGGCCGTGGGGGCCATGCGCCGCGTGGTTCGATGAAGCTGCGGTGGGATGATCGTGCGTCTCGGCCGGCATTTGGCGTGGCCCTGGACCAGGCGGGGGCTGCCTGCGCCACCGCTCACGCGGCGCTCGACACGGTGTCCGAGCTGTCGCCGGACTTCGCGAAGCTCGCTGATCGGATGGCCCGGTTGCACGAACTCACCGAGCGCTTTGCCGAGTCCGCTCAGCCGGGTCAGGTTCGCTGGATTGAAGTGAGCGCGAATCAATGCCGGCTCGTCGAGTCTCCGCTCGACATCCGCGATGCGCTGCGCGAGCAGATGATGTCGGCCCCCAAGGCTTGGATATTCACCTCGGCCACGCTGGGCGAGGATGATCGACTGTCATGGTTTACCGAGCCAGCCGGTCTGACGGACGCTGCCACCTTGAGAGTCGGCAGCCCGTTCGATTACGCGGAGCATGCCCGGCTCTATGTGCCCGGGCAGTTCCCCAAGCCGAACGATCCCGATCACCCGACTTGCGTGACTCGACTGGCCGCTCGTTGCGCGCGTACGCTGGGCGGACGTACCTTTGTCCTCACAACCACGTTGCGGGCGCTGCAGGCCATCGGAGACGGTCTGACGGCTGATTTCGAAGCCGGGGGTGACGATATTTCGGTGCTCGTCCAGGGGCAGTTGCCAAAGCGGCAATTGATGCAGATGTTCCTGGCTAATCCGCGATCGGTCCTGATCGGGTCGCAGACTTTCTGGGAAGGAATCGACGTCCCAGGCGATGCATTGCAGTGCGTCCTGATCGACAAGTTGCCGTTTCCGCCGCCGAGCGATCCGCTGGTCGAGGCACGCGTGAAACGCCTCGAGAACGAGGGGCGCAATGCGTTCACCGACTATTTCGTTGCCGAAGCGGCGGTGTCCCTGAAGCAGGGCGCCGGCCGCTTGATACGCAGCGAAACCGATCGAGGCTTGCTCGTGGTGTGCGATCCGCGCATGTCCTCGATGGGGTATGGAAAGCGCCTGAGGCTGGCGCTGCCTGCGATGCCTCGCCTCGAATCCGAGGACGATGCAATGGGCTGGCTTGCCGGGCTGGCAAGTGAACGATGAAATCGCTGCGGGGAAATGCGTCGGGTCAGCTGCTCACCACAACTGCCACCAGGGGCGAGTCGATGACTTGACACCTTCCCCACTGAGAAATGCACTGTTCGGGTAGTTCGTGCGCATCACGCGCTCGGCATCGTCTCGCAACTGGTCGAGACCGAGCCGGTCATAGCTGCGGATCAGGATCGACAGCGCCTCCTCCGTGGAAGGCGAGTATTGAAACTCCTGGATCGTCTGCTGTGCCCGATTGGCAGCGGCGACGTAGGCGCCTCTGCGGAAATAGTAGCGAGCCACGTGGACTTCGTACTCGGCCAGCGCATTCACGATGTAGGCCATCCGCTGACGCGCCTCCACGGAATACTTCGACTGCGGATACTGATCAACCAGCTGCTTGAAAGCCTGGAACGCATCGCGAGACGCCTGCTGGTCGCGCTCTGACAGGTTCTGTCGCGACAGGTTGCCCAGGAAACCCAGGTTGTCATTGAAGTTGATCAAGCCTTGCAGGTACATCGCGTAGTCGATCGCGGGGCTTGTCGGATGTAGCTTGATGAAGCGCTCGACGGTGGCCAGCGCCTGCGCCTTTTCGCCGGAACGGTACAGCAAGTAGGAGCGCTCGAGCTGTGCCTGTTGAGCGAGGATGGTGCCGGCGCCGCGTCCTTCCAGCGACTCGTACATCTTCGCGGCCTTGTCGAAGTTTCCCGCGTCCTGTTCCTCGCGGGCCTCTGCGTACAATTTTTCCGGAGACCAGTCTGCCGTGGGATCCTTGGGGCCGGAGCTGCAACCTGCCAGTATCCAGACCAGAGCGAGCCCCAATCCCGTCAGCGTTGCTGGCCTCATGGCATGGCGTTCGGTGCAGCGCTTGAAATTCATGTTCGACTGTCCCGACGGCCCGCCGGAATCCCCTTAAAAATGACCGCCGAGTATACGGTTCACCCCATGCCCGTCCCGTCTGCCGCACCCCTCGAAGCTGGACTGGCGATGGATCCGGACGACCTCGGCGAGCCCGCAAACGACGAGCCTGTCGACGTCCCGGTGGAGCGGCGTCAGGCAAAGGTCACCTCCGAACTGCACGGCTCGAGACTCGACAAGACCTTGGTCTCCATGGCCGGGGAGTTTTCCCGCAACCACCTACAGTCCCTGATCGAAGCCGGACATGTGTGGATCGACGGGCGCCCGCAGGCATCCGCCTCGCGCAAGGTGCTTGCGGGCCAGGTCGTGACCGTGGAGCTGACGCCGACCCAGGAGTGCCAGGCATTCCGGCCAGAGGCGATGTCGCTGGACATCGTCCACGAGGACGAACACCTGATGGTTGTGAACAAGCCGGCCGGTATGGTCGTTCACCCGGCTGCCGGCAACTGGTCGGGCACCTTGCTGAACGGCCTGCTTGCGCATCATGCCGGTGCCGCCACCTTGCCACGTGCCGGCATCGTGCACAGGCTGGACAAGGATACGTCCGGACTCATGGTGGTTGGCAAGACGCTTTCGGCGGTCACCGCACTCGTGCGACAGATCGCCGCACGCGATGTTCGCCGGATCTACCTGGCGATATGCCACGGTCATTTCGAGCATCGGCACTTGCGTATCGAAGCTCCGATCGGACGAGATCCACGGTCTCGGGTGCGCATGGCGGTGGTGTCGTCCGGACGCTCGGCGCGTACCGATGTGGAGCGCCTCGCCGTGCTGGACGACGAATCCGCACCCGCGTTGAGTGCACTGCGCTGCAGCCTGCACACGGGCCGCACGCACCAGATTCGCGTGCATCTGGCTTCGGTCGGGCACCCGTTGCTTGCCGACGCAACCTACGGCGGTCGGGAGTTGTTCGGCATGACGCGACAGGCGCTGCATGCCACCCGATTGGGCTTCGCTCATCCGGCCAGCGGCGAGCCGCTGGTTTTTGAGGCCCCGCCACCGCCCGATCTGGCCAGCGTCTGGCATCTCCTCACCAGCGTAGGTTGAGCTGGGTTTCCTCCGGTACACTCCCCTGGCTCCGTCGTGAAATGAAATCCGGCCTGAGGGTCACCGACGAGACAGCCGCCGCTGCACCCATCGCCGACGTGAGAGCCTTTCTCGACGATCCGCACGGCCGCTTTTGCCGCCGCGACATCGCGCAACCCTTCTGAAGGGCCTGTGCTTCGAGGCGACTGAACGAGAACAGATCCTGAATATCCACCGGCCACGGCCGGTCGAGGACGACCACGAGACCCATGAATACCCAGGATGCAAAGCGCGTCCTTCAAACCGCGCTGATCTGCGCCCGAGAGCCGCTTGCGATGCGCGAGATGCGCGCGCTGTTCGCTGACGAACTCGGTACAGACACCCTGCACGAGCTTCTCGGCGAGCTGGTTCGTGAATGGGAGGGCGAAGGTGTCGAGTTGGTGGCGGTATCGACCGGCTGGCGCTTCCAGAGTCGTCCGGAGATGCGTGAGTTCCTGGATCGGCTGCACCCGGAAAAGCCGCCCAAGTATTCCCGCGCGGTGATGGAGACCCTGGCCATCATTGCCTACAGGCAACCTGTCACGCGGGGTGACATTGAAGACATCCGCGGCGTCACAGTGGCCACCCAGATCGTCAAGCAGCTCGAGGACCGAGGCTGGGTTGAGGCCATCGGATACCGCGAAGCCCCCGGGCGACCGGCCTTGCTGGCCACCACCCGGCAGTTCCTCGATGATCTGGGGCTGGCAAGCCTCGAGCAACTTCCCCTGATCCAGGGGGCAGCTGCGTTGCCTGAATCCCTGGGTGAACTCCTCCCTGATCAGGGTGTGCTGCTTGAGCAGCAGGAGTCGTTAGATCCGGATCCCGAAACTGCAACTCCAGCCGACGCACCCTTGGTGACCCAGGCACTTGATCTCTTACCCGACCCAGCGGCGGACGCCGCACCCATGGAACGCCCGAATGAATCCAAATCCTGACCACACGCCCGAAAACGACAGCGAGGCGATACCTGCCGACGTTCCGGGCGAGGGGACTGAAGCGCCTGCCAAACCGCCTCGTCGCAAACGGGCTGCGAAGACGGAAGCGTCCGTGTCCTCTGGAGAAAGCATCTCCACCGAGGCTGTCGATGCCCCGGCTGAAGCCCCCGAGGCGTCGGAGCGGCCGGCTGTCGAGGGCGAAGAAGCTGTGCAGGTCGCGGGCGAAGCGCCTACCGATTCCGGCGCGCCTGATCCGACCCGCAGGGCACGTGGCCCACGTCGGCGTGGCCCGCGTCCAGACGACGAAGGTCCGTCGGTCACGGCTTCTGCGCCAGATGATCAGGCGGACGAAACGGATTCGACCGAGCCTGTCTTCTCCCTGGAACCGGCAGTCCCTCCGATGCAGGTCGGCGAGGTGTTTGCCCAGGTGTTGTCAGGCGAATTCGACATCGAGCCCCCTGCGGAAGAAGCCGTTGCGCCACCGAAGCGCGTTCTGCGTCCGGAACCGGAAGCGCCGAAGCTGCACAAGGTGCTGGCGCAATCCGGAATCGGCTCGCGGCGTGACATGGAGCAGGCCATCCTGGATGGCCAGGTCGAGGTCAACGGGCAGCCGGCTCACACCGGGCAGCGCATCTCGTTCGGCGATCAGGTCAAGGTCAATGGCAAGCCGGTCCGGATTCGCATCATTCCGCCGCCGCCGCGCATCATCGCGTACCACAAGCCCACCGGCGAAGTGGTGACCAACGACGACCCAGAACACCGGCCCACGGTCTTTCGCCGTCTGCCTCGGTTGCCTCAGGGCAAATGGCAGTCGGTCGGTCGCCTCGACATGAATACCGAAGGCCTGCTGCTGTTCACCAACTCGGGAGAACTGGCCAACCGGCTCATGCATCCCCGATTCGGCATCGAACGCGAGTACGCCGTGCGGGTGCTGGGGACCCTCGATGCGGAGTCGAAGGCGATGTTGCTGGAGGGAGTCACCATCGACGGCCAGATGGCCAGTTTCCGCTCCATCGAGAACGGTGGCGGCGAAGGACTGAATCACTGGTACCGGGTGGTCATCACCGAAGGACGAAACCGCGAGGTGCGCAAGCTGTTCGAGGCCGTCGACCTCACTGTGAGCAGATTGATTCGTATCCGCTACGGTTGCGTCGTGTTGCCGCGGGGCCTGCGTCGCGGAAACTGGGTCGATCTGGAGGACAGCGATGTGCGGGCGATCCGCCGTCTGGCCGGTGGGGAAGCCGAAGGAGGTCCGCGCGAAGCACGACCCAACCCGCGAGACGGGCAGCAAGCCCGTCCGCAGCGCGGCCGCGACAAGCCCCCGCAGGGCGATCGCCGCAACGAACGGCCACCGCGTCAGGGGGGCGATCGTCCGGTCAACGAAGGCCGAGGCCCCCGCCCTCAGCAGTCGGAATCGCCGTTGCGGGCCGAGCGTGTGGTCGAGGATCGTCCTCCGCGGGACGACGATCTCGATGACGACTTCGATCCGTCGCGAATCCCGAATCCTCTGGAGCAGACCTTCGACAAGCGCTTTGTCCAGAACCCGCGCACGCCGGCCGGAGGACGCAATTTCCGCACGGGCGGTGGCGGCTTCGGTGCGGGCGGCAGTGCGCCCCCCGCGCAGAAGAAAGGCGACGGACCTCGGCAGCCCGATCCGATGCAGACGTCTGTGGGCTACATCGGTGGCGAGGCCTTTCATCGCAAGCATGCCCGCAACGGCGGTGGTCAGGGCGGTGGCGGTGGTGGCGGCCGCGGCGGAAACCGCGGAGGCGGCTACGGCGGTGGTGGTGGCGGCGGCGGCGGAAACAGCGGCGGTGGTGGCCGTCGCGGTCGCTGATTTCGCGGGTGCCCACGGTAGAATCCGAGGCTTTGTCTAGCTATCTCCAATCAGGAAAGAATTCCATGGCCATCGAACGCACGCTCTCCATCATCAAGCCCGACGCTGTCGCGAAAAACGTCATCGGCCAGATCTACTCCCGCTTCGAAGGCGCTGGTCTCAAGGTGATCGCTGCGCGCATGGCGCATCTGTCGCGTGGGGAGGCGGAGGCTTTCTACGCCGTGCACAAGGCACGTCCGTTCTTCAAGGATCTGGTTGATTTCATGATCTCTGGTCCGGTGATGATCCAGGCACTCGAGGGAGAGAACGCCATCATGAAGAACCGCGATTTGATGGGTGCAACCGATCCGAAGAAGGCAGAGAAGGGCACGATCCGCGCCGACTTCGCCGACAGCATCGACGCCAACGCAGTCCACGGCTCGGATGCAGCCGAGACGGCAGCCGTCGAGATCGCGTTCTTCTTCCCGGGCGCGCAGGTCTACAGCCGCTGATCCCCGGTCGCTGATTCCCGCTGCATCGGCCATCCGGGCCCCCCATGAGCGCCGTCAACCTGCTCGACTTCGATCTGGCTGGCCTGACGGCGTATTGCGAACAACTGGGTGAAAAGCGCTTCCGCGCAACGCAGTTGTTCCGTTGGGTGCATCAGCGCGGGATGTCCGATTTCGCTCGGATGTCAGACCTGGCGAAATCGTTTCGGGACAAGCTCGGCGCGGTTGCCGCAGTTCGGGTCCCTGCCGTGCTCAGCGAGCAGGCTTCGTCGGATGGCACGATCAAGTGGCTGTTCGATGTCGGCCACGGCGATGCAGTCGAGGCGGTGTTCATTCCCGAGGACGACCGTGGCACCTTGTGCGTGTCGTCGCAGGCCGGGTGTGCCGTCGGCTGCCGTTTCTGTTCGACGGGCCACCAGGGCTTCAGCCGAAACCTCAGCACGTCCGAAATCGTCGGCCAGTTGTGGTTCGCCGAGCACCACCTTCGCCAGCGTCTTCATCTGCCCGAGGGAACGAGGGCCATCACCAACGTCGTGATGATGGGGATGGGCGAACCGCTGCAGAACTACGCGGCGCTTCTGCCCGCCTTGCGGGTGATGCTCGACGATCACGGCTATGGCCTGTCGCGGCGGCGTGTCACTGTGTCGACGTCCGGTGTCGTGCCGATGATCGACCGTCTGCGCGACGATTGCCCCGTCGCGCTGGCTGTGTCGCTGCACGCTCCGAATGATGCGCTGCGCGACGATCTGGTGCCGCTGAACAAGAAGTATCCGCTGTCCGAATTGCTGGCAGCCTGCGAGCGTTACCTCGAGGCAGCGCCGCGCGACTTCATCACTTTCGAATACTGCATGCTCGATGGTGTCAACGATCGCCACGAGCATGCCCGGCAGCTTGTCGATCTGGTGCAGGGCAGGGCTCGTGATGCGCAGGGGCGTCCGATCCACGCGAAGCCCTTGTCCTGCAAGCTGAATCTGATTCCCTTCAATCCATTCCCGGCATCCGGGCTGATCCGCAGCCCCCGGGCACAGGTCCTTGAGTTTGCTGGCATCCTGCAGGATGCCGGTATCGTGACGACGATACGCAAGACCCGCGGTGACGACATCGATGCGGCCTGCGGGCAACTTGCCGGTGAAGTGCAGGATCGAACCCGCATCGAGCAACGGCGCGCGGGTCGCGCGGCGATTCCCATCCTGGCTGTGAACACGTCGGCATCGCCTGTTGAAGCGATCCCGATCAACGAAGGACACGCATGACGATTCCGGCTGTCAGCACCGATCTGCGCGGTTGGCTCTGGAGGTGTTCTGCAGGCCTGGTACTGTTGGGCGCGTGGCTTTTGGCGGGCTGCGCCGCACCGCCGCCTGCTGCCGCGGCCCCGGGTTCCAAGGAGCCGGTGGTCAATGGCCCGGTGACTTCCACCGGCACGAAGGACCACATCACCCAATCCGACGAGACCGATGCATCGCGTCGGGCTCAGGTGCGACTTGAACTGGCAGGTGCCTATTTCGGACGGGGTCAGATGACGACTGCGCTCGACGAGGTCAAGAAATCGATTGCTGCCGATCCGAACGTATCGGGTGCCTTCAATCTGCGCGGGCTGATCTACGCCAGTCTGGGCGATCACCGACTGGCCGAGGAGAGTTTCCGCCGCGCCTTGCAGATCGATCCGCGCGACGCGGATTCGATGCAGAACTTCGGCTGGTACCTGTGCCAGCAGTCGCGCTTCAGCGAGGCCAACGTGCTGTTCCTTCAGGCTCTGGCCGTTCCGCAATACCAGGACAGTCCGCGCACGCTGTTGACTCAGGGCATCTGCCAGGCCCGCAGTGGCAAGAACGACGAGGCGGAGCGCACCCTCGTGCGCGCGTACGCCCTCGAACCGGGCAACCCCGCAATCGCAGTGAACCTCAGCGAAGTGCTGTACCGCAGGGGTGACCTGGAGCGCGCTCGTTTCTACATCCGGCGTGTCAATTCGGTGCCTAACCTGGTCAGTCCTCAGACCCTGTGGCTTGCCGCACGTATCGAGAACAAGTTTGGCAACCCGGCGGGTGTGGCTGATTTCGGTGGCCAGCTGCGCAACCGATTCCCGGAGTCGCCGGAGTCCACCGCGTACGTGGAAGGGCGGTTCAATGAGTGAGCCCAGGACCACCTCGGGTGCCGCTCCGGTTCCTGCGCCTGCCTCTGCGAGGAGTGCCGGCGACATGCTGCGTGAAGCCCGGCAGGCCAAGGGGCTGCACATCGCAGCGCTGGCTGCGTCGATCAAGGTGTCGCAGCGCAAGCTCGAGTTGCTGGAGGCCGACAGGATTTCCGAGTTGCCCGATGCCACCTTTGCACGCGCCCTCGCTCAGACGGTGTGTCGCAGTCTGAAGATCGATCCGACTCCGGTTCTGGCTGCCTTGCCGCAGGCGCCCAGCTATCGGCTCGAAGGGGTGGACGAAGGCATCAATACGCCATTCCGTGACCGTCCAGGGCGACACGAACCCACCGATTTCGCGGCCGTCGCCTCGCCAGCTGTCTGGGTGCCGGCATTGATCGTCGTGGCGGCGCTTGTCGTCTACCTGTTGCCGTCCGAGTGGGTGGCGAGTATGCAGTCGGCGGTTTCGGGTCAGCCTGCTGACCAGCCATCCGAGCCTGCGCCGGCAACGCCCGCCATCGCCGTGGAACCTGTGCAGATCGAGCCTGCGACCGCTGCTTCGTCGCCTGCACTCGTCGCTTCCGATGCTGCGGCGACTACCACTTCCATCGGCGAGTCGGCGTCTCCGCTGCCGGGTGCTGCCGTGGTGTCGGAAGCGGCTGCTTCCTCGCCGGCAGCCGGGCCGCTGCAGGTGAAGGCGGCGCAACCGTCATGGGTCGAAGTAGTAGATGCGCGTTCGCAGGTGCTGGTGTCTCGCATGCTTCAGCCGGGCGAGACGGTGGTGCTTGATGGGGCCATGCCTTTCAGGCTCAAGGTCGGCAATGCAGCGGGCACCGAGGTGGCTTTTCGCGGTCAGGCGGTCGACCTGGCGGCGGCGACGCGCGACAACGTGGCGCGCCTCGAACTGAAATAGGTGATGAGCATGAGCGATCTGCGTGACGTGAGCGGGTCCGCCACGGAGAGCTTCGCGGCCCTGGACGACTTCATCGAGCCGGCGCGACCAGCCCCGAAGCGCACGCGCCAGGCGCAGGTGCGGTGGGGCTCGCGCGTCGTGACGATCGGGGGGGCCGCGCACGTGCGCGTCCAGTCGATGACCAACACTGACACCGTCGACGTGATCGGCACGGCAATCCAGGTCAAGGAACTGGCCGTTGCAGGTTCGGAACTGGTGCGGATCACCGTCAACACTCCGGAGGCAGCTGCGGCTGTTCCGTATATCCGCGAACAGCTCGACCGCATGGGCATCGACGTGCCGCTGGTCGGCGATTTCCACTACAACGGCCACCGGCTGCTCAGCGAACATCCGGCCTGTGCCGAGGCACTGTCAAAGTACCGGATCAACCCCGGCAACGTGGGCAAGGGCGACAAGCACGATCGGCAGTTTGCGCAGATGATCGAGATCGCGGCCAAGAACGACAAGGCCGTGCGCATCGGCGTCAACTGGGGCAGCCTCGACTCCGAACTGCTCACGCAGATGATGGATGACAACGCGAAGCTCGCCGATCCGCATCCGCCGCAGCAGATCATGTACCGCGCGTTGATCACCTCGGCGATCACCTCGGCCAGGCGGGCCGAGGCGCTCGGCCTGAATGGCGACCAGATCATCCTGTCGTGCAAGATGTCCGGCGTGCAGGATCTGGTCAGCGTGTACCGCGCGCTGGCCAAGCGCTGCGATTACGCGCTGCATCTGGGCCTCACCGAAGCCGGCATGGGCACCAAGGGCACGGTGGCCTCAGCCACCGCCCTGGCGCTGCTGTTGCAGGATGGCATAGGCGACACCATCCGGGTCTCGCTCACGCCGCAGCCTGGTGAAGCCCGCGCTCAGGAGGTGGTGGTCGCGCTCGAGATATTGCAGTCGCTCGGGTTGCGGTCATTCAATCCAAGCGTCACGGCCTGCCCAGGCTGTGGTCGCACCACCAGCACGACGTTTCAGGAACTGGCCAAGCAGATCGATGACCACCTGCGTGCCCAGATGCCGGTTTGGCGGGCTCGCTACCCCGGTGTCGAAAAGCTGAAGGTCGCTGTCATGGGCTGCATCGTCAACGGTCCGGGCGAAAGCAAGCATGCCGATATCGGCATCAGCCTGCCCGGGACCGGCGAGGCTCCGGCCGCGCCAGTGTTCATCGACGGCGAAAAGGCGATGACGCTGCGTGGCGACAACATTGCCGGAGAGTTCCACGCGCTCGTCGAGAGCTACATCGAAAAGAGATACGGCGCAGCGACCCTGTCTGACGGCTGATTGCCGCGCACAAGACGTTGTTGCCGTGCCGAGCGCGGCGGCCCCATTGCCACACATCTTCTGTGCGCAGAGCACGCGTGACTTGAACCATTGAGAACGGAATGAGCGAAACCATCCAGGCCGTCAAAGGCATGAACGACATCCTGCCGCCCGAGTCGGCAACCTGGGACTGGTTCGAGGGCCGGGTGCGCTCGCTGATGGCGCGGCACGGCTATGCCGGTGTGCGCACGCCGATCGTCGAGCCGACCGCATTGTTCGTGCGGGGGCTTGGCGAAGTCACCGACATCGTCGAGAAAGAGATGTACTCGTTCGTTGACTCGATGAATGGAGACCGCCTGAGCCTGCGACCCGAGAACACGGCCGGTGTCGTGCGTGCCATCACCGAGCACTCGCTTCTGCGCGATGGTGGCAAGCGGCTCTACTACATCGGTCCGATGTTCAGGCACGAGCGTCCGCAGAAGGGGCGCTACCGCCAGTTCCACCAGGTCGGAGCGGAAGCCCTCGGATACGCCGGACCGGACGTCGATGCCGAACTGATCCTGATGTGTCGCATGCTCTGGCGTGAACTGGGTCTGGTGGAGGGGCGCGACTTGCGACTCGAACTCAACAGCCTCGGCCAGCCAGACGAACGTCGTGCCCACCGCGAGGCATTGATAGCGCACTTCGAATCCCATGCAGCGGTGCTCGACGAGGATGCGAAGCGACGTTTGCACAGCAATCCGCTGCGTATCCTCGACACCAAGAACCCTGCGATGCAGTCCATCGTCGAATCTGCACCGCAACTGATGTCGTTCCTTGGTGAGGAGTCACTGGCGCACTTCAATGCGGTGCGCTGTGCACTCGATGCGGCCGGGCTCAGCTACCGCATCAATCCGCGGCTGGTGCGCGGCATGGACTACTACAACCTGACCGTGTTCGAGTGGGTCACCGACCGCCTGGGTTCGCAGGGCACCGTGTGCGGAGGCGGGCGTTACGACACGCTCATTGAACAGCTCGGCGGCAAGCCCGCGCCGGCGGTCGGCTGGGGCCTGGGCATCGAGCGTCTGCTGGACCTGCTGCAGCAGGAAGGACTGGTGCCGCCTCCGCCGGCCCCGTTGGCTTATGCGGTGGTACCCGACGCCGCGGCGCTGCCGCGCGCCGTGGCCTGTGTCGAAGCGCTGCGCGCCGCAGGGCTCAGCGTGGTGTTGCATGCGGCTGGCAAGGACGGCC
>ENA-UOWO01003674-UOWO01003674.1-activated-sludge-metagenome-genome-assembly--contig:-NODE-3674-length-17603-cov-7.590039_pt1 | contig 17603 bp, 17 predicted proteins | sample MGYA00238148_ERZ761564 | MGnify/ENA primary metagenome ERZ761564 (study PRJEB28885, sample SAMN05720194) | activated sludge metagenome | isolation source: Anaerobic digester | place: USA...
GACCACCCCTTCAATCTTGCGCCGATAGGCTCCGGACCTTATCGCTTCCGGGAGTTTCATCTGACAGATGGAGAGATAGATGGTGTCAGCCTGGAATCCTTTGAATACTATTATTCCGGGCGACCCTTTATCGATGAGATCAATTTCAAGCTCTACCCAGATGCTCGCGCGGCACTTCAGGCTTACTTGAGCGATGAGGTGGACGCTGTTTCAAGGATTGATCACACTGACCTAGAGACGGCGTTGAACCAACCCGGCCTGGACATTCACTCCAGCCGGCTGCCCCGGCTGACGATGGTCTTCCTGAACACCCAAAACCTGACACAGCCGCTGCTGCAATCTGCTGATTTTCGCAAGGCATTAATGGCTGCAACCAACCGCCAGGCAATCATCGATGAAGTCTTTACAAGCCAGGCAGTGCCCGCGCTTGGTCCCATTACACCCGGAAACTGGGCATTTTATGACGGTTTGGAGCCGTACCGCTACGACGTTGACCTTGCCAGGCAATTGCTTGCTGGCGCAGGCTATTCGTGGTCAGAAGCAGGTCAACTCATGACCCCTGAGGGAGCTCAGGCGAGCCTGACGCTTTTGGTGCAGGATGACGATGTTCACAACCAGATTGCTAGTTTCCTGGCAGAAAATTGGACCTCAATCGGAATTCAAGTCGTGCTGGATGTCAGACCTTATGCTGAACTGATGACCAACCTTGAAGGCCGCACTTACGAGGCGGCACTGGTGGATATTGACCTCAGCAATTCCCCCGATCCTGATCCCTATCCTTTCTGGGCAGAATCCCAGGCAGAGGCTGGGCAAAATTACTCGCAGTGGCGCAATACTACTGCCAGTGAATACCTTGAACAAGCCCGCATCCAGCCCGACACAGAACTCCGGGTGCGCCTTTACCGCAACTTCCAAATCCTCTTTGCTGAAGATTTGCCATCTCTGCCTTTGTTCTACACGGTCTACAACTATGGCATGAAAGAGTCCATCATGAACGTTTCGATTGGTCCCATTTATGATCCAGCCGATCGTTTTAATGCTGTCAACACCTGGTACATCCTCTCAGACACGGCGCCCTCGCAGGCTGTCACTCCCGCGGAGTAGCGTCATGACACCGAGCGGAAAAACAGATTTGATTGGTGAACATGGGGTCAAAAAATCGGACCTGCGCATCAAGTTGATCGGCGTGCTGGATGAAACCAGCGCCTCACTCAGCTTGGCCAAAGCCTTTTGTTCACCGGGCAGTCAAGCTCATCTCGAAACCTGTCAAAAAGACCTGTCGCAGATGATGGGCTTGCTGGCTGCTCTGCCAAAGACTTTGCCTGGCGACCTGGAAGGTGTTTTTGCAATACAACTTGAGGACCTGGAAGCGACCATCGAGGGCATTGAGTCCACGATCAACTATCCAGATGAATTCATCCATCCCGGCCAGACCCCCGCAACCGGCGCGCTCGATCTGGCGCGCGCGATTGTCCGCAGAGCGGAGCGGGAGCTGGTGGCAGGTTTTGAAACGCTACAAATCCCGGATGAGAGCATGCTTCAGTATCTCAATCGCCTTTCAACCCTTTGCTACCTGCTAATCCTGGCTGAAACGCCGGTGTGATCACATGACAGGAACCATCATCAATTTCGCCGCAATTCTGCTTGGCGGGCTGATCGGTCTGCTTGCCGGGCACCGCATTCCCCTGAAGGTCCGCCAAACCCTGACTTCCGCGCTGGGTCTTTTTACACTGGCTTATGGTGTGCGCATCTTTGCCCAAACGCAAAATATGTTGGTCCCTCTCAGCAGCATCGTACTGGGAGTGATCGCCGGGGAAGCCCTCCGGATTGAAGAACTGCTCAACGGTTTGGGAGAGCGCATTCAGCAAAAGGTGGAGCGAGGAACCAACGCCGGCTCCCCAAATGCACAGCGATTTATCACCGGCTTCGTAACCGCGTCGCTGCTTTTTGGCATTGGTCCGATGGCGATCCTGGGTTCCATCCAGGACGGTCTCGTGGGGGATTACCAGATGCTGGCGATCAAATCCCTGCTTGACGGGATTGCTTCGATCGCCTTTGCCTCAACTTTTGGGGTGGGGGTGCTTTTTTCTGCTCCGATCGTGCTGCTCTACCAAGGCGCAATCTCCCTTCTGGCTGGAACCATTGGCAAAGGCTTCGATCAGAGTGTGATCCTTGAGATGACTTCAGTTGGGGGTGTGATCCTGGCCGGGATTGCCATCAGCAATCTGCTCGAGATTAAAAAGATCCGCATCGGCAGTTTCCTGCCCGCGTTGTTCATTGTGGTGGGGGTTGTTCTCTTGCTAAATGCTTTGGGTATCTCCTGGTACTAAAAAAAAAAGCGCAATTCGTATTGAACTGCGCTATCTAAAACGCGTAATAATCAATTTCCTGCAGCAGCCAGCGCAGCTTCGATTGTCTCTTCGAGCGTGGTCGAATAAACGATGGTCCCGTTCACGTCGAACATCGGTGTACCGGTGACACCCAGATTCCGGGCGTTTTCGGTGTCAGCACGCACGTCGTCCAATTGTGAGTCACTCTCGAGGCATTGATTGAAAGCAGTCATATCCAAACCAACTTGTTTGGCATAAGAGGAAATGCTGTTATCCGCGAAAGCACCAGCAAACGTGGAATTTTCAAAGAGGATTTTCTGCATCTCGAAGAAACGGTTTTGTTCACCCGCGCAGTACGCAGCTTCAGCAGCCTTGATAGTTTCGTCTTCGTTGAATTGGAAGACACTGTAAGTAAAGAAAACCTTTCCGGTATCGACGTAGTCTTTCACGAATTGTTCTTCCGTTTCCAGCGCGAAGGTGCGGCAGTGGCTGCAGCCAAAATTGGAAAATTCCACTACTTTGACCGGGGCGTTTGGATCACCAACCGATCTTCCATTTTGGTTCGTGTAACCTGAAACCTTAGTGGTGTTGAGCAGCCTGGGAAGGAAATAGATCAACAAAACCGCCGCTATAAGTACAAAAGCTCCAATAAGCAGACCGATCGTCCGCTTGTGTGCTTCCTGCTCTCTTTGTGCTTTCAGTAATTCGCGTTGTGTGTTTTTTTGTGCCATATTTACTCCTGAAATTGTTTGCTTGATTCTGCCATAAACGTCCGCTCACGTCCAGCAGGCTTGAAAGCCAGTCATTAATTGAGATCGAGAGACATCACCAGGATATCGCGATCCTCGCGCGTAAAGCCGAGGGAGTGATACAGCGATAATGATTGAGGATTGCTTGCCTGGGTGTTTACCGAAAAAGACCTTACCCCGATAATCGAAAAAGTTTCAAACATGTCTTCAATCAATCTGCGTCCCACGCCTCTGCGCTGCCAGCGCGGATCCACAGCAAGGCGGGCAAGGTGGGCTGAGTCGAAGGCGCTCGTGCTCATTTGATAACCAACGATTTGTCCTTCCAGGAGTGCGACGCTCTGCCAGGCGCTGAGGTGGTAGGTCTTCGCCAAACTTGCACGATTCAATTGCCAGATGGGATTGAATGCTGCAAAATCGATAGCTTCCACTGCAGCCAAATCGCGAAATGTCATTTCCCGGATAATAAGATCTGGATCCATTTTTGCGGGAATCACCTCTGAGAAGTTGCATTGAAGTGTGACGATGTTGTCGGCTGATTTGAAACCTTCGCCACTTAGCAACCGCTCCAGCCAATCGTAAGGCGCGAGGGAGAACAAACTCTGTGCCCCCAGAGACCGTAACACAGGTTTTGCATGTGATAACAGGGTTTTAAAATACTGCTCGTGTTCCCCGGTGCGTTCAGCGTGAAAAAATCGCAGCCAGGCAGCTGTTGGATGTTCGGCCGTGGCAGCCAGGAGAGCTTTGATCTGTTGATCTGCTATGAGAGCAAAACAACCTGGCTCGTTAAACCTTTCATTGGGTGAGAACCAGTCGAGATTATTGAAGGACAGATTATTCGCATTCAAGAACCTGGTTAGATCAAAGGAGGGTAAGTCGGAACACGGCCAGACTTCACACGGCATTTTGATCAGTCATTGATCCCAAGTTTGTCCAGGATGGCATTAAGCTCTTCATCAGAATAGAAGCTGATTGAGATCGTACCACCCCGTTTGCCTTTTGAGAGCATTACTTTAGTGTGGAAGAACTGTCGCAGGCGATTTTCGAGATCCTCAGCTTCCGCAGAACGAGGATTCAGCTTTCGGCTGGTTGGCGCTTTGCCGCTCAGTTTGCTGACGAGCAGTTCCGTCTGCCGTACGTTCAAACCGAGGCTAAGGATGCTATCCAGGGCGGCTTCCGTGGCGCGGGCACTTGGAAGCGCTAAAAGACATCGCGCATGCCCTTCAGAGATCTCGCCGCTTTGCAGGGTTTGCTGCACGATGGCGGGTAGGTTGAGCAGGCGGAGTGTGTTGGTGACTGTGACGCGGCTTTTTCCCACCCGGTGAGCAATGTCTTCGTGGGTCAGAGAAAACTGATCTGCCAGGTTCTGGTACGCCCTGGCACGCTCAATCGGGTTCAGGTCCTCCCGCTGTACGTTTTCGATAATGGCGAATTCGAGTTGTTCCTGCTGCGAGGCGGTGCGAACAATCGCGGGTACGTCCTTCAGCCCAGCCAGTTTTGCAGCACGAAGCCGGCGCTCACCCGCGATCAAGGTGTAGTGGTCCACGACATCAGCAGCAATCACGATCAAGGGCTGGATGATCCCATGCTGTTTGATGGATGCTGCGAGATCTTCCAGTTGTTCTTCTTCAAAGATCTTGCGGGGTTGTTGAGGATTGGGGCTGATGCTCGAAATAGGCAACAATCGCACCTGTTCGGTTGCACCTGGAGCAGCATTGCTGCCTTGCCAGGTTGGAATTAACGATTCAAGTCCTTTACCAAGTCCGCTGCGCTGTGCCATCTTACTCCTGTCCTGGGTCAAACTTCACCCCATCTGTTGTCATTAATTCCATTGCCAAAGAGCGGTAAGCTCTCGCGCCGCTGGAGTCCGGGGCATAAACCGAAATGGGCATGCCGAAAGAGGGAGCTTCTGCCAGCCTGATGCTGCGGGGAATGAAAGTCGAAAAAACCTTGTCCTCGAAAAACTTTTGCACTTCACTCATCACGTCCGCGCTCAGATTGGTGCGGCCGTCGAACATTGTCAGTAACACTCCACGAATGGAAAGTTCGGGAAACAGACCATGCCGGATGCGGGAAAGCGTCTGGGTAAGCTGTCCGAGACCTTCAAGCGCCAGGTACTCACACTGCACCGGGATGATCACACCATCCTGGGCGGCGATCATACCATTCAGGGTCAATAATCCGAGCGAGGGGGGACAGTCAATCAGGATGTAATCATACCGATTTGTAAGCGACTGAACAATCGTTTTTAAGCGTTTTTCGCGATCCGAAAGTTCAATCATCTCAATTTCTGCGCCTGACAGGTTGGGTGAAGAAGGCATCAGTGATATTTTGAAGCGTGCGTTGTGTAAGAGGCATTCAACAGCGTTTTTTGCGCCAATCAAGACCTCATAGGTTCCATTTTCCACTTGATGCCGGTCAATCCCAAGGCAGCTGGTGGCGTTTGCCTGTGGGTCAAGGTCGATCAGCAGTACTTTCTGCCCAAATTGCCCCAGGTATGCTCCAAGATTGATGCTGGTGGTGGTTTTGCCCACTCCGCCTTTTTGATTGACCACTGTGTAGACTTTTCCCATATCTTACCTATGCCAGTACCTGAATTTTTGCTTGTTCGATTTCGACCAGGGTGGGGATGCTTTCCAGGCGCTTGCGAGTCACTGAGCAGGCTGAGAGCTGAACAGCAAAACGAGCTGCTTCCCATGGATCCCGGGTGATGTGAAAACGGTGAAAGAAGCACGCCGCAAAAATATCTCCCGCGCCAGTATCCTCTACCAACTCAACGGGTGAGGCGGGGAAGAATCGTGCTTCACCATGGAAGAACACGCGTGCCCCTTCACGGTTTTCAGTAACCACCAACAGCGGAAGGATTTTTGCAAGTTCCTGTACCCTTCGTTCTTCTCCCCGCAGGTCCTCCAGCGAGAGGACGACAGCGTGGGATTGTGGCAGAAGGGTCATTTCGTCTGGCCAATCCACATGTTGAACCAGGCCTTCTTCGTCGGCCTGCCGGTACCATCCCTGGGGCGTCAGGCAAATCAGAGCGTTGGGGAACAGCCTTACAATGTCCGGGTCAATTTCCGCAGCTATTGGTCCGAGATGAACAATCGGACAATCCGTCCAGGCGAGGGGTATGTGCTCAGCAGTAATGCGCGTAGCTGAGGAGTAGAGATGCTGCACACGGGAACTCCCAAAACCCTGATTGAGGAAGACGGTAGACTTTTCTGCAGGAACGACCCATGTTTGGATGCCAGCCAGAGGGTCGAGCGCCATATCACTGGCGCAACTGGTCACCAGACCCACGTTGTGCCCCAAGCGGGCAGCCGTCAGACCGGAAAAACTTGCAGTGCCCCCCAGGCTGATGCTCTGATCCGCTTGTAAATCAGCAGTAACGTGCCCAATGAGCAGATAGTCGATGGGATCAGGCGTCGTCGGTTGGGTCATAGGGCAGCAAAAACTCGTTTCTCCGGGAAAAATTATAGCATGGAAAGGAATCGAGAATCACTGGAAGCCCATCATCGCAATTGGTAGGGTGGGTTGGCGTTCAGAAGTTTGGGAATTTGGAAGGCTTGTAAAAGCCTACCCACCATTAGGATACTAGAAATGTTGGTGGGTTGGCTCTTTTAATGTATTTGTTGGTTTGAGTTCTGTGACGCCAACCCACCCTACGGTCGGCGGAATTTAGTTGCATGGAAGAGATTCAAAAATCAGCAGGGTGGTTTTGTGGTGTCAGCGGTTGCATCTTTTTGACAATGTTGGTAAACGATCTTCGATTTGGACTAAAATCAAGCCATGGAAGATGCAAATACTTATAGGCAGGCTCTCGATGACTTTCGCCGTGCCAGGTCTAAAGCTGCCATGCAGCGCTTTTGGGCAGGCATCAAGGGGCGATCTCTCGACCTATTGCCTTATGATGAGATCTCCACGAAGCTACGTGCCGTCAGCCAGACAGATCGTGGCGTCCGGCAGGTTCCCCTAAAGGACATTATCGGCAGTGTAAGCCGGATCCAGGACTTTGACCGAAACTTTCTGCCGCTGCGGGATGACGATATGGACCGATGGGCGAAGGTAAAAACTGCCATGACCAGTCCGCTCGCCCAAGGCGTACCACCTGTCTCTCTTTACCAGATTGGTGATGCGTATTTTGTGATTGATGGTAACCATCGTGTTTCCATTGCCAAAGAAATGGGGATGGAAACGATTGAAGCCTATGTCACAGAAACTCAAACCAAGGTGCCAATTTCCAGCACGCTCACCTCTGATGAGCTGATCCTGAAGACAGCTTATGTCAACTTCCTCGAGGACACCCGGATTGACCAAATTTTGCCGGGTGTGGATTTTAGCCTGAAGTTGGTTGAGAATTATCCTCTGCTCAAAGAGCACATCACCGTTCATCAATATTACATGGGCATCGAAAAAGAACGCCCGGTCAGTTTCGAAGAGGCTGCAATCCATTGGTACGAGACGCTCTTTTTTCCGGTTGTTGCCAGTATTGAAAGCTCCGGTCTGCATCACGCCTTTCGTGACTTAACCCTGACAGATCTTTACCTTTGGCTGCTTGATCATCAACAGACGCTCCAACAGGATCTGGGCATCGCTCTCAAGCCTGAGAATGTCCTTGATTACACAGCTGATAAGGAGGGAATTAAAGCCGAGGCTGGTTGGTCCCCTGCTGAAGAACAAATCATGCAGATCCTTCTGAGGGATGACGAACACCCGGAAAGTCCCTACCAGGATTGCCTTTTTCAACACGTAACTGTCGCACTGAGCGATGATGACCCCAATTGGATCGCCCTGGAGCAGGCGGTGCTTGTAAACCGTTGTCAAGGTGGGGCGATCCGCGGTGTACACGTGGAAAGAGCGGATACGCAAAAACCTGACGAGGAAATTGAGGATTATAAACGTCGATTCGATGAGCGGCTCTCAGAGGTTGGCATGAGCGGGAAGTTCTTTCTGCGCCAGGGCGAACCTGCCAGCGCGCTGCTTGAGTTCTCCCTGCTCTCTGACTTGCTGGTACTCAAACTGAGCCATCCGCCTGCGACGAGCCTGATGGATCGCATTTCTCACGGGATCATCACCATCCTTCAACAAAGCCGCCGCCCGGTGTTGTTTGTAAAAGATGACCCGCTGGTTGTAAGTTCCATCCTGTTGCCGTTTGATGGGGGTCAGCCCAGCAAAGAAGCCCTATATATTGCAGCATATTACGCTGCTCGCTATGGCTGCCAGCTGCATCTGTTGTTGGTAACAAAAGGATCGGATAAAGACGAGATCAATCGTTACTACGTTCAGACCTACCTGGAACGATTGGGGGTGAAGGCAGATTATCACCAGGGTAGCTCGGAGAGTTTTACAGCTGATGTGGTTGGGCTGGCGGAAAGCTTGGCGGTGTCCACGTTGATCCTGGGGGGGTATGAGAACACTTCGATTTTTGATCGGGTTTTCAGCCAATCGATTGACGAGATCCTTGCCCAGGTGACCATTCCAGTCATGATCTGCCAGTAGAGTTCCTTGTGCCTGGGCGATTGGTCAAGGGTAATAAGATTATCCCCACGAGAGAGGAAATTCCTCATCTTTTTGCCAATTCATTGGATTGGCAATGATGTAATCGTAGATTGCCTGGTAATCCCGTTCGTTCCTGATGAAACGTTCATAATAATTCCGCTGCCATAAATGTTTTTCCTGATTGTTGGGAATCTCACGAAATCTCTTTGATGCCGCGGATTTGAATGAACCAATGATTGCTCCGATCGAACCGGGAATAGGGCCTTTGGATATCCTGGGTAGAGGTGACGCATCCCGCAAGGGGAGGCTGCGCACTGCGTCGCCTCTACGACTGACCCATTTTTGACAGGCACGGCACGCGTCGCCTCAACGGTGATTGAGATGATTCCGTGGATATGGTCTGGCATAATAACGAATTCGCCTAATTCTACATTTTTAAAATGTTTTGGTACGGTAATCCACACATCTTCTACCATCTTTCCAACCTCATCCAATACCACGTCACCATTTACAATCTGACCGAACAATTGTTTCCGTTCATGGGTGACGATGGTCAAAAAATAGGCACCCGGTTGTGAATAATCAAATTCAGGCACTCGAAGGCTGCGGCGTGGTGGAAATGAAGGGGTTTGTTTCATGTAACAATTTTACATGTTTCAAGCAGTTGTAGGTGTTATGCAAGTGTTTGTGGCAGGATTTCTTGTTGCATCTAGCGGACGAGGCGACGAGTGCGTTTAGAGCACGCGTACTTGTCCATATGGCGGTAGAGGCGACGCATGCGTCGCCTCTACGACAGACCTCATTTTGGCAGGCACGGCACACGACACCGCTAGGATTGCCACATCTTGGTCAGACACGGCATCTAAAAGGGGAACGTGTCGCAATCCGGAGAGCTTGCAAGGACAGCATGATTACTCCCGGCGGATTACCAGGAGGGTGTAATCATCATCCAGAGGTCTGCCGGCTCGGAAATCATCCACGGTAACGCCAATGCCTTCAACGATCCCCCTGGCAGTTTCTCCCAGTAAGGACTGAAGCCTGGACTTGAAGCGGCCGTCTCCAAAGGCTTCCCCTTCAGGTGAGAAGGTTTCCGTGATGCCATCGGTGTATAACACCAACCCGTCACCTGGCTCGAGCACCAATTCCTGATCCTTGAGACTGATGGGATCCATCATGCCCAGGGCGATGCCGCCCTTACTGAGCATTTGGAGCTCGCCTTGCTCTGGACGCAGCCACCAGGGAGGGTTATGCCCTGCCAGACAATAGGTCACTTTTCCGGTTTCAAGTTCCAAGATGGCGTAAAAGACGGTCACAAAGAATCCTTCGCTCGAGTCGAGCTGCAAGATATGATTGACCTTTTCAAGCGTACGGGCTGGCGACTCCAATTCGAGCGCCCTGGCGCGGATGAGGGTACGGCTGACAGTCATATACAGCGAAGCCGGCAAGCCTTTGTCCGAGACATCCGCGATGGTGAGCCCAAACTTCCCGGGGGAGAGCTCGAATACATCGTAAAAGTCCCCTCCCACTTGTCTGGCGGTTTGCCACTCGGCGGCCAGGTCGTAACCGGGCAGTCTGGGTAAATTTTCTGGTAGAAATGTCTTTTGTATTTGCCTTGCCAGCTGTAACTCGCGGTCGATCAGGGTTTGATTATGTTGAATGGTTTGCATGATGTAGTTCTGAATGCCGGATGCAATCTGCATTGAGGCTTCCTTAAGCAGGTCTACGCGCTGGCCGCGACCCGGACGATCCAATTCAACAGAAACCAGCAGCCCATGAACTTCTCCCGGAACGATTAAGGGAAAGCACATGCTGCTCAAATTCGTTCTGTCGAGATCACTCATACAATCCGCATAGCCGGATCGTGCCAACAAATTACCAGGGAGGATCAAATGACCAGCCTGATCGAGCCCTGCCAGGGCAGTTTTCAATTGGCTGAGGGGGACTTGATTCTCGAAGTCGTAGGTGTAACTGCCCTGCTTTGTTGCAAGGTACCGCAGAGCCGCGCGATCGTCTTCCGGGTCAAATCGGATAATTGCAACTTCCTCTGAGTTAGTTGTCTCAAGAAGGACCCGAATGATCTCACCGAGGGTTTGCTGCAGGTTCTTGGATGCAACAAAGAGGTTGGTAATCTGGAGCAGAACGTTCGAGATCACCGTTTCCGCTTGTTTGGCCTGGATCAGTTCGATGTTCTGTAAGCTGACGGCTGTCTGCTGCGCGATGCCTTCAAGCAAGGCGAAGCGCTGAGTGCCAAGGATCAATTCTGGAGGGAGGGGGATGTAGGCTTCTTTACTGGTATGCATCAGCAGCCCGATCTGACGTTCGTGTGCGATAAGAGGGAATAGCAGGATGGTATCTTGTGGAGAGAGCAGCAGGTTTCTGGCGATATCCGGGGAGCAACCCGCGGCTGGCATAGCAGCCGGCTTGCCTGCTTGGAGGGTTTGCTCGAGCAGCGGCGAATTGGCGACTGTGCAGGGTTCATCAAGATTGCAGGTTGCCGTACCTTCCCCCAACGCAGCCTGGAGTTGAAACGCGTTGGTCTCCGCATCTTTCAGGATCAAGGCGACGGATGCGCCACCGATCAGAGACAGGATGAACTCACCTGAAGTTCTCAACAGGCTGGACGCGTCTGAGAGGTTGCGGGTGGCCATTGCCACCTGGAGCATCACAGACGTGTAGTAGGTTTGAGACTGGGTTTCCTGGTCCAGGCGATCTTTTTCAATGGCGCTGCCAAGATAGCCAGCGAAAGTCGCGCAGATTCCTTCGGACTCGGGTCCGTAACGCCCGGGTGTGCCTTCATGCAAGACCAGCACCCCAACGACTTGCCCGGAGATGGTGATGACTGTGGCGATGCTGGAAAAGTTCGTTGGAAGATTTAGTGCTTGTTGAATGGGGTCTCCAAGGTTGCCAGGTTGTCTAATGATGGTATTTTCTGGCTCATCCCCAGGGTGGAACCAGGTCTCGCCAAGCTCAATTTCCATCTGAAAATCGGGAACCGAATCTCTTTCGGGCGTCTTCATTGCAGTCAGGAAAAGATGTTTTGCAGCGGGTGCTTCTGCGCTAAAATCCTGTGGGGGGAGCAACCAGATACTTCCGGCTTCTCCGGGCAGTAATTCCAGGATGTTTTCCAGGCTTGCGCTAAAAAAATCCTGCAAAGGGATCGATTGGGAGAGCAATTCAGCCGTCTCACGGAATTTTTCTGAGTTCTTGGTGCGCCAGATTTCGGAGCGATACAAGCTGGCGTTACGCACTGCCACGGCTACATTCGCACTTAATGTCTCAAAAACTGCAATGTCTTCTTCAGAAAAGGCATTGACCTGCTCACTTTGGAGATCCAGAACCCCCAGGATCCTGCCCCCAAAAATTAGCGGCAAGGCTAATTCAGAGCCTTCCTTGACCCCCGTGATCGGGTTCGGCAGAGGTCGGGGATCCGTGGAAACATCATTTACCAACTGCACTTTGCCAGTGCGGGCGGTGAGCGTGATCAGACCCTGCGTTGCATCGAGGTTGAACGCGATCTGGTAATCCTGGTAAGTTTTGGCGCGGTCGCCGCTACCAGCCCGGAATTCCAGGGTGTGGGGCACATATTGCTTCAGAAAAATATGCACGTAGGGGATGTTGAACTTGGTTCGGATCAACTCCGAGACCCGCGTCAGCAATTGGTCGAGGTCAAGGATGCTGTTGATGGTTTGCGAGACCTCAGCAATCACCTTCAGATAGTCGGGTCGCGGTGGCTGAACCTGGGAATTCTTAGGGTCTGACATTTTTCTCGGTTTTTTGGCTGGGGGTGAAATACTTGAGCAGCGTAAGTTGATTGACACCTGGAGTGGAGAAGTCCCAGGAAGCTTCATCCATCACTTCGTGGATCAAGTAAACACCCAAGCCGCGTTCACAGCGCGTTTCAAGCGGGCTGGTCAGATCCGGCTCCACCACACAATCCGGGTCGAAAGGCGCGCCGTCATCCTGGATGGTGATTTTCAAACCGATTTCTAGAAAATCAAGGATTATCCGGATCTCACCCTGGTCATCGCCTGCATAAGCATGATCGATCACGTTCGAGCAGGCCTCATCGACCGCCAGGTCGATGGCGTAGCGCTGACGGCTATCGAAGGGGATGTCTTTGATTGCGTCCATGACAAACGCAGAGATGGCTCTCAGGTGATCATAACGCGCGGGAAATCTGGCAGTGAGCATGATTGGATTCCTTAATTGAGGCGATTATAACATGCGGAAACGGGTAAAATTGTGGCATGTCTGATGACCGTCCAACCCTTCTGATCGATGATCTGCCTGAAGATGAACGTCCCCGAGAGCGTTTATTGCAGAAGGGGGTGCGGGCTCTGAGCGATGCTGAGCTGCTAGCGGTTTTGCTGGGAAGCGGTCGTGCAGGCACCAGCGCAATTGATCTGGCTCAGCAGATCCTCCAGGATCTGGGCGGCTTCAGCGGGATACATCGGGAAGACGTTTCACGACTGTTGGAAATCAAGGGTGTGGGGGAAGCCAAGGCAGCCCGCATCAAGGCTGCGGTCGAAGTTGGTTACCGCCTGAGCTCAGAGGAACGGGGAGAAAAGTGGGTTATCAAAACTCCGCAGGATTTGGTGGAGATGCTCGGGCATGACTTAAGAGGGAGCGATCAGGAGGAGTTTTGGGTGGTCTGGCTGAACGCCCGCAACGTCGTAACGGGGAGCCAGCAGCTGTACAAGGGTTCACAGGATGCTACGACTGTGCGGGTGAGTGAGGTCTTTAAGTTGGTGGTCAGCAAGAATGCCAACGCTGTTATGCTGGCTCACAATCATCCCTCGGGGGATCCAACCGAAAGCCCGGAAGACGTCAACATGACACGCGCGATCATTGAGGCTGGGAAACTGCTGGATATCCGTGTGCTCGACCATGTGATCATCGGTCTGCACGGGTTTACGTCTATCCGACAAAAACATCCTTCTTTGTGGGCTTGATCCTCAGGCAGAAAATTGCAAAACAGCTCCGGTTTTGGGGTGCGTAAAGGTAAGCTCTGAAGCATGAAGCATCATGCGGTTTACTTCCGGTTTTGAGGCGGCTTTGAATTGCGGGGGCTGGTAAAGGGGATCCCCGAGGATGCCGAGACCCAGGTGGTAAAGGTGAGCACGAATTTGGTGCGTGATTCCAGTATGGAGTGTGCAGTCGAGTTCAGCCCAGTTTTCTTCGCGCCGCCGAACCAAGAAATCTGTCCGGGCGGGTTTGCCTGTTTCAAAATCAACGCGTGTGCGGTGGGCGCGGTCCGCATTGACCTTCAATGGCGCTTCGATAATTATTTTGTTCCATAACGGCTGGGGAGCAACCTGTGCCAGGTAGTGTTTGATGGGTTCATGCTCCCGAAATTGGCGGTTGAGCTCGCGGTGAGCATCTGCATCCCGCGCCAGGACCATCAGACCACTAGTTTCTTTATCCAGCCGGTGCACCATCCAGAGCTTACCTAAAAATGGCTCAAGAACCGAACGTATGTGAGGCAGGGAAGGATCGTAACCGTCTGGCACTGAACGCAATCCTGCTGGCTTGTTGATCACCACCAGGCTTTCATCCGTAAAAAGGACCCAATCACGAGTTGATGACAATTCCAGTGCGGGTGTTTCGCCTTCCATTAGATTTCTGACCTTAGATGGCTTTCCGAAAGTCTAGGATCGGGCAATAAAACAGCTGGTTTCGATCAAACCCGGTCCAGCATGCACGACAATCGCCGGCGGAACGGTGTACTTGGGAATATTCTGGATGCCCGTGGCAGCGGTAAGCTCCTGGGTAACCTGGGTCAACAGAGGTTCAGAGTCGCACTGGCTAACTGTGAGATGCGCTTCGGGATTATCTTTGCAATACTCAGCGGTTAAATCAACAATTGTGCGTACGGCCTGTTTTACTGTACGGACTTTATCAAAGGGTTCTACCTGACCTTCTTTAACTGTCAGGATTGGCACGATCTGCAGAAGTGTACCGAAGAGCTTTGATGCCCCTCCGATTCTTCCACCTTTGTGTAAGTACTCAAGGGTGGGAACCAGGAAGAACAAGCGCTCACGGGAAGACATGTCTTCAAGATTTTCTTTAATTTCCTCAATTGTCAAACCAGCATCCGCCCATTTTTTTGCCGCCAGCACCAGAGAACCCAAGCCGCCGGCAACTGTGTTGCTGTCAATAATGTGAATTCGGTCAGTCTGAAACTCGCCTGCTCCAACGGTTGCGCTTCGAAATGTGCCGCTGACTTTGGCAGAGGGCGTGATCACCAGTGCTGTGTCACCAGCAGCCAGGATCTGCTCATAAATCGGTGTATAGAGTGCTGGAGGAGGCGCGGCAGTTCCCGGGAGGGTCTTGGAAGCGCGCAGCTTTTCAAGGAAACTCTCCGTGTTCATTTCCGTGTCATCACGGAATGTTTCGGTGCCAAAAGTGATGAATTGCGGCAGTGTTTCAATTCCAGCCTGTTTAAGAATATCAAGCGGCAAACCACATGTCGTATCGGCAATGATTTTGATCATAAACTCACCTCTCCGGGTGCTGCCCGGATTGAATAGATGAATAAATAAATATGTTTATCTAACGACGCTTAAATAAGAGGTCGTTTGCAGTTCGGACAGATTTTTTCTTGCTTGTTGACCACAAATCCACACTGCATGCAGGTTACAGGCTGAACCTCACCGAGGGGCGCTCCACATGCCAGGCAGCGCGCGGAAGCGATAGGATTGGCAGTGAGGCAGTAAGGGCACACGGTGCGGCTAAGCCGTTCTGAGAGGCGTTTCCCGGTTCCGTGCTGACGTGCGGTTTGATTGATGACTTCCCAGGTGTCCTCTTCCATCTGTAGAGTTTCAACGTCCTGCGCGATATCATCGATGCGATTGATCAATGTCAGCGGGTTCCTTAACGCACTGATTGCTGTCAGACCCAGGCTGGCTGCCAGACCAAACCACATCTGATTGCTCAAGGTTACGCTGACACCATCCTCAACTTTGGCAATGTTGGCCGTCAGAGCTGTTTGCCCGCCTGATCGTCGGTTCTGCCGGGTCGCGATTTGTACTGCGAGTTTGTCCCCGGAGCCATAACGCTGAACCTGGTAGTTACCGCGGTTGTAATAAGCAATCAAATTCCTGGCTATGTCCTCAGGATGAATATCTCCATGGTATATGCGTGTGGTCATGTCGTCTCTCAATCGATAATGCGTTCAGCTTTAGATTATAATCGGGAAAAGGTTGAGGCAACAAGAATGGCTGCTAATACAAGACAAAAGACAACAAAAATCGCCATGGCGTTAGGTATCATCCTGGTTACCTTGTTGATCATGATGCCCGGGATCACAACTCCGGTTGCAGGTCAGTTCCCAACACTCGAGATGGCTACTGTCACCGGCACGCCCAGGGGTTTGTGGGTACGGGCAATCGGACAACCAGAGATTCCATTGAATGTGCGCAGCGGACCCAGCCCGACCTCATCCCAGGTGGGTGTGTTCCAGGTGGGGCAGGAAGCCAAAGCTTTTGGCTACTATGGCAGCTATGTCCAGATCGAGTATGCCGGAGCACCGGGCGACAGAGGTTGGGTGGTTTTGGATCGCGTGGAGGTCTTTGGAGGCACTTTGCCGATGCTGCAGGCGCCACCAACTGAAACCCCATCCATCACAAAAACCATCGATCCGACACTGGCAGCGCAATTTATCATCACTGCTCAGCCTTCGCGTCTGCCCACCTTTACTGAACCGCCTGCTCTGCTAATACCCACATTTCAAGCTGAAACTGGCGCTACCGCTACCGGAGGCATCCCAATTGGGTACGTGATCATCACCCTCGCAGGTCTTGGGTTGTTTCTCTCACTGATCACCATCCTGCGGCGAGGATAAACCCCTATTCCGTTTTTGCTGTTGTGTATTTTGAGATTCGCCTGATCCTTTTCACAAACGAAAGCGCGTCAGCCAGGGCGGGCAGCTGCTCTTCCATAGCCCGATAGCCTTCATCGAAAAGTTTAGTCGGATCGACTTTTTGCAGTGTCCCGTAATGCCCCACAATTGGTCTGACGATCACATCCGGTTTGGAAATCTCAAGGTTCAGCTCCGTCAGACGGTCCGATCCAAGCTCTACCCCAACGTTCATATTCCTCAGGGACTCGCCAAGCCGCGTTCTTGTCAGCCGGTCAACGATCGCCTCGGGAATCTGGTCAATCACGACTGCACTCGACTGTAAGGGAGAAAAATCGGCCGGTTTTGTATGGAGCACAACAGCGACAACAGGCAAAGAGGGATTCAGTGCTCGCGCTGGTTCGACCGGAATTGGATCCAAAACACCGCCATCCACGAGAACATCTTCTCCCATGGTTGGGAAAACGCCTGGAATGGCAATGGTTGCAAGCACAGCTTTCATGACATCGCCTTCATTGATGACCACTTCCTCGCCGGTTTTCAGGCTGACAGCGGTCACAGAAAAACTGATGGGCAGATCCTTGAAGGTTTTGCCTTCGATGAATTTTGCCAGCACGTGTTCGATCCCGGTGGTTCCAACCAACGAAGCAGAGTCGGTAGAAGCACGGCGAAAATCAGGGCTTTTGAAAAAGTGGATAACCGCGGCAAGGATTTCTCTTGAGGGTACCTGGGCGGCCAAAGGCGCGCCAAACATTCCACCCGCGCTTGTTCCCGCGATCCCGTTGATCTCGTATTCATTATCCAGGAGACACTGAACTGCCCCGAGGTGGGCAATACCTCTGACCCCACCGCCACCCAACGCTATTACGATGCTCTTTGCCATATTCCGTCCTTATCTGATTTGAAATATATTATAAGGACAGTGCCCGTTCCAGTGAAGGGGGAGTTGTATCGGATATGGGGAGATTGAGAAAACGGCATTAAGGGTTGCATAGGTCATAAGAATCTCCACCATTTGTTCGAAAAGATGCATGTCTGTTACATACTTCGGGCAGGTCCACATCTCCCGCTGACACGTTATAATTACACGCAAGGTAAAAGGGAGATGGAAGACCTCAGAGCCATTGAATCAACCCCATCAGGTTCCAGTGATCACTGGTACGCTTTGCGCTGTAA
>ENA-UOWO01003675-UOWO01003675.1-activated-sludge-metagenome-genome-assembly--contig:-NODE-3675-length-17599-cov-5.831851_pt1 | contig 17599 bp, 16 predicted proteins | sample MGYA00238148_ERZ761564 | MGnify/ENA primary metagenome ERZ761564 (study PRJEB28885, sample SAMN05720194) | activated sludge metagenome | isolation source: Anaerobic digester | place: USA...
TGGTCCTTCAGATGGTCATCGCGTGCCGGCGCGCGCCCGGTTTGGGCAAATGGGCATCGAATCGCATTGCAATGATGCGGACCAGGAGGCGGCCCAGGTCGGTCACAACGATCCGGGACGGGGTGCGCACAATCAGACCGTCCGCCTCGAGATCGTCGAGAGACGCCAACTCGGCGGCGAAGTAGTCGGGGAAGTCGATGCCCAGGCGGTGCGACAGGGCGGTGTAGTCGACGCCCATGTTGCACATGATCTGCATAATCGTCTCGCGGCGGATGTGGTCATCCTTGTTCAGGAGATAGCCCCGGGCATAGGGCAGTTCGCCACTGTCAACCTTGGCGCGATAGGCGTCGAGGTCCTTGAGATTCTGCCAGTAAGCGTCCTGGGTCTGCGAGATCGAGGACATGCCGAACCCGCAGATGTCGGCGCCGCCTCGGGTGCTGTAGCCCTGGAAATTGCGCTGGAGTGTGCCGGCCCGCTGCGCCACGGCCAACTCGTCGTCCGGGCGGGCAAAGTGGTCCATGCCGATATACACGTAGCCCGATGCGGTCAGCTTCTCGATGGTCAGCTTGAGGAGTTGGAGTTTCGTCTCGGGCGTGGGCAGGTGCCTGGCTTCGACGATCTTCTGCGCCGGCTTCATCCAGGGCACATGCGCGTAGCTGAACACGGCGAACCGGTCGGGCGCCAACTCGAGGATTTCATCGAGTGTCCGCTCGAAGCTCGCCACGGTCTGGAAAGGCAGGCCGTAGATCAGGTCGATGTTCAGCGAACCGAACCCGGTCTCGCGCACCCAGCCGGCCGCTTGGGCGGTGAGTTCGGGCGGCTGAATCCGGTGCACCGCCTTCTGAACCTCGGGATGGTTGTCCTGAACTCCGATCGACGCCCGGTTGAACCCGATCTCGCGCAGGGCGGCCAAGTGATCGCGTGTGAGCCGGCGGGGGTCGATCTCGACCCCAGCCTCGAGGCCGTCGGCGAAAGTGAAGTGCCGGTGGATCAGGGCGCCGAGGCGGCGGAGTTGGTCGGGACGGCAGAACGTGGGCGATCCGCCGCCGAAATGCAGTTGAACCACCCGGCGGCCGCGGTCCAGAAGCGGGCGCATCCGCTCCATCTCGCGTCCGAGGGTTTCGACGTACGCGGCGCTCTTGCGCGGGTCAGTGGTGATGACGGTCGTGCAGCCGCAGAACCAGCAGAGCGTCTCGCAGAATGGGATATGGAAATAGAGCGAGAGATCGCGGGACGCCGCGTTCTTGCGCGCGATGTTGTCCAGCACCTCACCCGCCGGCATGCGGTCGGTGAAGAGCGTCGCGGGCGGGTACGACGTGTAGCGCGGACCCGGCACGTTGTACTTCTTGACCAGATCGAGATCGACGCGCAACGGCCGGGTGCTCATGCGAAACCCCGCACAGTCTGGGCCAGGGCGTCGAGGTTCTCGAGCGCCGCATCCGGCGGAACGCCGTGGCCCAAGTTGAAGATGTGTCCCCGGCACCCGCGCATCTCTTCGAGGATCTGGCGCGTCGCGGCGCGCACCTGAGCGGGCGTTGTGCGCAACCACGCCGGATCCAGGTTTCCCTGCACGGCGATTCGGGGCGGGAGTTGTGCGCGCAGGTCGCTCAGGCGCACCGAGGCATCCACGCTCAGGACATCGGCGCCCGTCTGCGCCAGGACGGGCCAGGACTGGTTGATGCCCTTGGCAAAGAGAATGACCGGCACGCGTCCGCCGATGCGCCCGATGATCTCCTCCAGCCACCGGGCCGAGGCCTCGACAAACCGCGCGTCGCCCAGAGACCCGGCCAGCGTGTCGAAAAGCTGAACCGCCTCCGCTCCGGCTTCGATCTGCATCAGGAGGGAGTCTGCGATCGCTGCGCTGAGCTTCTCCGCAAGGCGGTGGTAGAGCTTGGGCTCGTTTTCGAGCAACGCCCGGGCGCGCGTGAACTCGGGCGCGCTGCCCCCTTCGAGCATGAAATTCGAGAGCGTCCATGGCGCCCCCGCGAACCCGATCAGGGCAGTCTGGCCGCCGAGTTGTCGTTTGACCAGGCGCAGGGCCTGGGCCACGTAGGCCAGGCGCTCGCGCACCGCGGACACCTCCAACCGATCGATCTCCGCGGTCGATCGGATGGCAAAGGCCATTTCAATGCCGCCCGTGTCCCGAAATCCATAGGGCTGGCCCAGCGCCTCCGCAATCACGAGGATGTCGCTGAACAGGATCGCGGCATCGTATTGGAAACGGCGGATCGGCTGGAGGGTGACTTCCGCGGCAAGATCGGGCGTCCGCACCAACTCGAGGAACGAATGCGTCTGCTTCAACTGCCGGTACTCGGGAAGCGCGCGGCCCGCCTGCCGCATCAGCCAGAAGGGCGGGCGATCCACCGTCCGGCAGCGGCAGGCATCAAGGAAGCGTTGGCGATTCGTTCCCGGCAATTCAACAGGGCGCGGTGCGAGCCGGCAAGGCGCGTCACTCGGTTCACGATCCTGGCCCATCTCCGCGAGCGAGTCAGGCATCGAAAGCGACTCTGGGCGCCGAATGCAAGGCCTTAGTTGATCAGAGCATCCAGATCGCCGACCGGGCGCGTGAACGTCGCCTTCGCCGGTTTGACCACCAGCGCCTCGGCTGTCTTCTTGGTGCTCTTCGAGATCGCGGCGAACGGCAAGGCGACCACGAAGAAGGCGCTGCCCACCGCTGTCACCGCCAGGCAGGCCGGCCGGGCGACCAGGACGTCGGCCACGACCGCTTCGGGCGATGGACCGGCAAGCGCGGAGGCCGGCGTGAAACCGATCAGCGCCAGTGCGGCAGCGCACGCGATGGCAACAGACTTGGTTCTCATGAGGATGCAACAGTAGCCCATCGCAAGGCGGACTGTCGAACAGATTGTTTACGACCCCGCCTCGGGCCAGGGCCAATGCATGAAGTGGAGCGGCGACGGCCCGTCGCCGGCAAATACCGTCTTCACTCGCGTTGGCCGGGGACGAGCCGTCCCCGCTCCGGCCTTTGCGGCTTCATGAATCGGCGCTGAGCTCGGGCGAGGGAATCGCAGGGGGCGCATTCGTCGAGCCGGAATCGGGCGTCTCGGCGGGCGGCGGAGGCAACACAGGCGCAGGCGGCGCGGCGTCCGAACCGACCAATTCGTCGGACAAGACCACGATGGCGATGCGGCGATTCTTGGCTCGGCCTTCGGGGGTGGCGTTGTCAGCCAGAGGACGGAACTCGCCGTAGCCGACAGCGCCCAATCTTTGCGGTTCGACCCCCGCCTCATCGATCAGAAACCGCACCGCCGCCAACGCCCGCCCGGTCGACAGTTCCCAGTTGCTCGGGTAGCGGGCGCGAGCCGATGCCCGGATGGGGACGTTGTCCGTGTGCCCGATGACGTGAATCCGGCGGTTGGGATGCTGGGCCAGGACTGCGGCGACCTTGCGCAGGACTTCCTGCCCTTCGGGCTTTAGCTCCGCCTCGCCCGAATCGAACAAGATGCGATCGAGAATATCCACCGTCAGTTTGCCCTGAAGCTCGGAGATCGTGATCTCCTTCGATTCGAGGGCGCGCCGGAACTCGGCTTCGAGCGACTGCTGGTTCTGACGGTTCTGTTCGGTTTGCTGGCGAAGCGTCTCGAGAGTCTGTTGGGCCTGCGCGAGCGCTGTTTCGAGTTCGGCCACGCGCGTCCGGTTCGTCGCGGCGGCCGTTTCGGCCTCGGCCGCGCCGGCGTGGGCCTCGATGGCTTCGGCTCGGGCCCGGGTCGCTTCGGCTCGGGCCTGAGCGGCCTGGTTGCGCTCCTCGGCCAGTTCGAGGCCCCGATGCCAATACGCCAGACCCACCAAGCCCAGAACCACCAGAGCCGTCAGGACCATCGCCATTGCCCAAGCTTGTTTCGGCATACGCAGCACCAAGAATTGGCCGGGCGCGCCCCGACGTAAACAAGATTTCGAGACTCCCCGGAGCTTTGTGGCACTCTCCGTCCATTTTCTTCTCTTCTTGAAAGAAGAGACTTTGGCTGCGGCTTTGCTGCGCCGCGAAACATCCGGGCGAAGGCTCTGCGCCGCACGATTGCAGCGCCAATTCATGAAGTCGAAAAGGCCGGAGCGGGGACGGCTCGTCCCCCGCCATGTCAAGTGAAGACGGCGTGTGTCGGCGACGGGGCCGTCGCCGCTCCACCTGATGAATTGGCCCTGGCACGGTTGCGGTGTGACGATTGCGGTGGACGATTGCGGTGTTGACTTGCGCTCGATGCCCTCGACTACTCTTGCCTGAGAGGTCTCCTATGCATGTCGTCATCGCCCCCGACAAGTTCAAAGGCACGCTCACAGCCACCGAGGCCGCCGAGGCCATCGCCGCCGGCTGGCGGATCGAGCGCCCTCAGGACACCGTGCGCGCGTTCCCGATCAGCGACGGCGGCGACGGTTTCGGCGACCTGCTCGCGCGGCATCTCAACGCCGAGGAACGAACGGTCGACACCGTCAACGCCGCACACGAGCCGATCCGCGCGCCGTGGTGGTGGGAACCGCGCAGCCGCATGGCAATCATCGAATCGGCCCGAATCATCGGTTTGGCGATGCTGCCTCGAGGGCGGTTTCATCCGTTCCAGCTCGATACCTTCGGCCTGGGAGCCGTGTTGCGAGCCGCCGCCGCCGCGCATCCCCGGGTGTGCCTGATGGGCATCGGCGGCAGCGCCACCAACGATGCCGGATTCGGCCTCGCCCGCGCGATCGGATGGCGGTTCCGCGACCGGCGGGGAGAGCCGATCGAGGATTGGACGCGCCTGCCGGAGCTGGAACGTATCGAACGGCCTGAGCGCGCGCTGCGTTTGAGGCAGGTCCTGGTGGCCGTGGACGTGACGAACCGCCTGATGGGTGTGCGCGGGGCGACCCGGGTCTATGGACCGCAGAAGGGAATTCGCACCGAAGACGTCAAACCGGCGGAACGCTGCCTGCGGCGGCTGGTGCGAGTCCTCACGCAGCAGTTCCATTTCGTCGTTCCTCCGCACCATGTGCCGGGCTCAGGCGCGGCGGGCGGCTTGGGATTCGGCCTGCGCTGCTTCGGCCCGGCCCGCCTCGAACCCGGCTTTCGCCTTTTCGCCCGACTGAGCGGGCTGTTGGATGGCATCCGCAAGGCAGACCTGGTCATCACGGGCGAGGGCGCGATCGACCTGACCACCGTGGCGATGGGCAAAGGCGTGGGACAACTGATGCGCATCTGCGGGCGGCTGCGGCGTCCCTGCATTGCGCTCGCCGGCCAGGTGCACGTCTCCCGCTTCAGGCGGCCGGGCCTGGTCGGCTTGTATGGCATGGCCCCGACCCTCACCACTCCCGAAGAGGCCATGGCGCGTCCGGCGCATTGGCTGGGTGAACTGGGCCGATTCAGCGCCCGCGCCTGGTCCGAACAGGCCAACCGCTGAGAAGTGAGTTCAGGCAAAAGCCCGGTGCGGCTCAGTTGGCCCCCGCAAGAGGCCGTCAGCCGAGCTGTGCGGCGTCCGCCTCGATCTCGAAGAGCAGGTCGTCCCGGCAGATGTCGTTCTTGGCGATAATGACGGGAATCTTCGGGAGTTTGTGGTCGCGGCAATACCGGTGGAACTCGGATGCGTCTTCCCCATGTTTGAAGTAGCCGATCATGCGCGTGACGTCTCCCCATCCCATCCGCCGCGACTCGAGAATCGCGGCCACGACATCCATGGTCAGTGCGACCTGCTTGCGCACATCGCCCACGTGACACGTCTCGCCCCCCGGGGCGATGCTGGCAGTGCCGGAAACGTACAGGCGGCGTTGGCCGGGAAGCTCGAGTTCCACCGCCCGGCTGAAGCTGCTGCCATACTCGACGGCCGGACACTGGAGCGGGGAAGGGATGGCCTGAAGCCTGACGGTCGGGCCCTTGGGCTGGATGGCAAGGAGGCCGGCAATCACGGCTGTGCCGGCCGAATTGCCGCCCCCAATCCCCGTGCTCGCCGGCACCAGGCCGTCGTAAACCTTGCGCTCGAGGAAGAACTGGTTGCGCACCCCGTTGAACTCGTCGTACCAATCCAGAATGTCATCCAGATAAAACCAGGTCCGAAAGACGTTCGAAAAAGTCATGCCCGCCAACTCGAGCGCCGACTCCATGATTTCGAGTGTTTCCCAGGCCTGCTCCTCGCGCGTCTCCTCGATCGACTCCGGATGCAGCCCGCCCAGGACGCAGTAGCGCGCATGCTGGTCCTCGAAGAGCGTGCCGACGGTATGTCCCTCGAGGTTGATGGGGTGAACGTCGATCCCCGACACCGCGTGCACTTGAACCCCGGCGATCGGGCCGCCGCCGCCGTTGCCCTCTTCGACCCACGTCATCGGCCACTCGATGCCCGCGACACGATAGCTCCTGGCATGCCGAATCTTGAACGGATCGAGGACCAGCCCAAACACATCCTCCCGCACGATCCGGAGTTGGGCGTTGTCGGCCAGGAAATCGTACAGGCGTTGAAAGAGCGACGCAGGGTCTTCGGAACCGACTGCCGGCACGGTGATGAACGTTTCCTGAAATCCCGCGTTCGGCAGGCGGATCACCTGCATGCCATTGACCGCTCGAGTCGACCGCTTCTTGTCCATCGTGTCTCTGGTTCAAACAAGCCGCCTCGTGTCGAGCGCGGCTAAACACCCTGATTGCCCGATATTTGGCCGGGGAAGTCAACAGAACAATGCCGCCCCGACATGGAAACACAGAACCCGTGCATCTGACAGGTGTCGGTATTCTGTCGCCCGGTGAGGGCACCGGGCCTGCATCGGATCGAGGTTGCCGGAGGGGCGACGCCTGCCTGCCGGCAGGCAGGTCCTCGTCGCCCGTCAAACAGGGTCTGCAACTCTCATCGCCGGGGACGAGGCCGTCCCCACTCCAACGCCTTCGTGTGCGCCAATAGAGCACACGAGGCCGCACCCTGTCGGCGCAGATGGCGGTCAGACTCCGCAGCGCGACTGCTGCGCGGGCTCGACATGAAAAACCGCAGGTCAATCCCCGAGTCGCAGGGCATACATCGTCTCAGCCACAGTCCGGCTCGCGTTGACGGTCTCGGCGTAGGGCGTGTCCGCAATGTCGATGAACCCAATCTGGTAGTTCTCCTCGTCGAGCACGCGCCCGATCGTCGGCTCGTCCTGGTACTGGAACCAGTGACAGCCCACGAATTGCGGATGCCGCAGCGCCCCCCGCACGTAGTCCTGATAGGCCCGCGCGCGCTCGGCCTGGTTGCCGACAGGCACCAAGCCGGTGTGAAAGAGCCCCCGATCCAGAGCGCCAAAGTGAAACTCGCCGATGAGCAACGGCACGTCGGCATCCCCGTTGAACCGGAAATCCGCCACGCTGCGCTGGTAGAGATTGTAGCTGACCACGTCGCAGAACTTCGCCGCCGCCGCCGCCGCGCGGTCGTTCCCCCACGCAAACCGGCAGCCGAGATAGAGCTGGTTCGGCGCGACTTCCTTGATCACTTCGCGGATGGTGCTGAAGTACCGCTCCGCGGCCTTCGTGTAAAAGGCCCGCAAATCCACGCCCGCCTTCCGCGGGTCAGCCTTGGTCGGACTCGCGGCCAAGGCGTCCCACGACTCATGGGAACTGCCCCACGCGGCATTGAGCTTCCCGATCTCGCCGTACTTGGCCCGCAGGTCGTCGAGCAGCACGCGCTTGGCCGGTTGATCCGCCGCAGACGCCAATGCCCCCATCGCCAGAGAAACGTCGTCGCCCCAACCCATCTCGTTGTCCGAGAAATACCCGATGCACCAGGGATCGCCCGCGCTCTTGCCGGCCTTCGACGCCATCTGCCGACGCAAACCCTCCCGGAACGCGGGATCGAACACATCCGGGAATTTGCCCCAGTACCCCTCGCTCCCCTCGATCCGGCGCGCGCCCGACGACCCGATCGTGTCCGTGTACGGCGTCCGGCGCATCAGGCGAATGCCCTCATCCGACCAGTTGGCGATCGTGTTCAGGCCCCACGCCCGCAGGCGTCGATGCACAACGTCGGGATAAACCTCCCTCCACTCGGCTCCGTATTTTCGTTTCAGGTTCGCCCCGGCAAAGGAGAAACACTTGGGCGAACGTCCGGCGTAGTGCCCCTTCAACGCGAACGCCGACGTGATGAACTCGGCAAAATCGGCCTGATCGCCCGGAAAGTCCACAAACCAATCCGCCCGCTCGTCGATCGGCGTCGCATCGAGCATGCGCACACAGTCGATTCCATGCGACCAGAATAGCCGGCCCTCCGGATCCACTAGCCACCATTTGCCCCCATGCTTCTGGACACGGAAAAAACCCGTCGCCTCGAGTTGCGGTCCCGCCGCCCAACCGCCATACCGGCTCCACCCCCGAATGCCGGGCACCCTGGCCAGCGATCGCGCCTCCGCATCCCGCTGGCTTGCCAGGCCCGCCGGCGATGGTGTCTTGCCGGGCCAGGCCTTGTGCCGGTACTGCCCAAGTGCGTCAATGAACGGAAAGAACGGATCGGCATCGCCGACCCAAGCCGTTGGCGGCGTGTAACGGCCCGTCGCGTGAAACTCGCCCACCTCGAAAACCAGGTCCGTCTGCGGCTTGTTCACAAAGACAAGAATCTGCGTGATGTTCGCCGGGTCGATCGCCCCCTGACCCCCGGACGCCACCGGGTAACCCCGCAGACCGAAGAGCTTGCCGCCCATCGTGCTGTCGCTGGCCCGCCGCAGTTCGACCCGCAGAAGATTCGTCGCCCCAGCCCCAACCGTCACCGAACGCGTAATGCAATGGCTCGTCCCGTCCGCGCCCGGATTGTCCACCCGACAGTTGACCATAACGCTCGTCGATCCGGGGTTCCGCACAGCGGCGACGACCTCGGCAAACGCCGTGAGGTCCCATCGCCCGTCGGGCGCCTTGAGAGTCACGCCCGGCCACGATTCCCCGTGACCAGTGGCGACCCGCAAGACGGAACCTGAGTTGCTTTGGATGTTTGTAGCCTGCGAATCGCTCAGAGTCAGTAACCCGCCGCCCTGGACGGTCGAAAAATCGACCAGACGCAAGTCAGCGGCATTGACCGATAGGACAAGAATCGCACCAGACACCAATGCGAATCGCCCACCAAGAATATGCAATAATCTTGATAAAAACATGAATAATCCCTCAAAAGAACTGATTTGTTAACGTTAGTGTTATCGTAAATAGTCTCATTTTATGCCGTTCGAGGTTCATCCCAACAAACTGCCTCGACCTCGGATGGCCGACGCCCACGACGCTGCGGGAATTCGCTGGATGCGTCCGTGCTGTGGCGTTCACTTTGACAGACTCCTTCAAAATGCCACAAGCGGTTTCCCTTGCGTCCTGAGCCATTGCTCGGCTTCGCGGTATCTCGGACACAACTTGACGACTTCGGACCAGAACCTCGCGGAGTGGTTCATCTCGCGCAGATGCGCCAGTTCGTGGAAGATGATGTAGTCCCGCACATGCTCCGGGACCTGGATCAGCCTCCAGTTGAGCGAAATCGTCCCATGCCGGGAACACGATCCCCAGCGCGTCCGCTGATTTCGGACCCGCACGCCGCGCACAGTGAAGCCGTGGTGCGCCGCCAGAGCCTGGACGCGCGCAGGCAATTCCGCCTTTGCCATCGACCAGAGATGCTGTTCGAGCGGCGGACGCACGTCGTCGAACAGGTTCCCGATGCGGACGGCCTGGTCGGCAAATCGAACCACCATCGCGCCCTCCGCGGCCCCCGCCGACAGAAGGATCGGCTCTCCGCGAAACAGAACCCGGCTGCCGATGAACAACCCTCTGGGGCGCAACGCGCCCTCCTGCCGCCGCCGCATCTGCCTTTCAATCCAGTCGATCTGTCGCTCGGCAAAGCGGTGCCCTTCGGCAGCCGACCCGCCGCGCGGAATTGTCACACGCGCCACGCCCTCGGCCGTCAACCTGAGAATGTAGCGCCGGGCGCGCCGATGCCGCACGAACTGCAGCGGCACCCGCGCCGTGCCAACCGTCAAAGAGGCGCCCTTGTCCCTCGATGGAGCCAAGGGCGAGAAGAGAAACTCGGTCTGCACAGGGTCTCGAACCCGTTCCGCTCTTGCTTTCCTGTGGCAAGAGTTGCAGGAGCGTCTGTTTCTGTCAAAAGGAAGCGATGGCCCGAGCGCCGCAGCATTGAAGAAACTTGTTGTCAGCACGGGGGTTTCTGCTACCCTCCGCTTCCGATGCGGCGGGGCCGACGCGAAGAAAGAGCGTTTGCCCCGGCAATCTCAGCGACGCAGAACACAACAAACAACGAATCGAATCAACAACTAGAAACACGTTACATCGCAGGAGGAAAGCGAATGAAGTTTAACCAATGGACGCTGGGGCTGGCCGCGGTGGGTCTGGTTAGCCTCGGTACGGCCGCTCAGGCCGAAGAAGCCCAGAACCCCATCTCGACCGCGTTGTCGTCCACGACGATCAGCGGTTATGTGAACACCTCGGCCATTCTGCGCTTCGGGCCGAGTCTGCCCAACGGCGATTACTCGACACCGGGACGCACCTTTGACTCCAACAGCAAGTTCAACGGATTCAACCTCGACGTTGTCAAACTGCAGATCGAGAAACCGCTGGACGAGAGCCAATGGTCCGCGGGATATCAGGTCGGGCTTCTTTTCGGTCCGGATGCAAACACCTACGGCACCGATTCGCTGGGCGGCGACAGTGATTTTGGCATCAAGGACGCCGCGGTCACGCTGCGGGCCCCCGTGGGCAACGGATTGGACTTCCGCATCGGCTACTGGGAAAGCCCGATCGGCTACGAAGTCTTCGACGCGGGCAACAACCCGAACTACAGCCGCTCGTACGCATATGCCATCGAGCCCAAGCAGTTCACCGGCGTGCTCGCTTCGTATCGTGTCAGCGAAATCCTGAGCCTCTCCGGCGGCATCGCCAACCGCGGTTGGGAAGTCGGCGGCACCTGGGATCATCCTGTCCGATTCTACGCCGATAACGCGATCAACAAGCGCAGCGGCGGCAAGACCATCCTCACCTACCTCGGCTCCGTCGCCCTCACGGCTCCGGAGAGCGCAGGCTTCCTCGAAGGCGCCACCCTCTACGGCGGCATCATCGACAGCGGCATGGCCTACGGACCCGACGTCCTCAACCTGTACGTCGGCGGCACGATGCCCACGCCGGTCAATGGACTGCTGCTCGGCTTGTCCTATGACTACCGGGGGAACAGCGAGGACAGCGGATACGACTCCTCGTCTGCAAACGCCTTCGGCGCTTACCTCTCCTGGCAACTCACCGAGAAACTCAAGTTCAACGCCCGCGGCGAGTACGTCCGCGGCTCGAACGGCACCTGGTACTCCTCCGGCGCCTGGGACCTCGACAATACGGACGACGACGGCAACCCGGATCCGCTCCTCGTCATGGACGGCGAGAAGAACGAGTTGATCGGTGTCACCGCGACCCTCGATTACAGCCTCTGGGCCAATGTGCTCACACGACTCGAGTTCCGTTGGGACCATGACTGCAACGGCAATGGCATCTTCAACGATTACATCCCGGGCGTGAGCAAGGGGACCGACGACGCCTTCCAACTGGCGCTGAACGTCATCTACAAGTTCTAAAGCCTTTCCGCTCTGCACCCCCCTCCCGGCTCGGACGGGAGGGGGGTTTTTTGCCTCTGCCAGGCCAACTCTCCAGAGGGATGGAAGGCCAAGCTCATGAACTATCGCAACAGCGGTGACACCGGGGGTGACAAGAACAGCGTGGTGGGCCGCGCCCCGATCGCCTTCACCGGCGAAGGCGAGGGCTCGGACCCCTGCTCGATCGAGGAACGCCGACGCCTCATCGAGTTGGCCCGCCAGGCCGTGCGCGAAGCGGTCGCAACCGGACGCTCGCCGTCCGTGAACGCAGAGGACTTCCCCCCCCGCCTGCGCGAACCTCGAGGGTCGTTCGTCACGCTCACACAGCAGGGCGCATTGCGGGGCTGCATCGGCAACCTCCGCGCCACTGAGCCGCTCTATGCCTCGATCATCAGCAACGCCCGCTGCGCGGCCACCCGCGATTACCGGTTCCCCCCGGTGCACGAGGAAGAACTCGACTCGATCGAATTCGAGATCAGCGTCCTGAGCGAGCCGAAGCCGCTGCACTTCACGTCCCCGGAGGATTTGCTCGCCAAACTCCAGCCGCACCGCGACGGCGTCGTGCTCGAAATCGGCTCCGCCACATCCACGTTCCTGCCCCAGGTGTGGCGCCAACTCCCGGACAAAGTCCAGTTCCTCTCAGCCCTGGCGAAGAAGGCCGGCTGCGGACCCGACGACTGGAGAAAGCCCGGCACGCGCGTCCTCGTCTACCGCGTCGAGGCCTTCAACGACTCGGAGTTGAGGCAGTGAACTCCGCGCCCGTGGGCATGGTGCTTCGTTCAAAGAGAAAAGGAATTGACCGAGAGTGGCGCAGCAGGGCAGGGCCGCACAGCAGGGCAGAGCGCGCAGAGGACACGGCATCCGGAGAGCCACGGCAACTTCACTCGCCGATCAGGTGGGCCGCGATCCGGCGCGTGTGGCGGTGTTTGCGGTGTTCCCAGAGGTAGATGCCCTGCCACGTGCCCAGCGCCAACGCGCCGCCGATGACCGGGATGCTCAGGTTCACGGCCGTCAACGCCGCGCGCACATGGGCCGGCATGTCGTCCTCGCCCTCGATCGTGTGCCGGTAAAGGGGATCGCCGTCCGGCGCCAGACGCGCAAAGAACCGGTCCAAATCCTCCTGCACGTCCGGGTCGGCGTTCTCCTGGATCAGCAGCGACGCCGAGGTGTGGCGCACATGCAGCGTGATCAGCCCGGTTCGGACCCCGCTGCGCGACACCCACGCGGCGACGTCGTGCGTCACCTCGTGGAGGCCGCGTCCCCTCGTGGTCACCGTGAATTCAGTGATGGTCTGTTTCAGCATGGTGTTCGACCAGCTTTCGCAGCGTGCCGGTGTCTCGGATTCGCGCCATCCGTCTTCAAGTCTGCCGATGGTCGATTACGGCTTTGACCTTCATCCCCCGGCGGGCGCACTTCAAGAACCACTTGTAGTCGTTCGCGGCATCGTGCAACTCGGCACACCTCACCGGCTCACGACCGTGATGAGGTAGTGGATCTCGCCGGCGACCTCGGCCATCCGCGTTTTGGCGCGCTCGAGCAAGGTGGCGGCCCAAAGCCGTTCGTACGCGATCTGGGGTGTCAACCCGTCGGAGGGTTCTTCGCGGTACCGCTGCTCCGCCAGATCGGCGTCCAGGGAGATCGGGCGCTGGCCATGGCCACGCTTGGCAGCCCGCGAACGATCCCATTGGTCGGACAGGAAATGGTTCAGAGCAGCGAGCAGAAACCGCGAGGCGAAGTGGCGCTTGCAAGTACGCCATAACCACGCCATACTTGCGGCGTGACAACAATCGTGCGACTGGATGGTTCCAATCGAATCGTCCTGCCCCTCGAACTGCGACGGGCGGCGGGGGTGCCTCGCGGACAGAAGCTCAAGGCGTCTGCCACGCCGGGGCGGATTGTGTTGGAGATCGAACCGGTCACCCAGGGCGGGGTCATCAAGCGCGGCAAGTTGAAGCTCTGGACCGGCACGGTGCCCGCCACTCCCCTGGCAGAGGCTCTGGAGGCCGCACGCCACTACGAACGATGACCTTCCTGGACACGGGAATATTGGTCGGGGCGCTTCTCCAACAGCATCCCGAACATGATGCCTGTTTGGAGGCACTCGAGGAATCTGAGGCGCCGTTCACCGACGCCCAAGCACTGGCGGAGACGTTCGCCACGCTCACCGGCTTTTACAGGGTGCCGGTCGCTGCCGCCGCGGAGCTGACCCTCGCCTTGAGATCAGTCGTGACCGTCGGACCATTGGCGCTGGTGGACTACGAACAGGCGATCGGTGAAGCGCAGCGCCGCGGCGTCATGGGCGGCGGCATTTACGATTCACTCCACGCGACCTTCGCCCGACGCAAGGGGGCCCAGCGCATCGTCACGCGCAATCCCTCGCACTTCGCCCACGCCGCACCCGACCTCGAAATCCTCACGCCCTGATCGGAATGGGGAACGAAGAGCCAGGGAATTGCACTGAGTCACCCGTCCTTCAAGATCCGCCTCGAATTCATGAGGCACAAAGAGCACAGAGAACACAAGGCGGCGTGGATGCCGTGAGCAAGATCACCGTCTCGGCGCCAATCTGTGTTCCGTCCTGAATCGGTGTGGGGACTGTCTGAGCACTCAATCGGTGATGGTCTCCACACAGATTCAGGGCGGAACACAGATGGAGAGGATACGCGACTTGACCGGGCGCAGGAACACGATGAATTCGAGGGCCGGGATGTCCTCACCGGTCGAGAGCATGTCCACGGTGACGACCACCTTCGGGTTCGGGCGGTTGCGGAACTCGCGGATGCGCTGGAGGGGGCGGTCCACGTTCGGATTGCCGGTGATCTTTTGCACGAACGCGTCGCCTTGGGCGAAGACTTCGCGGCAAATTCTGACCAGTTGGTCGGCGTGCGACGTATGGAGCAGGTCGTTGACGGCGAAGATGAGGGTCTTCGGAAAGCGCCCGGTCTGCGCTTCGTGCTCCCACGCGTGCTTGGCGATTTCCTCGATGATCTTGCGATTGCTGTCCGGCACGGTGATGTCGTGCTCGACCGCCGTGGCGTCGTAGGCACGCTCGTCTTCCAGTTGATCGAGTGTCTTCTGGCCTGTCTCCGTGTCCACCCTCTCGACAGTCTCCCCTTCGTCGAGGAACACGCCGTTCATGCGGACGTGCGACGTGATGGCGATTTGATTATCCTCGCAATCCGCGGTCATTCTCCCTGCTTCCCCGCACCACTCGCCTCCACGCCAGCGCGGCTTCCTTCAAGACGAGTCTCATTTCAGTTGCGGCTCATTGTTGTCGATGATCGCCTTGTCGCCGATTTCGTTTCTGATTTCCACGCCGCGCACGCCGTTGTTTTCGGTGACGATGGCGTGCTCGAGACCCTTCTTGAGCGTGATGCTGGGTTCGTCCGTGCCGAAGCTGCAGCCGCGCACCTGGAGTTTGCCGCCATCGGCTTCGATGAGCGCGACACCCGGGTTCTTCGCGCGCCCGGTGCTGCTCAAGTAGCAATCGGAGAGGGAGACAAAGCTCCGGCTGTGCGACACAACGCACTGGCGGTTGGGTCCCCAGAACGCACAGTCCACCAGGCGGACCGAGCCCTGACAGGTGCTCTCGACCAGGACCGGCACGCGGGTGTCGCCGTGCATGCAGACGAACTGGCCATTCGAGATCAACAGGCCCATCGGCTGGATGTGCTCGACCCGCACGCAGACCTGGGCTTCGTCGGCGCCAATGCCCGAGAACTGGCCGTTGGCCGCGCCGGCCTGGGTGCGGATGAAGCGGTAGCCGATGTTGACCGGAAAGACGAAGGTGTTGTTGACGTATTCCCAGTCCGTGCGACCAAAGATAAACGCTTCGCAGTTCTTCCACATGAACTCGTGCACCGGCTTCCAGTCCCCCCCGACCGCGGCAGCCGACCACCAATGGCAGTGGAACTGGACGTTGTCGATGCGCCCGATGTCGGTGCAGGCGTCGACGAGAATGCCCCGGCGCAGCACGCAGCCGTAAACACTGCGGATGCGATGGCGCACGTTGCCTTCGGGACCGATCCGGATGCCGTTGTACGAGTTGATCAACGTGACATTCTCGACTGTGTTGTCGTGGCCTTGCAGGTGGAATGTCCAGGCGTAGGGGTGGATGTTGGTCGGGTGTTGGTCTGGGTAGAAGACCGTGAGCCCGCGTACGGCGGACGAATGGCCCAGTTCGAACAGGGCCGGGCCATCCTCATGGTCGCGTCCCCCGGTGGCGAGGATGATCGTTCCCTTGAGCGGCTCGCTCCAGACCGGGGATTCGCTCACGCCCTGGAGCGTCACACCGGGCGGGATCCGAAGACTGCCGGCGATCTTGTATCGGGCGCCCGGCAGGAGCACTTGGCCCCCGGCCTGGCCGGCCTGGTCCAGGGCGCGCTGGAACGCAGCGGTGTCATCCGTGGTCCCGTCCGCCTGCACGCCGGGGAGGCCCGCGGCCGTGGATGCCGAGGGTGGCGCGTCGGCGCCCGCGGCCCAAGTCGTGTGAGCGACGAGGAGCGACCAGGCTGCCAGCGCGGTCACGAGGATGTGTGTGAGATTCGAGGGGGCTGCGGAGATGCGCTTGGATGGGTGTGTCATACCGTCCGGAACCTACCATGCAGCAGCCGGAAGGCACGGCATTTCCAGGCCCGACGAGCTGGGGATCGAGACTGGTCTGAGACGGACGAACGAGTCCGCACATTGCGAAGGGCACTGAAACGCGCGTCTGCCCTCTGTGTGCTCTGCGCCTCTGTGGTGAATCCCATCCGATGACAGGCACCGTCCCGGATTGAACCACAGAGACGCGGCAGAGAAAGAACAGCAGCGCCTTCTATCCCTCCCCCTCTGCGCCATTGCGTCATCGCGCCTTTGCGTTCCCTCCGGGCCGAGCCGAATTCAACGCAAAGACGCCAAGACGCAGAGACGCAAAGAGGAAGGGGATTCAGAGATCCGTCGCACTTGGCGCGCCGATTCGGTCGGCCGCGATCCGGCGCCAGACGCGCAGAGAACCGGTCCAGATTCTCTTGCACGTCCGGGTCGGCGTTCTCCTGGATCAGCAGCGACGCCGAGGTGTGGCGCAGATAGAGCGTGATCATCCCGGTTCGGACCCCGCTGCGGGACACCCACGCGGCGACGTTGTATGTCACCTCGTGGAGAGCGACACAAAGCTCCGCCTGCGCGACACAACGCACTGGGCCAAATCGCACTTGCGCCGGGCCCGGTTTATCGGAACACTCCGCCCGAATCACTGTGGTGAACCCGGCGGCGAAGATGGCCTGCCGAGACGGTTCCTAACAAAGCCCGCGCGATGTGTCCGTCGAGGTTTGCGACAAACGGCCCCGTGCTCCGGGCTCAGCGACAGGCTCTGACTCAAGCCAACGCGCTCGATCTCACTCCCATGAAACGCAGCCATCGTCTCATGCCTCTTCTGGCCGGTGTCGGTGTTGGTTTGTTCGGCTTCGCCCGCGCCCAAGACAGCCCCGTGCTCATCACGTCGTCCACCGCCATCGCGGCGGACAACGCTGCGTATGAGGGTGCGTTGCTCGTGGTGCAGGGGTGCACGGTGACAATCGAGGGAGACCACGGCTTCGTCGGACTGACGGTCGTGTCGAACGGCCTCGTTGAATTCGCGGGGACGAACCTGGCGGTCGGCGCGCTCGAACTGAGCGACACGTCGCGTTTCACCCTGGCCGGTGGCGCCGTTCTGGAAGCCACCAACGAAGTGCGGTTGTCGGATGCCTCGACCTTCGTTGTGCTGGGCAAGAACACCGGCGCCCAGGTCGATGGCGCCTGGCAAGGGGCGGGCGGTCAAATCCGCGCCGCCAGTCTGATGATCGCCGCGGGGGCGCGCCTCACTGCCGACGAACAGGGATATGGGGCCGGCGCCGGGCCAGGCGCGGGGCTGGCGGTGGACAGCGGGGCGGGGCACGGCGGCCGAGGAGGGGAACGCGGCGCGCCTGGCGGAGGAAGCTACGGGTCGGCGTCTGAACCGGCGGACCTCGGCTCGGGCGGGGTGGGCAGTTCGATGTGGGGGTCGTGGACCAGCGGCGGCCTGGGTGGGGGAGCG
>ENA-UOWO01003678-UOWO01003678.1-activated-sludge-metagenome-genome-assembly--contig:-NODE-3678-length-17592-cov-7.452472_pt1 | contig 17592 bp, 20 predicted proteins | sample MGYA00238148_ERZ761564 | MGnify/ENA primary metagenome ERZ761564 (study PRJEB28885, sample SAMN05720194) | activated sludge metagenome | isolation source: Anaerobic digester | place: USA...
CCTTTCGCGTGCTCAAGCCGGGCGGCCGCCTGGCCATCTCCGACGTTGTCGCCACTGCAGAGCTGCCGCTGGAGATCCGCGCCAATCTTGATCTCTACGCCGCCTGCGCCGCCGGTGCCCTGACCATCATGGAACTGAAGGTGCTGCTGGCCGAGGCGGGTTTCATCCGGATTGATATCAAGCCGAAGGACGAGAGCAGGAGTTTTATCACGGATTGGGCGTCGGGGCGGAATCTGGAGGAGTATGTCGTCTCGGCATCCATAACAGCTGAAAAGCCTATATCACGATCAAACAAACCGTTTAAATCCTGATCTGGCATGCATGATAACAAAAACTGGCCAGCATCGCCTGGTATAAAATGATCATCTTTGCATGAGGTTGCGATGAAAAAAATGCTCCCCTTTTCCCTTGGTCTTTTTTTGCTGTTCTGCTCGAGCGCCTGCAATGGCGCGGACAAGCCAAAAGAGGATAATGCCAAAGCGGCAAGCAACAATGCCAAGATCACATTTATCGAATTGGGTTCGGTCAACTGCATCCCCTGCAAGGCCATGCAGCCGGTGATGAAGTCGATCGAGACCAGGTATGGCGATCAGGTGAAGATCCTTTTTTATGATGTCTGGAGGCCTGAGCAGAAAAAATACGCCATGCAATATCGCATTCGTCTGATCCCCACCCAGGTCTTTCTCGATGCTGAGGGTAAAGAGTTCTTTCGCCACGAAGGATTTTTCCCGGAGGAGGAGATCGATCAGCTGCTGCAATCCCACGGTTTGAAACCGGTTAAAAAGGAAAGCAAATCATGATCGATGGCCTTTTCGGTTATTTAAGTCAACTCATGGCCTTTAGCTTTTATTTGGCCTTATTGGCATCGCTGCTATGGGGAATTTTAAGCATATTGCTCAGTCCCTGCCATCTCTCCAGCATCCCGCTCATCATCGGCTATATTACCAGCCGGGAAATCAAAAGCACACGACAGTCATTTTTATTAGCATTGGTTTTTGCCTTTGGCATTCTCATCACCATCGCTCTGGTTGGCGTCATCACCGCCTCGTTGGGGCGGCTGATCGGCGATGTGGGCGTATGGGGTAATGTTTTAGTCGCAGCTGTTTTCATCATTATGGGACTCTATCTGTTGGATGTCATCTCCTTGAACTGGAGCAGTCTCCCTTTATCTTCCAGTAAGACGGGGTACTGGGGCGCATTGGGATTGGGCTTGCTGTTCGGCATCGGGCTCGGTCCCTGCACCTTTGCCTATATGGCCCCGGTCCTGGGCATCGTGTTCAGCATGGCGCAGAGCGGATGGGTAAAACCCGTGTTGTTGATCCTCGCCTTTGGCGTCGGTCATAGTGCGGTCATCGCGCTCGCCGGCGGACTCGGCCACTGGGTACAGGACTATTTGAACTGGAGTTCTCAATCGCGGGCTACCGGCTGGGTGAAAAAAGGCGCCGGCGTCCTGGTCCTGCTCGGAGGCGTCTATTTCATCTACACTGCTTTTTTTTAGGGATGAACGATCGCTAAAGGTAGGAAATGTGAGGAGTAAATACTCATGCGTTCAGAAATGATCGGTATCGTCGCCTGCTCCGGTGCATCCAACACCGGGCAGTTCTCGGATTTGGTAGCGCGCAAACTGGTGAAGAGCGGCAAAGCCAGAATGCTTTGTCTGGCGAGGCTTGCAATCGACGAGGTCTTCGCAGAAAAGTCCAAAACAGAATTTACCACTCTGATCGTACTGGATGGTTGTCCCATTAATTGTGCCGAAAAGATCCTGCAACATCGGGGCATCACTTCGTTTCAACACATCCATACGACCGATTTTGGAATTATCAAGGGTCAGACCCCGGTTACGGAGGAGAAAGTGGACGAAATTGTCGATCATATCCTGAGAAAAATTGGCACTCCAATGCCAAACGAAAACAACATCAAAATAGGAGATCTAAAATGAGTACTAAAAAAGTGGTTCCGCCGGATTGGGCTTTTGAGTTTCATGGCCATCGTTGTCCTTTTATGCCCATCGGTTATCGCATGGGCAAGCTCGCGCTGGCGTATCTGGGCGTTGAGCGGGAAAAAGATCATACCCTCTTTGTCTTTCCGGAAGCCGGAATAGGCCATCCGCAAATCTGTTTTATTGACGGGATTCAGGCGGCGACCGGCGCCACATACGGCAAGTCGCTGGTGGACAGGACCTTTTACGGCAAGCTGGCCGCTGTATTCTTTCATGTTCACTATTTGGAAAAAGGCGCTGTGCGTTACGCCCTCAAAGCCGATTTTATGGATGCCATGGGCAAGTTCGAATTCTTCAGCTACCGCAAGCGCGGCGTCGAGCCCTCGCAGATTCCGCAAACCGTCGCCGATGAAGTGATCAATTGGGTGTATGAACAGAATGATGATTTCATGTTCAATGTTAAGCCCATTTACGACTACAAGTTCACGCCGCCCCAAGGATCCTTCAGCAAAAGCAAATGCAGTCTGTGCGGCGAGTACGTTTTTGATCGCTATGTACGCACCATAGACGGGAAGCCTGTTTGTATCCCCTGTTCTGGATATGACAAATAAATTAGCCGGAAGATCAGATGGACATCATTTATTTGTCGCCTTTTCTTTTTTTTTGCATCGCGCTTGTTTTTTCGATGCTGGGCATGGGAGGCTCACAACTTTACATTCCTATTCTCTATTGGATGGGCCTCGATTTCAAAACTGAGGCCATTCCCCTGGGGATGTTGTTGAATGTGGTGAATACCTTCACTGCAACCACCACCTATACGCTGAAGAAAATGGTGGATTGGAAAGCGGCTCTGCCTTTTGCCGTCACCATGTTGATTTTGCCTCCGTTGGGCGCATGGCTTAATGTCCAGCTCCCCGTCAAACCGTTAATCGGTTTTTTCGCTCTTTTCACGGCGGCTGCAGCGTCCCTGATGCTATCGGGATGGAAGCCCAGACAAGGGCGGATTTCTTCAAGCGGACGTGTTGTGCTCGGAGTAACCGGCGGGAGTATTCTTGGGCTGGTTGCAGGTCTGATTGGGCGCGGTGGCGGCTCTTTTGTTGTGCCTTTACTCTATATTGCAGGGCTGGAGGCAAAAGCCGCTGCCGCTACGTCAGCCTTTGTGGTCACCTGCTCGGGCGTGTCAAGTTTTACGGCGCACCTGGCGATGGCCGCGAAGCCTGACTGGTTCATCTGGGGCGCCTGTACCCTTGCAGTATTTTTAGGCAGTGAAGCCGGCTCTCATATTATGGCTGAAAGACTAAACCCGAGGGGAGTTCGTACGGTATTTGGCATCGTACTCTGGGGTGTCGCACTATTTTTGCTGATCAAGGATGTCGTCTGAAATTGAGGCGGATGGAGAAGATAAAATGTTAACATTTATCATTGCGGGTGTTGTTACCTTTGTCTTTACCACGGTGCTGACCATCGCCGGTGTGGGCGCCGCTTTTATTTTGATACCGGTCTTTTTGGCGTTGGGCGTCCCGCTTTTAACGGCCATGTCCACCGCCCTGCTGCTGAACTCGATCGCCATGATCTTCGCCTCCCTCAGCTATGCCCGCGACAAGCTGATCGTCTTCAGGACCGCCCTGCCCATTCTGATTGTGGCGACCGCTCTCTCACCTTTGGGTGCGCGCACCGCCCAGCATTTGCCCCGGGAAGTGCTGCTCTGGCTGTTTATCGGCTTTCTGATCTTTGCCGGTTCGATGATGCTTTTCTATAAGGCGAAGGAAAAACCGGTCGAGATGAACGACAAGAAACTGATCGGCTATGGCGTGGGCGTAGGCGCCTTTGCCGGCTATCTGGGCGGATTGTTGGGCGTGGGCGGCGGCAACTTTATCGTCCCTGTGCTGGTCTGGTTGGGGTTCAATCCCAAGAAGGCCTCGGCCACCACCGGTTTTATCGTCATCTTTTCATCTTTGGCGGGATTTTTAGGGCATGCCACCACGGGGAATATCCAGGTTTCGCTTCTGGCATTTTGCGCTGTAGGCTCGATCACCGGCGCAGTGCTGGGAGCCTATCTGATGCGGAAAAAACTGAGCCGGCAGCAGGTCAAGACGTCCATCGGCGTGATTCTTTATATGATCGCGCTGAAAATGATTTGGGATTTGATAAAACCGTTGTTGTAGATCGGCTGCACTCGAATCGGGATCGTTTTGTGATGGAGGTGAAGATGCAAAAGAAAACTATTTCGGCGGCCTTATTCGTTTTGCTTGTATTTCTTGCGGTATCCGCTGTAATGAGCGGCGCTCTGGCGCAAACCGGCGAGGAGGAGATCAAGGCTGCACAACAACTGCAGGATTTTGACCATATGGTGCTGCAAAGCCGCCTGGAGATCCGGCAGTATTGCGCTCTCGTCCAGACCTTGTTCAAAGAGGATGATAGTGCCAAGAAGAGCAAAGCGCTGGAACATATTAGGCAAGCCGGCTTGCTCTGGGAACAAGTCCGGCTAAAATATGAAACCCAGCCCCCGGCGGCCTACCGCGCGGATGATGCATTCGGTGCGCGCATGGAAGCCGTTCAGCAGGGTATCCGGGATATGGAAACGCAGCTTGCGGAGAGCCATGTCAAGGAGGCCTTCCAGGCCTGCAGTATGACGTGTGGTCTTTTCGTAAAGCTGCACGAAGAAAATCATCTCGTCTACGCAGCGGATCGTTTGTTTCACTTGCGCAAGCTGGCCAAGAAGATCATCGACGAAGAACAGAAATCCGGACTCTCTTCGGTTCAAGGGATGATGGCCGATCTGTTAAAGTCCCGGGACCAGGTTCTCCTGGCACCCTGCCCCGCACCCCGAGATCCGGCGCGTCGCCAGAGCTATCAGGCGGCTTTGAAGAATCTCTCCGCTCAGCTGGATGAGCTGACGATACACGTGGTCAACAAGGAACCCGAACCTGCCGGAAAAATTCTCAAGGATCTGATTGCCGTTATCAATGTGGCCTATGGCATCGCATTATAGCTGCGGATAAAGCGGGCATGATCCTGCTGCCCGCTTGAATTTTTCTGGACAATTTCTGTTTAATGATTGTCTCAGGTGCGATCGATATCTCATAAGCCCCGCAAAAGCAAACTGTATCTTTTAGGATGGGCTCATTCGGTCTCTGATGCACGATAAATTGGAAAAAAGTTGATGAGAAAAGCGGCCATCATTTTCTTTTGTTTTGTTCTCTCTTTTTCTGCTTGGCTTGGCGCTGCGCCAGATGATGGCGCTCCCCATTCACTGGATGAATTGATCCACATGGCTCTGCAAAATAGCTACCTTTTGCAAGCCAATCAGAAGCAATCCTCCATAATCGAAGCGGAACTGGATATCATCAAGACCGACTACCTCCCCTTGTTTTCGGCGCAAGCCAGCGCGTCGTACTGGAAATTTCTTCTCCCCAACAAGCAGAAATTGTTGGGTGATACCCGTAGTGATGTCTATACTGATTTTACCGCTCATTTGAATCTCTATGACGGCGGACAGGCATTCATCCAGCGGAAAATGGTGGCTGAAGAGCTGGGAGTCAACGAGAGCCAACAGCGCCGGATTCAGCAGCAGATCACATGGCAGGTGACTGATCTCTACTTTGAATGGATCAAGTCGCAGGCCAGACTCGAAGTCCTGCAGAGCAGTCTGCAGCAGCTCGAGGCGCATCAGCGCTATGCGGAAAATCTTTACAACATCGGCAAGGTTTCACGCATGGATGTTTTGCGGGTCGCGCTCAGCATTGCAAAAGAGCGTAAATCCTTGCAGAGTGCTGAAGCGCAACGCCTGGCGATGGAGATCAGGATCAAAAGCCGGTGCGGCATTGAAGATAACCGGCCGCTGCGGTTGATCGATGCCAATTCGCGATGGTACGACCTGTACAAAGCCAGGTGGTTCGATGAGGATTCCCTCTATTCTTTTACGCTGCTCCATCATCCTTCCCTTTTGGCCCTGGACGGACAGATGAACATCGAACTGAAGCGGCAGGATTTGCTGCGACGAACAAATCGTCCTGAGGTCTACTCTTTCGCGATCACCAGCTGGGAAGACGGCTACCTTCCTTATGGGAACAACTTTAATTACAACATCGGGTTCGGACTACGCTACACCTTCCCTTATGCCGGCGGGAGAGAATTCAAAATTCGCAGCCAGCAAAGCATGCTCCGGGCCAATCAATGGGCGGATGAAAAGAATGAGACCCTGTTGGATTTGAAAAATGATATCAAGGTAACGCTTAACGATTTTGATCGATTCAAGATCGATATTGTGCAAAATTTGGAAATTGAACAAATCGCACGCGAAACCTATGAAAATGCCGCCTTGAAATATCAAAATGGTCAAGGCGTTATTATTGATATCCTCGACGCGCAAGCAGCCCTCTCTCAGGCGGAAACCAGCTATCGTGAATCGGTGGCCGCCTATTTACAATCGATTGCCAGGCTGCACTATCTCACCGGCAATGATGTGAACCCCTTCACAGCGAGACCATAATGAGAAAGAATACATGGTACTATCTGGCTGCCGGATTGATACTTTCCGTAAGCTTTGTCCACTGTCAGAAAGATCAAAGCGAGGGCAAAAAAGCGGCTGTCCGGCCGGCCTTCGTTCTGGTTGCGCCGGCGCAAACCTCGCGCATGATTTCCTATATCGATATCACCGGCACGATTCAGGCGGATATTTCCAGTGAGGTGCTTTCTCCGGTTGACGGCGTCATCGAGGCTTTGTATGTTCGGGAGAATGCGAGGGCAACCAGGGATCAACTCATCGCTGTCATCAACCCCACCGAGCGTCTTTCCTTGATCGGCAACACCCAATGGGCGTTGAAACAGCTGCAGCAAGCCTATCAAGCTTCCGCGGCTGATTCTACGAACCGTGTCAGAATCAGCGGACAAATCGATTCGTTGAAAAAAAGTCTTGCCTTTGCCAGGACGGTCTATCAGACCGTTCCCGTGATCAGCCCGCTGAACGGCGTCGTCACTCAACGATGGCTGGATATGGGAAGCCAGGTCAAAAGCAGGGATAAAATAGTGACCATCAGTGATTTGAACTCTCTGCTTATTCGAGCGGAAATTAATGAAAAGTATTATACCGCCCTGCAGAGTGCGCGCGCACTGCCAGTGCTGCTGGCTGCTTATCCGGAAGAAACGTTCAACGGCCGGATCTTTACGATCTATCCGCAAGTGGATGCCGGCAGCCGAAACATCAAATTCGATGTAAAAATCGAAAATCGTGGCGTCTGGAAACTCTTGCCGGGCATGATGGCGCAGATCCGTATCCCCACCCGTGTATCTGAAAAAGCCGTATCCGTACCCGAAGAGGCTTTACTCACAACCATCGACGGCCAGCAGTTCCTTTTCATTGTCGATTCGGACAGTATGGCCCATCGCCGGGGTGTCTCGACTGGAATCCGAATGGATAACAGAGTAGAGATCCTTGCCGGCATCGAAGCAGCGGAAAAGGTCGTTGTGATGGGCCAGCAAATGGTCAGAGACAACGCAAAAGTGAAACTTGTTGCCCCGGGAAAAGAAAAACAAAAATGAAACTCACCGTAGAATCCATTAAAAGGCCGGCCGGCGTTATCATGCTGATGATCGTCGTCATCGTGGTGGGCATTGCCGGATATCTGCGCATGCCCACCAATATGCTGCCGGATATCACCTACCCCATGGTCAAGGTTTATGTTTATTGGCCGGGCGCCACACCGGAACAGATGGAAAATGAAGTGGCGATGGTGGTTGAGCGCAAGATGGCCACGGTCGACAATCTCGATTATATTGAATCGACGTGCGAAGAAGGCGTCTATACCCTGCTGGTCAATTTTGATTACAGCGTGGATCGCGACATTGCCTATCAGGATGTGCTGGCGAAAATGGGGCTGGTCAAAAAGGAGCTGCCGCAGGGCATCCTGGAGCCGGTGATCTTTAAAGCGGATCCCACCCAATTGCCGGTAGTGGAAATCCTGGTCTCCGCCGAAAATATGAGTTTGACGCAATTGCGCACCTGGGTGGAAAATGAATTCCAGGAGAAATTTGCCTCAGTGAAAGGATCGGCCGGTACCGCGCTCTCCGGCGGCATGATGCGTGAGATACGTGTTCATATCGATGCCGGGAAGGTGCAGGGCTATGCATTGTCGCTCAAAGAGATCTCGGACCGGCTCAAAGCGGATAATGTTGATATGGTCGGCGGTCGTATTCTCACCGGATCCCGCGACTTTATTGTGCGGACCTATGGCGAATTTCAGTCGCTCGACCAGATCCGCAATCTGCCGTTGAAAAAATCGGCGGCAGGCGGACAAATCTATCTCAAAGATATCGCAACGGTGGAGGATTACCACGCTCTGCAGCGGATTCGCACCAAGTACAACGGACACGAAGGGGTACGCATCTCCATTTTCAAGCAGGCCGAGGCCAATGCCGTAGAGGTTTCGGATCTGATCGCCGTGCGCATGGAGGAGTTGACCCTTGAAATACCGCCTACCATACGGCTGGAGCGGATCTACGATCAGGCGGACTATATCCGCCTGGCGACTAATGGGGTGCGCGATTCACTTGGCCTGGCGGCTGCGCTGGTGACGCTGGTCACGGGCTTCTTTCTGACCGGCTGGCGCCGCCTTCTCGCTTTGATCTTCAGTCTTCCGGCCACCATCATGGGCACCTTTTTCATCATGTATATGCTTGGCTTTTCCGTCAATATCTTCACCCTCGGCGCCTTGGTGGTCTCCATGACCGTTGTGCTCGATAACAGCGTCGTCATGATCGAGAATATCACTCGCATGCAGGAACAAGAGCCTGGCACGAAAAAATTAGTTACCACCGGCGCGCTGCAGGTCAGCGCGGCCATCACTACGGCTACGCTTACTTTTATGGCGTTATTTATCCCTTTTTTATTGATCCCGGGCCTCTCCTCCCTGTTATTCCGTGAGTTGGTGTTTACGCTGGCGATTATCATCTTTCTCTCCATGCTGGTATCTCTCACCATCACGCCCATGTTCATGCAACTCTTTTATCCGGAAGGCCGGCCGGTCAGCCAAAGATATGGTGTGGCTGCGCGGGTAGCGGACAAGAGCATTAATGCCATTATATCTATCTATGAGCCCGTGTTGAACTGGTCCCTGAAACACCGCTGGTTTGTCCTGATGCTTTTTCTGCTGCTTCTGGTCCCGGGATATTATTTTCTGAGTAAAACCGGCGCTGAATTTCTTCCCAAAGCGGATGATGGTTTAATCACCATCAAGGTGATCATGCCGACCGGAACGGCCATGGAAGAGACTGATCGCGTGCTGGGGCAAATCGAGAACCTGGTGAAAAAGCAGGACTATGTGCACGGCTATGCCGTCCTTTCCGGCGGCAAAGTCTGGGGATTGGTGACGACAGAAAACAGCTTTGAGGGCGAAATCAACATCGAACTGGTGCCAGCGGCCCAGCGGCCGATGGATACCGATGAATATGTCGAAATGCTGCGCCCAAAAGTTATGCAAGCCGCCCGGATACCGGGCGCCACGTTGAAAGTTTTTCACAACAAGATGAAAGGCATTCGTCAAATCGGACAATTCGACATCGAGCTGGAAGTTACGGCGCCGCGCAGCGAGTCGATGCCGGATATTTTCAGACAGGCCGCAGCTCTCCGGAACGAGCTAAGGGCGCTCGATTTTCTCGCCGGGTTGGACATATCCCTGCAGCTGACCAAACCCGAGTATCAGGTTCTGGTGGACCGCGCCAGAGCCTTCGATTTGGGCGTCAGCCTCGAGGAGACCGGAACGGCGGTGAGGACCCTGGTGGGCGGTGTTGTGCCCACACGCTACAAGGAGGGCGCCTATTATTATCCCCTCCGTCTTGTCATGGATGAACGGGAGATTCGCTCAGCCTCCGATCTGGAGAATCTGATCGTCACGACCCGCAGCGGGGACAAGGTGCCTTTGCAGACTCTGGCTAAAGTGGCTCAACTCACCGGACCGGTGCAGATCGATCGAAAAAATCAGGACCGTATCATCAAGGTGACGGCCAATGTTGCGGGGATGAGCGTCGGCGATGCGACTTCAGCGGTCAAGCGACAGCTTGCCAACTATCAATTGCCGTCCGGATACCGGCTCGCCTATGGCGGTCAATCCCAGATGCTGGCCGAAAACATGCAGCAGATGGCTGTGATCCTATTATTTGCGCTGTTCCTGGGATATGCCGTCTTGGTGCTCTATTTTGAAAGTTTTTTAGAACCGCTGATTATCATGATTCGCATACCGCTTTCATTGGCGGGGATGACGCTGGCGCTCTATCTCACCCACACCCCCCTCAGTGTAACCGCTCTGGTCGGCATCATCATGCTGACAGGTATGGAGATCAACAACGGCGTGCTCCTGCTCACTTTTATAGATGAGCTGCGCGGGCAAGGGATTGAAATGTATCAGGCGGTCCGACAGGCCGCCCTGATCCGGCTGAGGCCCATTTTAATCACAAACATCAACAGCCTGTTCGGTCTTTTACCCCTGGCGCTCACCATCGGCGATGGCACTGAGATGCTCAAGCCCATGGCTATCGTGGTCATTGGCGGGATATTGATTGGATTGCTGCTGGTCTTTATTTTTGTGCCGGCGGTTTATATGATCCTGTACACAAAAGCGGCCAGGCCGGCAATTAAACACGTTTGATGTACCCCGCGCAGGGGGTCGGGGTTGCGGCATCTTTGGTGTTTAGGAAGGTTTGGGCAGGCAGGAGGAGATATTGATACAGCTGTTGTCTTCCAGCCTTGCCTGATGCCGCAGTAAAGAGACATCAGGCAGCTGGAGATCGAATCCATTAGCAGCAGGACGAGACCGGCAAAGCTGTACTCGCAAAATCGAATCCCATGACCTGGCTCATCTCGGTATTACAGGTTTTCAGTTCATCGATCAGCGCCTGCTGTACCACTGCGAGCTCTCTGGAGATGGTGTGACTGCCAATCTGGTGCTGCAGGGTTTTATAGCGGCTGATTTCATCCTCAGTGAGGGCATGATTTTTTTCTCTAGTATGCAATTCCTGGGTCAAGGCTAAAAATTGCTCCCGCAGCCGGTCACTTCGGGATCATGATTGTAGGTGTTTTGCGCAGCACGAAAACGTTCCATCGCCGGAGACGATTCGATATGACGCAAGAATTCTTCGGCCGCCCATTTAGTGTGCATGTCCATAACGTTCTTCCTCTTTCAAGTAATCCTGCATTCCCATTATCCATCTCGGGCCATTCATTCAAAATGCTTGCTGGAAAATTTGTCCCGTCGCAGCTGCCGAGATTATCCCCGTGATGACTGCCTCAATTCAGCTGTGAAATATCTTTTCTGAAAATAGAGCGCCACATTGACTAAACCAATCATGACCGGCACTTCCACCAATGGGCCGATCACAGCAGCAAACGCCTGTCCCGAGTTGATTCCAAAAACGGCCACAGCCACGGCAATGGCGAGTTCAAAGTTATTGCTGGCCGCAGTGAATGACAGAGTCGCGCTCTGAGCATAGTTGGCGCCTGCTTTTTTACTCATAGCAAAAGAGATTAAAAACATCACTACAAAATAAATGAAAAGCGGGATGGCGATGCGTATCACATCCATGGGCAATTCGACGATATACTCGCCCTTGAGCGAAAACATCACAATGATCGTGAACAAGAGTGCAATGAGAGTGATTGGGCTAATTTTTGGAATAAAGCGCGTTTCGTACCATTGCTTGCTTTTTAGTTTGATCAAGGAAAATCTGGTTATGATTCCCGCGATAAATGGAATGCCAAGATAGATAAACACACTCTCGGCGATCTGCAGGATGGTAACATGAACTGAGGCGCCTTTGAGTCCGAACCACGTGGGCACTATAGTGATGAAAATGTATGCATAGATCGAATAGAATATTACCTGGAAGATAGAGTTGAACGCCACCAGCCCGGCGGCGTATTCTGTGTCTCCCTTTGCCAGATCATTCCACACGATGACCATAGCTATGCAGCGTGCGATACCAATCATGATCAGCCCATACATATAGTCAGGGTAATCTCGTAGAAAGATAACGGCAAGGAACAACATAAGAATCGGTCCCACGATCCAGTTTTGCACCAGCGACAATCCAAGCACGCGCCAATTGCGAAAAACCCCGCCCAGTTCCTCGTACTTGACTTTGGCCAGCGGCGGATACATCATTAAAATTAAACCAATGGCAATGGGAATGTTGGTCGTACCGATCTGAAAAGCATTCCAAAAATTAACAATTTTCGGGAAAAAGTACCCCGAGAAAACGCCGATGGCCATGGCCATGAATATCCAAATGGTCAAAAAGCGATCCAGGAACGACAATCGTTTGCTTACAGATTTTGCCATGATTCATTCTCCCTGTTTTTTCTAGTTTCAGAACCGATCTTCAAGTAAAATATGTCACTGCCGCCGGCCGGCCCAGTGACCAGGAGATCGCTTTAGGGTGAAGAAAATTCACCACCACAGAAATCGCCAAAGAGATCAGGAAAATATAGGCGGCTTCTTTTAATCCTTTGTTCATTCTATAGCAGCCTCTCGGCAACAAAGCCAATGACGCATTTGTCTGCTTCTCGTGAAGCTAACCGGTGCTGCAACCGTTGGGCATCCTCAACATAAACCGAAGGAAGGTGCCTGCTCAGCAAATCTATCAATTCCCCCAGTAGGGAGGCCTCCTCGCGAAGCAGATGATAGTAGACCCAGGTACCTCTCCGGTTGGCCTGCAGTAGGCCGGCATTTTTAAGAAGGGTCAGGTGTTTGGATATCTGATATTGCGGCAGCAGCAACGAATCGACCATTTCACAGACACAAAGTTCATGCTCCGTGTGCAGCAAAAGATGGATCAGCCGCAGCCGGGTTTCGTCGCCCAGGGCCTTGAATAGAACAGCGGGATTGGACATTGTAAGAACCCTCAAACATGCTTATATGCGCTAATAGGCATATAATATAGTGCAGCTCGTCTCAGAAATCAAGCTTTTTTTGTCTCTTGTTTCACTAGCGAGCACAAACTGTCGTGAGAAGCCGGCGACCGGTTATTCCTGTATCCGTTGGAAGATGCGAGGAGGGCCTTTCGATAAATGATCCCTCCCGTACACAGAAAACAGCCAGAACGAACTGTTATGATTTATCCATTGTCAATTTGGGTGTTCAACCGAAATGATGCGGAAAATAATCGAGGCAAGGCTATTATATCGTGAAAGTACTTGCCCAAATCGTTAAAGATTCCTACATTTCTATGAATATCGAATTATAAGCATAGGTATTGATCAGTGCACTTTATGCAATCTTTTTAATGTGCGATCACGCCAATGAAACCTGCCCGGTTTTTTGGGGGCCGGTAAAGAATCGGTTGCATATCGGGTTTGACGATCCAGCTCTGGTGAAAGGCGAAGAAGAATATGTATTGAATCAATTTCGCCGTGTGCGAGATGAAATCAGAGATGAATTTTACGCTTTATACAGCGGGCAATTACGGTAGGAACTCGTTATGTCGAAAAAGAGCTGGGGCTTTATCGGCGCCGGCCGCGTCACGCGAATCCTGATGGAAGGATTCAAGCGAGCGGACGGTCTGGCAGATCGTATCCTTGTCAACGATATCGATGGTGACGTTGCGGCTGATCTGCAGAAAAAGTTCCCTTTTTTAGAATCCACAAAAGATGCCGCTGAGGTTGCCCGGCAGGACTATGTTTTTCTGGCGTTGCATCCACCGGCTATGACCGCCGGAATGGAGGGCGTCAGGAATCGTCTCAAGGAAGACGCTGTCATCATCTCTCTGGCGCCAAAAGTTACGCTAGAAAGGTTGACAGCCGGACTGAATGGATTCAACCGCATTACCCGCTGGCTTCCCTCAGCGGCCTCACTTATCGGTCGCGGACACAATCCCTGTGCCTTTTCGCACGCTTTGGCACCGGCGGAACAGAGTGAACTGAAAGCTCTTTTTTCCAGCGTCGGCGACTGTATCGAAGTACCGGAAGAAAAAATCGAAGCCTATGCCATGATCATCGCGATGGGCCCAACCTATTTCTGGTTCCAGTGGCAGCATCTATTCGAACTGGGCAGAACCTTTGGCTTATCCGAAGAAGAGTTAGCGTCCGGCATGCCAGCTATGCTGAGCGGGGCTATCGAGTTGTTTTATCATGCCGGTCTGACACCGGGAGAGGTGCATGACCTCATCCCGGTCCGCCCTCTGGCAGAAGAAGAACCAGCGATCAGATCCGCCTATGAAAACAAATTGACGGCTCTGTTTCAAAAATTGAAAAGATAGGCCCGCTTAAGCCCGCCCATGTCAGGCTTCAGTTCAGCAACACCGGCTTTAAGCAAATCTTTCAAAACCATGACCCATGAAAGGAACAACCATGATCGTTCAAGTGCTGGGCACGGGCTGCCCAAAATGCAACATTCTTGAAGCACGAGTCAAGGAAGTGGCTGCAAGAGAACGTATTGAAATTCTTTTGGAGAAAGTGACAGATTTTAAAAGAATAATGGAGTACAAGGTGATGATGACGCCCGCACTGGTGGTGAACGGAACCGTTAAATCCTATGGCCGCATCCCCAAAGATGAAGAGCTGATCGCCTGGTTGACAAGCGAGTAGGTGGCCGCTATCGCCATGCCAGCGTTCGCCGGGTTCCAGGTTTTTATTGCCGCCGGCAAAAATCAGAAAGAAATCCTGATGCTGAAATGATCAATTCGATCGGAAAACAAAACAGGAGAAAGACATGCAAATCGACAATTCAAGGGAATGGCACTGGCTGAAAGGGGGGCTTCTGACCTCACTTCTGTCCGTGGCCACCTATTTTGTCTTCAGCGCTATCGCGGAACGCCACTATCCCTTTGGCGTCACCGCCGGATTCGGCTATATCGCCGCCGCTTTTGCCCGGTTTTTTGATGGGCTCCGCGACAATCCCGTCATCCAGCGCTTCGGCACCAAACCGGATGCGTTGATTGAATTCTTTCTGGTGATTGGATTGATCATCGGCGGATTCACTGCGGCGAAACTTTCCAAAACCTGGTCGCCTGAGTGGCTGCCTGCGACCTGGGTCAAATATCACGGCAAGAGTTCAACCAGGCGTGTCGCAGTCGTGATTCTCGGCAGTATCCTGCTAGGGTATGGGGCGGCGATGTCCGGAGGCTGCACGACCGGCAACATCCTGCAGGGCTGGGCCCACCTTTCCCTTGGCAGTATCGTCGCCGGGGCGTCTTTTTTCGCGGGCGGCATCATCACCGCCAGGCTTTTGTACCCCAGGACCGGAGGCGACCATGCTGCTCATTAAGATTCTGTTTGGACTGATAACCGGCTTTCTCTTTGGCTATATCCTCACCCGCACTGGTGTCACCAAGTATCCGCGCGTGATGGGCATGCTGCTTCTGAAGGACTTTAAGATCCTTAAATTCATGCTGACCGCTGTGATCAGTTCCATGATACTTTTTTATCTGTTGGGCGATGCGGGTTTACTCACGCTGAGTCTGAAAACTCTCGACTGGGGCAAGCTGGTCGGCGGGCTGATTTTCGGGGTTGGTATGGGGCTCCTGGGATATTGTCCGGGGACCCTGGCCGCCAGGATCGGCGAGGGGAAAAGAGAGTCGATTATTGCCCTCTTCGGAATGGCCTTTGGCATTTTTATCTATGCGTGGACGATCAAGCCAGTCAAATCAGCCCTTCTGACGGGCGAAATCACCGGGGATATCTCGGTGCTGCTCGGGATCAACCACTGGTTCATCATTATCCCGGCCGCTGTTTTGTTCGCTGGCATCATCTGGCTGGCCAACAAGCATGTGAGCGATGACCGAGTAAATTTTTAGGTACGATTGCAGCAGGAGTTTCGCGGGTTGCAAGCGGGAGCTTGGTTCAAATGCATTTTGCGTTGTGCAAAAAGACTGCCCACTTCCTCAGGCCTCAGCCGCTTTTTAGAACAGGTGGGAAGAAAACGATGCGCAAGTTCTTTGCCGGCATGGCAATACTGCTGTTCATTTTTATAGAGACCGGGGTGGCACAGAATATCCCGGCGGCGTGGTCCGTGAATGGCAGTCTCCGTTATCGTCTGGAAAAATACAGCGGTTATAACGCCAGGAATTACGGCGATGCGGGTGCTACGGCTCTGGGAGAGCTGTATGACACGATGCTGCTGCAGCGGCTGATTGTTGGCGTTTCGGGCGCGCCGGGCAAGAATATGCTGCTCGCCCTGCATCTCCAGGACAGCCGGGCTTTTGGCTGGTCCCTGCGTGACAGCAAAGAACCGCAGGCCTTCCGCACCGGGGACAAGAACGGCACGGCTTTTTACATCATGAATCCGCAGGAAGAGTTTTTTGAAATCTATGATGCCTATTGGCAAGTTCGCCAGCTTTTCCCCCATACGGTTTTGACGCTCGGGCGGCAAAAGATATATTGTGCGGACTATCGGATTTTTGGACCCGGAGAATGGGGTAACACCGGGCGCTGGACCTGGGATGCACTGCGGCTCAACTGGCAGCGTGACAGAGCATCGGTTGAGGCCTGGGCCGGCGGCACCAAGATACACGATCCGCACAAGACTCATCTTTTATTCAGCCATACCGAGTTTTTGGGCGCCGGAATGTATGGCTCCTGCAAGGCCAGGGGCTTTGCCTTCGACTTGTTCGCTGCAGTCAAGCGGCCGGGCAGTGCGGATTATATGAGGGATCAAAGCTTCACCCGCTACTGGTCCGGTTTTCGTATTGACCACACCTCTCTCCGGGGCGCCGTTTACGAGATTAGTGTTACGAAGGGTTTTGGCGATCAGCGCGGGCAGTGGATCGATTCGTATGGACTTTTTACGAAGCTCGGCTGGTCTTTCGGGTCGTTAGGCTGGCGGCCGGTCATCACCGCGCGCTATTCCTGGGCAAGCGGAGACAATCCAATAACCGGCGCGGTCGAGCAATTTGATCCGGTGTATGGCGCCAGCGACAAATATTACGGTTGGATGAATCTGGTGCAGTGGAGCAATCTGGATGATCGAGAGATCGTGGCTGAGTTTTTCCCTGCGCCCTCCACTCGCATCGAAGTGAAATATAACCGGTTTTATATTCCTCACCCCACCGGCGCCATCAACGGCACCCTGATCTTGCTGGAGGGGCAAAACCACCTCGGGGATGAGCTGGATATTTTTATCAAAAGTGCGCTCTCAAAAAAAGCGAATCTGGTGCTGGCGGCGAGCTGGTTTGCACCCTGGGATGCGAAGTATAGAGATGGCCGCCTCCCCAAGCAAACCTTTTGGCTGGCGACACAGCTCGAATACTATCTAATACATCCACTCAAACAATCAGAGATTTCTTCCAGAAGCTTGTAAAGATCCTTATCAGATTATTATCACCTCTGGTCATCGCCGCTGGTGGACGAAGCAGCTGGCTGATTCAATAAGGCTTTAAGAATGCGCTTGATGGCCGGGTTCGTATTGCGTACATTGTCTGTGTGATGGAGTTCACTGTACGCGCGCAAGCTGATGACTCCTGCTCTTCTAGCTTTGGTAAGACGGGCAGGAGTCTTTTTTTGACAGGCAAAGAAAACCAATCCCATGACACCTGACGCCACTCTGATGATCAGCGGGTTTATAATCCTTTCCGGCCTCAAGATGATCAACAAATTTCTCGGGGTCTGTTTTCCGGTTGGTTACGCTGTAAATTCGCCTGCTGGTTCATTGTATTGATCGGATGATATC
>ENA-UOWO01003682-UOWO01003682.1-activated-sludge-metagenome-genome-assembly--contig:-NODE-3682-length-17588-cov-5.495523_pt1 | contig 17588 bp, 11 predicted proteins | sample MGYA00238148_ERZ761564 | MGnify/ENA primary metagenome ERZ761564 (study PRJEB28885, sample SAMN05720194) | activated sludge metagenome | isolation source: Anaerobic digester | place: USA...
CGACGCTCTTCCGATCTTCGGATGCCCCGTCGTTCCCGACGTGTAAATGATCACCGCCAGGTCCTGCTCCTCCTGTCTCAGCCCGGGCAGTTCGACCGCATGCGCCGGCGCCGCGCCGAACGTCTCTGTCCGCAACAGCCCCAGGCCCGGACGCGCCGCCGTCAACCGCTCGAGCGCTTCTTCCATCCCCCCTTCAGTCACCAGCACGTCAATGCCGCCATCCCCCAGGATGTAACCCACCTCGTCCGCCTTGAGAAAGTTGTTGATGGGCACGACAATGGCCCCGGCGCCGAGAATGCCGAAGAAGGCCGAGACAAACTCCGGACAGTTCCTCAACCACAAGCCCACCCTGTCCCCAGGCTTCACACCCAACCGTGTCCGCAAGTGGTGTGTGACCCAGGCGGATTGATCCGCAAAAGACCGGTAGCTCCGCTCGGCGTCGCCCCACAGAACCGCTGCTTTCGTCGCATTCCTCTCCGCCGACTGCAAAAAGGCCGTTGTCAGGTTCATTGGCTGGTGTTTCCGAGCTGTCGGGCCGAGACTTAAAGTTCTGCGGCCCCATCAGTCAAGTGAATGCTGCTCGAGTGCCTGGGCCGAACATCCGGCTTCCCTTTTCGCGCTCTTCGTCCCTTACTGAGGCGGTGATCGACACACAGGCGATGCTGACTGGTTTTGTCGCCCGACTCCGCGCGGCGGACTGGGTGGCCATGGACACCGAGGCTGACAGTCTTCACTCGTATCCGGAGAAAGTGTGTCTCATGCAATTCAGCACGCCCGGCGAGGATGCGCTTGTGGACCCCCTCAGCGGCATGGACCTGGCCCCTCTCTGGCAGGCCCTCGAGGGGCGGACCCTGCTGCTGCATGGCGCCGATTACGATCTGCGGATGCTCTACCGGGGCTACCAGTTCGTTCCCCACGCGATTTTCGACACGATGCTGGCTGCGCGCGTGATCGGTATGCGCGAGTTCGGGCTCAGCGCGCTTGTCGAGTCGCTCCTGGGAACCAAGCTCGACAAAGGCCCGCAGAAGGCGAACTGGTCTCGGCGCCCTCTCACGGACCGGATGATTGTCTACGCCCGGAGCGACACGCGTTACCTGCACCCGTTGGCCACGCTTCTGACCGATCGTCTGCGGGCGCTGGACCGGCTCGATTGGCACCGCCAAATGTGCGCGCAACTGGTGCGCGATTGCACCCGGCCGACAGAGGAAGACCCCGACGGACTCTGGCGCATCCGCGGCTCGATCCGGCTCGAACCGAAGGCCTTGGGAATCCTCCGTGAGGTCTGGCTGTGGCGTGACCGGGAGGCTCGAGCCGCCAATCAGCCCCCTTTCTTCATCCTGAACCACGATCACCTGCTCGCTCTGGCCGAACAGGCGGCCCTGGGTGAGAGTGTCGACGCCTTCATTCCCAAGCGTTTCTCCCTGCGGCGCCGGAGGGCCCTCTTCGAGGCATTGGACCGGGGGGCGCGTTTGAGAAAGGCCGACTGGCCCTCTCCGTTGCGCCCGCGCGGGCACCGGTTGACCCATGCCCAGAGACTTCGTCTTGAACAACTCGAGGCCCGGCGCAACCGTCACGCCGCGGCGTTGAATCTCGATCCGAGCCTGATCGGCAGCCGCTCGGACCTGGTGGCTCTGGCCAGCGGTTGCGAGCGGCAGGAACGCGCGCTTCTCCCGTGGCAGAAGCGTTTGCTCATCGGGCCGGACGATAAGCCTCTTTCGCCCGGGGCATCCACTGCTTGAGATCGGCGATGCGCCGTTCGTCGAGCGGATGCGTGCGCAGAAACGCCGGTGTCTGGCTGCCCTGCCGGCGGTTGTACTCGGCAAACCGCTGCCAAAACGCAACCGCCGCCTCCGGATCATAGCCCGCCTTGGCCATGTAGATCAGACCGATCTGGTCAGCCTCGGATTCCTGTTTGCGGCTGTGCGGCAGGGTCTCGCCCACCTGCACGCCGATGCCATAGAGCGAGCCGAACGCCGCCTGGTAGCGCGGGTCTTTGCCGCCCACGTAGGCGGACGCGACCTCGCCCAGGCCTTGTGTGACGATCGCCCGGCTCATCCGTTCGGCTCCATGATGGGCCGCCGCATGCGCCACCTCGTGCGCGATCACCGTTGCCAGGCCGGCCTCGTCCTTGGTGACCGGCAGGATGCCCGTGTAGACCCCAACCTTGCCGCCCGGCAGGCAGAAGGCATTGGCCTCCGGACTCTCGAACATCACGAACTCCCACTCCGCTCCCGGGAGGTCCGCCACCGCCGCGATCCGGCGTCCGACTTTCTCGACCAAGGCCTTCGTCGCCGCGTTGTTGCTCACCGGCGTCTCCTTTTTCATGTCCGAAAACGCCTGCAGACCCAACTGCATTTCCTGGGCGCTCCCGATCAGCACCAATTGCCTGCGCCCGGTTTCCGGCGCAGTCACGCACCCGGCAGTCCAGAGCACTGCGCAGCCCACAAGCAGAGCCCGCGGGCGCATCCATCGCATCAGCCTTTTCATGCCCCCGACCAAAGCACAGTCTGGCCAGAGACACAAGTCGGGCTTCGCACCCGCTTGACAAGGCCGATGGGGAGGTGCATATGTGGCACCTCAGCCTACAACCCTCAAACCAACCGTCGTGTTATGCAGACCCCATCCATAGCAGTGCTGTCCACCCTTGCCGTTTCGGCCCTGATTCTTGCCGCGCCCTTGCGAGCTGGGGTATTCAACGCAGACTTCAACGACGGCCAGGTGCCTGCCGGTTCCCTGATCTTCGGCAATGCCCTGGTCGAGAGCGGAGGCGGGGTCGGGGACACCGCCTGCCTGAAACTCACGAAGAACGCCAACAGCCAGTCCGGCTCGATCGTGATCGAGGACCTGGACGGCTACGCAAACGTCTACGGGGTTCGCGCCACCTTCATGGCTCGGGTGGGAGGAGGGACTTCGGTTCCAGCCGACGGCTGGAGCTTCTGCGTGGGGGATTTGCCCGACGGAACCTAGAGTGAAACCGGGATAGGAAGCGGCCTGCGGGTCTGCTTCGACACCTACGACAACACCGACGGCGACCCGAACAACGGGACCGGCGAGGCGCCGCAGATTCGCCTGGTGATTGGAGGGGCGACTGTGGCCACAACGCCGCTGCTGCCGCTGAGCGATCTGATCAACAGCGAGTTCGTGCCGGTCGAGATTCTCTTCGACGCCGACGGCAGTTTCAGCCTGACCTACAACGGCAAGGTTCATTTCTCGAAGTTCTTCTTTCCCGGCTACGAGCCTTTGTCGGGGGCGCGGATTGGATTCGGCGCGCGCACCGGGGGTTTGAATGCCCACCACTGGATCGACGATCTGAGCATCGTGACCTACGCCGATCCCAAACCGGGCATTGTCCGGCAACCGGAGAACCTGACCATGGTCGAGGGGAGCGCCGCGACATTCGCGGTCACGCTGAACAATGGAGATGGCGCGACGGTCCAGTGGCTGCGCAATGGCACGGCGATTGGGGGCGCGACCGGGACGAGCTACACGTTGAGTCCGGTCTCGATGGCCGATAGCGGGGCGAAGTTCTCGGCGCGCGTCACTCTGGGGGCGAACACCGTCACTTCGGACGAAGCCACGCTGACCGTCGTCGAGATGGAATTGCCGGACCCGGTCGTGTCGTACGACTTCAATGACGGCCTGGTGCCGGTGGAAGCGATGGTTTATGGCCTGGGCCTTGCCATCGACGGAAGCGAATGGGCGCCTTATGTCAGTCCAAACATGGGCGTCGACAACTCGGGCGTCCTCCTCATCACCGAGAACATAAACAGCCAGAGCGGCGCCTTCATCATCCCGGACCCACATGCCGGCGCCCCCGTCTATGGCGTGGCCGCCCGATTTGACGTGCTGATCGGCGGAGGGACCGATGTGCCTGCGGATGGCATGAGCTTCAACTTCGCCAATGACCTTCCGTACGGGACCGCCGTCGGCAATGCCGAGGAAGGGCAAGGCTCGGGCCTGCGCGTCTGTTTCGACACCTATGACAACACCGACGGCAACCCGAACGATGGCGTCGGCGAAGCCCCCGCCATCACCCTCAAGTGGGGTGAGACGGTTGTGGGCGAGGTGAAGACTGCCTTGAGCGACATCACCACCGGCGACCAATACGCCGACGTCATCGTGCGCGTGACGCCCGACGGCCTGCTCGATGTCGCCTGGAACGGCAAGGTGCTCATGCACAGGGTGCCAGTCCCTGGATTCGGCTCGATCTCCGAGGGCCGGTTCGGTTTCTTTGCCCGCACCGGCGGACTCAACGCAAACCATTGGGTCGACAACCTGCGCATCTACACCTACCTGTCCGCACCGCTCCGCGTCAGCAGACAGCCGGCGGATCAGATGGTGCTCGTCGGCAAGACGGCTGCCTTCGATGTCGAGGTCAACAACCCCACCGGCGCCACCTACCAGTGGTTCAAGAACGGCACTGCCGTCGCCGGCGCCACCTCGAGCACGTACACCACGCCGGCCACCAGCGCCGCCGATGACGGCGCCAAGTTCAAAGTCGAGGTCACGTTGGGCAACGAGACGGCGGTCAGCCAGGAAGCCACATTGACCGTCGTCGATTTGGCGTGGCCCAGCGCCCCGCAGTTCTGCTACGACTTCAACAACGGGCTTCCTGCCGGAGCCGATATTGGCGGCACCTATGTCGAGGGTTTCACCCCGGTCGCATTCGTGGACACGGCCGGCGGCGTCAACGACTCCGGCGTCCTCAAGCTGACGACCGCGGAGAACAGCCAGGCGGGTGGGTTCCGCTCACCGCTGATTGAAGACGGCGCTCAGTTGCTCGAGTTCACCTTGGCGGCCGACGTCCTGGCCGGCAACGGCACTGTGCCTCCAGCCGACGGCTTCAGCATCAACATCGCCAACGACGTTTCCATCACCGCGGCTGGTGACGCCGAGAACGGCGGAGGCACTGGCATCACCGTGGCCTTTGACACCTATGACAACGATGATGCCGATCCGAACAACAAGGCCGGCGAGGCGCCCTCGATCGATATTCGCTACCAGGGCTAGGTCGTGGCCGTCAAACGCGTGCCTTTGGCCCTGGTGAATTCGGGCAATTATCTGACCGTGCTCCTCCGTGTCCGACAGAATGGCCTGCTCGATCTGGCCGTGGGCGACACGGTCGTTTACCGCAACCTCGAGGTTCCCGGCTATGTCCCAATGATCGGTCTCAGACTGGCCCTCTACGCCCGTACCGGCGGCGCCAACGCCAGCTACTGGTTCGACAATGTCTGCCTCGGTTACACGATCCCAGCCAGCATCAGCATCACGGGCGAACCGGCGGACGCGCTTGTCCTCCTCGGTCAAACTGCCACGTTCCAGGTCCTGGTGAGCAATCCGCAGGGCGTCACTTACCAGTGGCGGCGCAACGGCATGGACATCCCGGGAGCAACCGGCTCGACCTACACCACCCCGACATTGGCCTTGGCCGATGACGGGACAGGATACTCTGTCGTCGTCACGGGCCCGAGCAACGCCGTGACGAGCCGCACTGCGGTGGCATCGGTTATGGCGAAGTTCGACGCGGGGGCCAACCCCCCGGTCAACCTCGACTTCAACGATTATGCGGTCCCGGCCGACGGCGCCATCTTTGGAACCGCCATCATCACCGGCCCGGGAGGCGTCGGTGACTCGGCCTTCCTGCAACTGACCGAGGCGGTGAACGACCAGAGCGGCTCGTTCCTGCTCAACACACCCGCGGGCGCCGCCCCGATCAAGGACTTCACCGCAACCTGGATGATGCGAGTCGGCGGCGGCACGGCGGTTCCCGCCGACGGGTTCAGCTTTGTCCTGGGACCGGATGTGGTGGATGGGACGTTTGGCGAAGACGGCGCCGGGTCGGGCCTGGTTGTCGGCTTCGACACATATGACAATGGGACGACCGAGGTGGCGCCCGAGATCACGATTGTCCACCGCGGCAGCCAGGTCGCAACCCGGCCCTTCGACATCAGCGTGCTGCGCACGGACGACGCCTTCGAGCAGATCGGCGTGCGCGTCAACCGCAACGGAACCCTCGACCTGTACTACGGCGACACCGCCGTCTATCGCGCCCTGCCGTTGCCCGGGTTCGCCCCCTTCGAGGCTGGCCGCTTTGGCTGGGGCGCCCGCACGGGCGGACTCAACGACAACCACTGGATGGACGACGTCAAGATCGCCCTGAACACCCAACCGGATGTCGGCACCACTCTCGCCATCCGCCAGTCAGGCGCCAACGTCGTGGTCGAGTGGACGGGCGGCGGCACGCTGCAGACCGCCACTGCCCTGCCTGGGGCCTGGGCGGACATTCCAGGCGCGGCCTCCGGCTACACGACGCCCGCGTCGGATGCGGTGCGATTCTTCCGGGTCCGCCAATAAGCGGCACTTGCGCAAATCTGTGCAAAACGTCTTTCAAATCCGAATTTGAAATCCCAGATTTGAAATATCGGCCCGCCAGTAAGGGGCCGTCAGGGAACAACCTTTACACTTGGACATCTGGTAGATGGGTTTGCCTGCGTTGCCTTCGATGGCGGCGGTCTGGTTGTTGGTCTGAATGCAACCATGCGGGTGGCGCCGTGGCATTCTCGTCGGACGCGGCGGATGACCCGACGACTCCACGAACTCCGATGAGGACCTGCAAGAAAGGGACGTTCAAGAAAGGGACGCTTCGCGCTTTGCCTGACGGCAGTTTCATGGTACCGATGATGCCGCATGTCGTCCGATTCGAGTCCGCGCTGTGTATGGGCGGGGATGACCCTTGTCGGGGCTGCGTTTTGGCTGGCGGTCGCCGAGGGCGGGCCAGACGCGGCCCCGACCGATTACACTGTGACGCGGTACACAGCGGAGCAAGACTTGCCGCAGAACAGCGTTCGAGCGCTGCTCCAGACGCGCGACGGGTATCTGTGGGTGGGCACGCTGGCCGGGTTGGCGCGGTTTGACGGCGTCAAGTTCAAGGTCTTCAACTCGAGCAACACCCCGGAGTTGCCCAACGACGCCATCAACGCGCTGGCTGAAGACCGACGGGACGGCAGCCTCTGGATCAATGCCGGCAAGGGCCTGCTGCGCTACCACGGACACCGGTTCGAGCGGTTCGATGAGGAGCAAGGAATCCCGCAGCCCTTCGGCGGCCTGTGGCCGGCGCACGGCGGCGGGCTGTGGTATTCGCCGCACCCGGGGCAGCTTGTCGTGCTGCAAGACAAGAGCGTCCGGACATGGCAACTGCGGCCGCGGCGGGCTTCGGAGAACGGCGACGAGATCCCGGGACACCGAATCCTGCGCGTGGAAGAGGAGGAGGGGGGAGCCTGCTGGTACTGATGCCGATCGGCCTGTTCCGCTTCGTGCCGGAGACGGGCGTCTCTTCCTTGTTGTCTCCGATCGGGATGTCGGACTCCTATTACCGGTCCGTTGCGAGACAGGATCAAGGCATTGTCCTGCTCGCGGCTCGGGACGGGCTGTGGCGTCTCAGCACCCGACCCCAGACGGTGGCCACAGCCGCTGCCACTCCGGACGGCCAGCGCGCCGGAGCGGAATGGGAGAATCTCGAGCGGGTTGCGCCGGACGACCAGCAGTGTCCCGCCCTGCTCTGTCCGTCGAGGGACGGCGGGTTGTGGGTTGTGTGGAGTGTCGAGGGTCCGCCGCGCGTGGCCCGGTTCCGCGCGGGGCGGTCCGAGTTCCTCGATTTGTCCGAACTGCTCGATTGTCCGGTGTTCGCGTTTTGCGAGGATCATGAAGGGCACCTCTGGCTGGGCACCGAACTGGGCCTCTATCAATTGCGCCCGAAAACCGTTCAAGTCTATGCGAGCGCGCAGGGGTTGCGAAACGATTTCGTGAGAACGCTCGCCGAAGGTCCCGACGGCACCATCTGGGCGGGGACGGCGCAGGGAGTCAGCGGGATTAAAGAGGGGCGCGTGACGAACCTCCCTGCTCCCCAACCGCCGCAAAACTGGGGATGGGCAGAAGGCCTGCTGGCCGACCGCCGCGGTCGCGTCTGGTACGGAGAGTTCAGAAACACGGTGGCGGTGTTCGATCAGGGCGTCTGGGTGTCGCAGGCGTCCCTGAGCCTGGGAGAAAGCTGGGTCCGTACGCTCTACGAGGACCGCCAGGGCCGAATCTGGGCCGGCTTCGATCAAGGTGTCCTCTGGCTCGACGAGACGGGCGCTGTTCGGCAACTCCCGCATTCGCTGTCGCATCCGGACGTGCGTGTGATCTACCAGGATCGCCGCGGCGATATGTGGTTTGGCACTTATGGCGGTGGATTGAACCGCCTGCGGGACGGTCACATCACCACCTACACCACCACCCTCGGCGAGCACAACAACCGGGCGTGGTGGATTCACGAGGACACCGAGGGCGTTTTCTGGGTCGGCTCGCGCCACGGCCTGAATCGGTTTGTGCCTCCAGACGTCGACGCGTCTCCTCGAACCGGGGCGGCGGGAGAGAAGGAGGCTGATGGCACTTCAGAGCGCGCGGCCGGTCGTTTCTTTACTTTCACCACCCGCCACGGCCTCCACGAAAACGTCGTCAACAGTATTCAGGAAGACGACTTCGGCTTTCTGTGGCTGAGCGGGTTGCAGGGCATCTACCGCGTCGCACGCCGGGAACTGACCGCGGTGGCGGCGGGACGCCAGGCACAGGCGCTTGCGATCGCCTTCGGCGAAGCAGACGGGATGCTGAACAGCCAATGCAACGGAGGGGTGAATCAGCCCTCGAGCTGCAAGGACCGATCGGGCCGCATCTGGTTCCCGACGGCGCGTGGCGTCGCGGTGGTGGACCCGAGAGCCGTTCGGCGCAACGCGGTGCCGCCGACGGTGGTCATCGAGCAGGTCGTGGCAGACGATGAGATCGTTTACGGAGATGGCAGGCACTCGGGCGTCGGCGCGCCAACGGCAGAGACGGGCCGGAACGCCGAATGCCCACCGCCCACCGCTCGACTGCAACCCGGCCGGGCGCGCGTGATCGAGATTCGCTACACCGCGACCAGCTTCGCGAGGCCCAAGGGGATGCGATTCAAGTACCAGCTCGAAGGGCATGATCGGGACTGGCGCTTCGATGACGACAACGCGCGGGTCGCCTTCTACACGGACCTGCGCCCCGGCGCCTACACCTTTCGCGTCACGGGCTGCAACAACCACGGCGTGTGGAGCGAAACGCCCGCGGTGTTCGCGTTCACGCTTGCTCCTCATTTTTGGCAGACGTGGTTGTTCTACCTCCTGGCCAGCGCGACTGGCATCGGGCTGACTGCGGCAATCCAGGCCTATCGTCTGCGCTGGCAGCGCCGCCTGCTCAAAGCCGAACATCAGAACGCCTTCGCCGACGAGCGCGCTCGCATCGCCCGTGATTTGCATGACGACCTGGGCACCGCGCTCACCGGTCTGGCCCTGCAGCTCGATGTCCTCAGGCGCGAGACAGGCGACGGGGCGGCTCGGTCCGACCGCCTGGCGGAGGCTGCGGCCCGGATTCGCGCTTTGGCGGAGCGGTTGCGGCAGGTTGTGTGGGCGGTCAATCCCCGGTGCGACACGGTGTCGAGTCTGGCCAGCTTTCTCGAGCAGCAAACGGGCCAGTTCCTGACGGCGGATGGGTTGCGCTGCCGCCTCGAGTTCCCCGCCGACATCCCGCCCTTGCCGTTGAATGGGGAGGCGCGGTACGAGCTGGCGATGGGCGTGCGCGAGGCGCTCGCCAATGCCATCCGCCACTCCCACGCCACCGAGCTTGTCCTCGGGCTGTCGGTTCAGGCGGATCACCTGATCGTCCGGGTCGCCGATAACGGACGCGGCTTTCCCGTTGCCCAAGGCATGGCGCACGGCCGCGGGTTGACGAACATCCAGGAGCGCCTCAAAAAGATCGGGGGACACTGCGAATGCCGCTCCACCGCAGGGGCCGGAACCACTGTTGCCCTGCGTGTGCCCCTGCGCGGAGCCCCCATCCACCGCGGCCCGCTCGCCTCATGAACATGCAGGGCTAGCCCTGCCGCTGGTCGGCCTGCCTCACCGTCAACCACGACGCATCGGACCGCGCGCGTATGCGGCAGGAGCGTGAACTCCAGAATGTCCCGCGAGAAGGAATCAGCGTCTCATGGGTCGTGCGGCATGCGCGCACGTCCTCCGGGTTCGGCCCGAACACGAGTTTGCGGAATCCCTTACTTCGTCGAAGGAAACAGATCGCCGATCAATGCAACGGTGCGATCGACCAACATCTGACCTCCTTCCGGGCCGACCTCGTTGCTCTGGATGACGGCGCTGTAGCCACCGCCCTGCACAGCCTTTTCCGTCGGCAAGTACGACCCGTTGCCAACCAGTTGGACCACCAGTGTCTGGAGGGCCTTGCTTCGCGCCTGGATGCGGATTCCGTAGTCGGTGAACAGTTCGAATTCACTGGTGCAAAGAGTCACATCACCGATTCGGAGCACGTGCAACTCGACGTCCAGTTGGGGGTGTGGAGTGTTCTGTTGCCGGTCAAAACGCTCGACGACGTGTCGGTTCCAGGTCATGCGGGTCAGAACTTCGTCAGCCGACTTCGGGTCCGCCGCGATCTGTGCCGCGTACTTGTCCTGTTCTGCCTTGGAGAAAGCATATTCCTCCTGCGTCACCAGGCGCAACGGCAGACTCAGAAGGTCAACTTTGTGGATGAGCGGCGCGTCGGCATGCCGATCCTCGTTCACCGTGTTGTACGCTTCCTCCACGGCCACGACAATGCGCCTGGCAATCTCATCGAGGCCGCTCAGGCCCCGCAGCCTGGTCATTCGTTCCTCAGCCGCCCCGCGGTACAGGGGTCTGGGCGATTGATCCCCTGCCGCGCCGATCACACCAAGCACCACCAGTTCCGGGCCAAAGCGTTGCCGCAATTTCTCGCGCACAGGGTGCCAGTAATCGGCATTGACCGAGGATCGGCCTTCGACCAACTGGGCCGTGCAGGGGACATGAATGACCGTCGCGCTGAGTTTGCCGGCCTTGTCCCAAAAAAAGAGCACGTTCAGATCGTGATCCTCCATTCCCTCCAGGTTTCTGAACTCAGGGACTCTGGTCTCCCCGTACATCCGCGCTGTTCCGTCACCGAAAGCGCCCGGCGTCGGGAGCCTTTCTGAATAGACGGTTCGCCGGTTGAAGGCGACCACCGCGTGGCTCAATCCCCACGTCACGCTTCCGGGGCCGCGCGTGGTCCACGCCTCGACGATCGCTCCGGCGACGCGCCCCACGAAGAACCGGACGTATTCCTCAGGTTGAAGGACACCGTCTTTCGGGATCGGATAGAGGAACGATGAACCCGGGGCATTGTCGAGGACTGGGGCGGTGTGAGTGTGGGTGGCGTTCAAAAAGAGCTTTCGAGTGTCCAGTTCAGGCAGTTGCCGGCGCACCTCCTGCCGGACCATCCTGAGCATCTCGTCCGGGATGCCGACCAGGTCACAGGACACCATAATGGCGAGGTCGAGCGTGCGATCTTGTTCTCTGGATTCCAATGCCAGGACGTTGGCGGTCAACGGAGTTTCCGCGGTCGTCGCGATCCGCAGATTGAACTGTCCGCAGAGGGCCACGGGCAGTGTCGGGGTGATATCGACAGAAGCGGCTCCGATGTGCAATTCGGAGGCGCCTGCGTTTGTGGCCAAGGACGCAGCGACGATCAGCAGTCGAAGCGCTCCTTGAGCGAGGTGCTTCCGAGAGCCACGCGGTCCCGCGTGCGCCCCCTCTGTGGTCCCGAATCTTGGGAAGTTCATGGGCGGCACCCTAACCGCCGCAACCGCCGTTGCCAAGCCTGTTGCCAAGCCCGAGATCTCAGGCGCAGGCGCAGGCAGTGCATCTGGAGGTTGTCGGTGGGAATCGAGTATGCGCCGCGTGGCGGCACGCGGCCTGGTGTGCTCTGTTCGCGCACACGAAGGCGTTGGAGTGGGGACGGCCTCGTCCCCGGCGATGAGAGTTGCAGACCCTGTTCGGCGGGCGACGAGGACGTCGCCCCTCCGGCAATCTCCATCCGTTGCAGGCCCGGTGCCCTCACCGGGCGACAGAATACCGACAACTGTCAGATGCGCCGAAGCGCAGGGGCAGCACGGATTGAACCGCGGAGACACAGCGGAGAAAAACCAGCGCCGCGTTTCGCTCCTGCCGCCGCCTGTCGCCCTGGCGGGTCAACGGGACTCGAGCAGCGCCTCGATCAGGCCATCGGACGCCCGGGGTTCCTCGAGCAGAGCGAACAGGGAGGGGCTCCAGGGATCGAGCGTGAAGGTCCAGCGGCTGACGCGCCCGAGATGGCGTCCGGCGCGCAGGTCATACACGTGCAACGGGCCGGCTGAGCCGGTCAATTCGGCCGTGGTTTCGATCGGTTGTTCGAGCGCGTCGTTGCCGCCCGCCTGTTCGAGGTCCTCGCTCATGTGGTAATCGATGTTGCGCTCGATGGCGACCAGCCGGGCATCGCCGATCCTGAAGCGATGCACCCGCGCCCGGGCCTCGACCGGCACTCTGATCGGGCCGCACCCGATCTGTTCATGCAGCCAGCGCCACAGGGCGGAGTCCGGGACGCGCGCGAGCCGTTCCGCGGGGAACGCGGCCAGATCCAGGTCGAGGGCGCGGAGCGCCGACGCGTTGGCATGGCGGGCGGCCGGTCTCGCGTCGATCGTTCTGGGGAAGAGCCCGTCGAGCCGATGGGAGGCCAGGAGCCGCCCGTGTTCGTCGAAGAGGCCGGGCGCGCCCGAGCACAACACCGCGCGGCGCGGGGCGGGACGCGCGTGCGGCGGCTGTTCGTGGACGAGGCGGCGGACGGCCTCGATCTCGGGATCGGACATGGCCCACGACTGGGGAAGGACGAGGGTGGAGTCGGTTGCCGGGTCGGGTTCGAGTCGTACGAGCCGATCGGCGGCGATGAACTGGGGGCTCCAGCCGAGGTCTTGCAGGGCCTTGAGCCACGCGTTGCGGACTTTGGCCTGTCGGTTGTGGCTGGCCTCGAAACTCGAGAACCGCCGGTGCCAGGTCGAGCCGTCCACCGTCGATTCGAGCAGCCAGTTGACCTGGATGCTGGGCTGCGAATAATGGATGTAGATCGGGTCCCGCTCGCGCTCGGCTTCGAGAAACAGCCGAGCCAGGGGCGACCTCAATTCCCGGAGCACAGGGGCCAGGGCCAGGGCTTTGGGCGTGAGCGGATAGTCCCCGCGGTCCCAATCGATGCAATCTTCGCTCCACCAGATGATGCATCCGCGGTCCCCTTCGAGCAGCAGATGCCAGAGGCGCCGGCGAGCCGGGTTGGTCTCCTTCTCGAAGACCGTCGCCAGGATCGGGCGGCCCGGCATGAACGAACCGAAGATTTCGCGCGCGTTACCGATGTCGTAGGGCTCGACCCAATCGAGCGCGCGGGCCAGGCGCGCGAGGTCATAGCCGCCGAAGGCATGGGGCATCTGAGTGCCCTCGATGCCCACAGGCGTCTCTGGATCAATGGCGCGCGCCGCCTGGCGCAGAGCGTCGAGCGTCCGTTCGAGACAGAGGTCCATGTAGGTGCGGAAGTCGCACCAGGGCGCCAGATTCCAGCGGACGGGTTCCTTGAGGGACGCGAGGGTTCGGACATCCAGGCGCTGGAGGGCCTGCCAATCCGGGTTGCCGCGGGGCGAGGCCTCTCCGCTTGCCATGCGGTGCTTGATCTGGTCGGTGGTGAAGGGCCGCACGTCATCCCAGGCGGCGAACGACGTTGCCCAGGCGTCGTTGAGAGCATCGAGGTCGCGGTACTGTGTCCTGAGCCAGACGCGAAAGCCGGCCAGGGCCGCCGGGGCGAAATCGTAATCGAACGGATTCGCCGAGACGGTCACCGAGAGTTCGTCGCGGATGTCGTAGGCGAGAGGCGCATTGGGGCCGTGGCGCCGGGCCGCCGCACGCATCTGGTCGCGCGCCCACTCGAGCCACTCCGGGTCGTCGAGACAGTAATCGCGGACGTACGCGGTCTCAGGCCGTCCGTTCTTGGCCCAGGCGGTGACGTGCTTGTCCCAATCCGTCACACTCGAGTTCCATTTCAGGCAGAGGCCGCGGTTGACGATGTTCTCGACGTAGTAGGGGAAGTGCCGATCGAGGTAAGGCTGGGCCGCGGCGTCCGCGCCGTAGGCCATGGCGGTGTCGACGCCCATCTCGCGCAGCCGATCGAGGAACAGAGGCACCTTGTCCGGCTGTTGCCAGGCGCGGTTGCCGACCCACATGATGACACGGTAATCGGTCCACGGACGCAGCGCGCGGTCACCGAGGGATGCGGACGGCTGGGCGCAGGCGAGCCAAGCCAAACCCAGGAGGCAGAATGCAGCGCAGGGAATTCGCACGCGCCGAGCGTGCCGCCGCGGCGTCGTCGAGTCAACCCGGTCGGCGGGACTCGGAGGGCCGAGTTCCAAGAAGCCCTGGTCGGTGACGGTGATTGGCACGCGACGGGGCCCCTCCCGCGACTGCGGGATCGGCCCTCCGACGTTTGGTTGCGGCTTTGCCGCGCTAAGGGGCCGTCAGGAAATAACGTTTACACTTTGCTGCTGGCCATTGGGCTTGCGGGCGCGGAGCGAGCGACGAGCATACCCGCCAGCGGTCTGTGAGGAGAGAGCGACAAAGTGCAAAGGCTATTTCCTGACGGCCCCTAAGAAAGAACCGGGCTTGGGGGGCGCTCTGCTGCGTTTGGCCTGGCCAGGCCTTGGGACCGCCCCGGGGGCCACTCGATGTGTTTCGCGTTTCAGCCCTGCTTCCCCTGGTCCATCTGGGCCGCGGCCTGCTGAATCGCAGGCTTGAGTCTGGCGGCCAGGGCCGGGGCTTTGTTCCTTGCCACGTCCCAAACGATCAGATAGTCCACGCCACCGTAATCATGGATCAACTTGTCTCGCATCCCAGCCATCTTCTTCCACTCCAGGTCAGCCAACTCCTGGCGCGTTTCCTCGGGGACCTTCTTCGCCGCTTCGCCGATCACCTCGACGCTCCGAACAAATGCCCGCTTCATGACCTCATCTTCCAGGAGCTTCTCCGGCGTGACTTGCGCCGCGTGCATGGACAGAAACTCCGCTTCGCGCGCGATGTCCCGCAACAGTTCAAGCGTCGAGGGCAGCATATTGGACGGTGGGCAAGATCAAACGCGCCTGGCTTTCCGTCAGCGCGCCATCCGTCACCAAGTCAACCGGACGGGCGAACAACTCCTCCAACAGCTCATGCAAGGCGAAAAAGTTGTCGTAAGTGCGTGCCTCGGGGATGAACTCGACATACACGTCCACGTCGCTCGCGGCGCCCGCTTCCCCGCGCGCGACCGAACCGAAGATGCCCAACCGCCGCGCCCCGAGGGCACGCAGCGCCAGCCCGTGCTTATTCAACAAAGCCAACGCGTTCATGACGTGGGTCAGCCTATACCCTCGCGTCAGGTGACGCAACGCTGGGCCTTCCAGCCGTGGCATTGACCAAGACCGCCCTCAGCAGACACTTCCGTTAGACGTAAACGGCTCAGCCTGCCCCGCGCTATGGGCATGCCGATCATCTGCTGTCCCGTCAGCGCCAAGGGGACAGCGAAGCCTTATGAAACATCCGGGCTAAAGCGTCTCGCCGCGGGAGAAGATCGTCACCCGGGCTCGAGGCGGCGGGCTCGAGGCGGGGGCGCACGAGAAGCCGAAGGTGTTGAGGCCGGGCCGCAGGGCGAGCGGTTGACCTTGCGGCGTCACCTGCCCGATCGGTTCGCCTTTGGACGCATAGAGCCGGGCGTCGCCCGTCCCGTCAAACTCGAGCCAACTCCCCGGACTGAGGTCCGCGGGGAACGTGCAGCGCACGCCGTTGACCGTGAGGGTTGGATTCCCGAGGGCGCCCGGGAGCATCGGCAGGGCCTTGATCGGCCCAAGGCGGCAGCGGACCTCTTGTCCGGGCGGGAGGTTTTGGAGCCAGACGCTCACCGACTCGATGGCGGCGAAGTTGACCGTCTCGCGATAGACGTTGTAGGCGTGCTTGCCGTCGTTCCACTGAAAGTCGCTCCAGCGCGACGATTCGGTCTCGACAAGCGTCAGTGTCCGCCGCCCGGTGAAATCGACCGTGACATAGCGGTCCGCCAGCCAGCCGAACGCCATGTGGCGCGGGCTTTCGAGCCGGACAGCGACCAGTTCGCCCTGGGCGTCGCCTTCGATCCAGAGGCCGAGGGCCTGCAGGGTTTCGAGGTTGAGCGGCGGATCGAATCGGCGCTCGAATCGCGCCCAGGCGGCGTTTCGCGGCACGGCGCCCCCATTGGTGGCGGTGAGGGTCACAATAGGCGTGCCGTCGATCAGGTTCGTGTCGGTGAGGGCGCAGGCGACGCCCTGGGCGGTGCTGGCCTTCCAAAGCGGCGCCTCGAATCCGGCGAGATCGGCGATCACCCGGGCGCGCGGATCGTCATAAGGCGCCGCCGACATCAGGGCCTCGATGCGGAGGGTGGCCGGCTGCGCGTCGAACGGATTGGAGTCCTGCCACTCGATCGACCACGGCGCGTCGGGCGCGGCAATGTGGGCATGGGAACGGGAGCGGCGAAAGCGGGGTTTGCCGCCGGCATCCATGACCAAGGCGAATTCCTGTCCGGGCCGGCGCAGTTCGGCCTTGACGCGTTCGTCGCAGGCGCCGGAGTGGCGCAGTTCCTCGCAGGCGCGGAGGATGTCGACGGTGCGGCGGAACAATGGCACCGTGCGGAGTTGGTCCCGGTTGATGGCACCGGCGAGCGAGATGCCGGCGTCCCATCCGACCAATTTGGCGCCGAGATACTCGATGACCTCCGGGTAGGTCGGTTCGATCTGGGGCGGATTAAACGACTGGAAATTCCACCAGCCCAGGTGGAGCGGGAGCAGGAGGCCGCCGTTGACGGCGCCGGCGTGCAGGTCGATGAACCGGCGGTGTCCGCGCTGGGGGTAATCCCAGGCCTGCCACCGGGTGCGGTACTGCCAGAAATGATGCCACATCGCGCTCATTTCCATGCCCACGGGCTTCTTCAACCGCTTCTGGATTTCGAACACGAATTTGTCGGCCCAGTACCAGCACTCGTCCGCGCCGCGCAGGATCGAACTGCCGTCGATCGCATCGAGATAGAGGCCGTCGAATCCGCACCGATTGACGATCTCGGCGTGATTGGCGGCGATCTCTTCGAAGAGCGACGATTCGACGTCCGGGACAAACAGGCCGAAGCATTCCTTGAGATGCCGGGCGCGGGCGCCTTGGGGATGGGCGGCGGGCCGGGTGCCGAAGGCGCCGCGCCGGACGCCCGTGAAGCGCCAGGGCGGCTGCTGGCTGACTGCGCCGAAGGTGACCAGTTCATCGCCCAGATGCAGCACAACGCTGTTGTGCTCGAAGAAGCCGGTGATTGTGCTCAGGCCGGCCGTCGACTCCTCGACCGGCAGGGTGTCGGCATCGGGGCCGACCGATTCGGCGAGCGTGAAGGCGCGGAACGCGTCCAGGCGGACATCCGGGACCGGGGTGACGTATTTGGACTGTTTGTCGATGAAGAAGGCGTAGCTGTGGAAGATCGAGTCGATCCCGGCCTCGTGCAGCCGGGCCACGATGCGGGCGAATGTCTCCGGTCCCTCAGGCCACTTCGCCTTGTCGAGCGCGAAGTCGCCGAACCTGAAGAAGCCCAGGGCTGCTCTAAAGTCGGACGGGACGGGTGAGTAGGCGAATGACCTGTCC
>ENA-UOWO01003685-UOWO01003685.1-activated-sludge-metagenome-genome-assembly--contig:-NODE-3685-length-17570-cov-15.384128_pt1 | contig 17570 bp, 21 predicted proteins | sample MGYA00238148_ERZ761564 | MGnify/ENA primary metagenome ERZ761564 (study PRJEB28885, sample SAMN05720194) | activated sludge metagenome | isolation source: Anaerobic digester | place: USA...
CGGCGAAGCCTGCGATAATCTCACCTTTATCGCCGATGCGCCGGACCTTGCGGGCGTTGCCCTTCATGATGGTCTGCCCCATCGACACCTGACCATCGCCCATGATGACGAGCTTGCGCCCCTTCTTCACGGCGAGAATGGTGGTTGAATGCCAAGTGGGCTCAGACGACATGCGAGTAACTTCCTGACCGTTGAACAGTCTATGTCGTGCGGTCCGGTCCAACAAGCAAATTTATCGACTTTCGATATGTTGGCTTGTTGGAATTATCTGGCCGCTGGCGCGTTCGGGACCGATATTTCACGTAAAATCAGGAGATTAAAGACCATGGGCAGGCTTCCAGCGAGATGCGCCGCAGCCCTCGGAGTCGGATTGGCGCTGCTTTTGTCGGCCTGTGGCGAGGGGAAGCCGGCAGGGAACGAAGCTTCAACAACGCCTTCGGCGGCCGCGACGCCGGACCCCAAGGCCGCCATGCGGGCTGTGTTTCCTGATGCGGTGACGGGGGAAGTCGCGATCCCGGCGTCGGCGGATACGCCTGCGCGGATCGAGCGCCCTGTGACGGTGATCGCCGGCGAAGCGGGCCGCTTCTATCTGGTGACGGCGAAGGAGCACGCCGATGCATGCCACGTCTGTTCGGCCGCCATCTCCGTCTATTATCTCGAAGACACAAAGGGCGCGCTGAACGTCGTGGCGACCTATCGCGATCTCTATGAGTCGGGCGGCTGGGGCCAACCGGGCGAGATCACCGCGCTCACCCTTCCCCGCAATGGCGGCGTCGGCATGACGGATGAGTCCGGCTACACGGCGCAGGGCTGCACGGTGACGAATGTTTCGGTCTATCGGTTCGACGAGAGCGGGCCGAAAGAGATCCTTGAAGCGCCGCTGGGCCGATCTCAGGACGCTGTCGATATTGGTGGCGTCATCATCAAGCCTTACACGGCCGACACGGATTTCGCCGTCAACTACAGCGGCAACAACAATAGCGTGCCAGTCGATACGACCGTGATGTGGAAGCTTGAGAGCGGCATGCTGGCGCCAAGCTCCGGCCTGATTCCCGAAGCAGTGGCTGCGGGCTGCTAGGCCGCGAAGCGATCCGCCGGACGCGGACGATAGGAGCGCACGAAGGCGTCGAACTCGGCGGCGGGGAGCGGCGGGGAGTAATAGTAACCCTGCCCGATCGCGCAGGCGCGGCGGAGCAGGAAGTCTGCCTGCTCTTTCGTTTCGACGCCTTCAGCGACGGTTTCCTGGCCGAGCGCTTCGGCCATGGCGAGGATCATTTCGACGATGGCGGGAGCGTGCGGGTCGGTGGACAGCGCGCGGACGAATTGCTGGTCGATCTTGAAGACGTCGAACGGCAGGCGTGTGATCGCGGCGAAGTTGGAGTGGCCGGTGCCGAAATCGTCGATGGCGAGGCGCACGCCGCGATTGCGCAGCGGCCACATGATGCGAGCCACGCGATCGGCATCCGCGACGGCGGCGCTTTCAGTGATCTCGAGTTCAAGCAGTTGCGGCGGCAGGCCGGAATCGTCGAGCGCCTGATAGACCGAGTTCACGAAGTCCGGATCGTCGAACTGGTGGGGGGAAACGTTGACAGCGACGGACGAGATGATGCCCCGGCTGTTCCAGCCCGCGGCGGCGAAGCAGGCGTCGCGCATGACGCTTTTCCCGAGCGCCTGGATGAGGCCGAGTTCTTCCGCGATGGGGATGAAGACGCCCGGCGAAACGATTGCGCCATCCGGCCTGCGCCAGCGGGCGAGCGCCTCCGCGCCGACGAGTTCCCCGGTTTCGAGTTTTACCTTGGGCTGGAAGACAGCGATGAACTCTCCGCGTTCCAGACCTTCGCGCAATTCGCCTTCCAGTTTCGACCTGGCGTGGGCCTTGGCGAGCAGAACCTTGTCGAAAAAGGCGCGGCGTGCGCCGGACTGGCTCTTGGCTTCCTTGAGGGCGACCTCTGCAAGCTTGAGCAGATCGGCGCCCGTCGTCGCATCGTGCTGGGCGCGCGCGACACCAAACGCGGCTGTGACACGCACCTGCTGTTCGTCGAGGACCATCCCCTCCGAAATCGATTTTTCCGCGTTCATCAGGAATTCGCCGACGATGGATGGCTCGTCGACAGGCAGGATGATGCCGAACTGATCGGCGCCAATACGGCCAAGGAAAAATCCGCTCAGCTGCGCCTGCGAGGCTGAAGCGCGCAGGCGCTCCGCAATCGTTGCTAGCGCCATGTCGGCCACGCGCGGGCCGAAGGAGACATTGACCTGCCGGAAGCGATCGAGATCGCAGATCACCATGAACAGCGACTGGCCGCCGGCGACGGCTGAATCAAGCCGCGAGACAAAGCGAAGGCGATTGGGGAGGCGCGTGACAGGATCGGTGTACGCCATGGTGAGCGCACGCCGCATCGCGGCTTCGGATCGTTCGTGAACTTCGTCGACGGCAGTCAGCAGCGGCTTCAGCAGCCGGTCTTCTGATGAGTCGGCAAGCTTGGACTTGTCCTTGGCGTCGCGCTGGCGGATGCCGCGCTCAAGATCGGTGACCGGCTTGAGCGCACGGCGCGCCAGCGTGTTCACAAACGGCCCAAGCACGGCCAGCGCCAGGAAAAGCGCGAGCGCGTTGAGCATCACAATGCCCATCCAGATGTTCAGCGCCGGGCGCGGGGCGAAGGAGAACACGGCATAGCCCAGCGTGTTACCCGGATCGCCAATCGGCCGGACGGCATAGACGCGGTCGCCCGCGTTCAGGATCGCCTTGGGATCATGCGCCAGCGCCTGCAGCGATTTCGCGGACGGGAGGCTGGCGGTCGAGCCGTCTTTCGCCACGAGCTGCCAGTCAGCGTTGAACACAGCCGATTGTCCGCCGGGCAGGCCATCGGACAGCGCGTCGACAAGGTATTTGATCTCGTTCCAGTGTCCGGCGCGGGCATGAAGCGTGCTGACGTCAGCGAGCAGGTTCACGCCGCTGGTCACGGCTATGGCCTGCTGGTTGCGGACTTCGCCCTGGGCCATGAAGGGCGTGGCGACCCATTGAGCCAGGGTTGCAACAACCGCCGCCCCGATTGCGATCAGGGTAACGCGGCCAGCGAGGCCGAGCTGGCGCTTCGCCGGGCGCTTCTGTTTGCGCTCCTCGGAGCTTTTGGCCAGCTTATCGGGCATTTTGCTGCGTCAGGGTCCGGATTCCGGTGGCGTTCGTGCGTATCGCGGCCTAAATGCACGCGCATTCAGGATTCCTCGACCGTTCGCGGGTAAAGCTAGGTTCTGGAAGCGAACGCACAGTTAATGCCGGAGGCCCGCCCATGGCGGACAGAGCACGCAAAGCAGAAGTGGTCCGCGAGACCAAGGAGACCTCGATCAGGGTCTCCCTGGACGTGGATGGCTCTGGAAAATCAAAGATTTCCACCGGCGTGGGCTTCTTCGACCACATGCTGGAAAGCTTCGCCAAGCACTCCGCCATGGACATTAACGTGGAGGCCAAAGGTGACCTTCACATCGACCAGCACCACACGATGGAAGACGTCGGCATCGTGCTGGGCCAGGCTTTCAAGGAAGCGGTTGGCGGCTATTCGGGCGTGATCCGCTTCGGTCACGCTTATGTGCCGATGGACGAGACCCTGGTTCGCGCCTCGGTTGACCTGTGCAACCGGCCCTACCTGATCTGGAAGGTGAGCTTCACCCGGGACAAGGTCGGCGTCGTCGACACCGAGCTGTTCAAGGAGTTCTTCCACGCGTTCGCGATGAATGCCGGCGTGTGCCTGCACCTTGAGCTGCTGTACGGCGAAAACTCGCACCACATTGCCGAAGCCAGCTTCAAGTCGCTGGCGCGGGCGCTGCGGGCGGCGGCCGTGGTCGATGACCGGCTGAAGGGCCAGGTCGCGAGCACCAAGGGCAGCCTCTAGCAGGATGACAGGCCGGGGATTGGCGGCTAAAGCCGGTGCCCATGACCCGTCTCGCCATCATCGATTACGGCTCGGGCAATGTCCGGTCGGTTCAGCGCGCGCTGGAAGCCGCCGCGAACCATTTCGAGATCCCGCTCACTGTCGCTCTGACCGATGATCCCGACCGGATCCGGCAGGCGGACCGCATCGTGTTGCCGGGCGTGGGGCACTTTGCCGATTGCGCCGCAGGATTGGCCAGCCGCAATGGCGTGACCGAGGCGCTGAACGAAGCCGTGTTTCGCAGTCGCCGGCCTTTCCTTGGCGTGTGCGTCGGTATGCAGTTGATGGCGGATGTCGGGCGTGAAGACGCAGAGACGCGGGGACTGGGATGGATTCCCGGCGCGGTTGAACGGATCAAGCCAAAGGACGCCGCCGGCGTTGATCTTCCCGTGCCGCACATGGGCTGGAACGTGCTGACCGATATCAGGAGCCATCCGGTGCTGAACGGATTGAAGCCCGAACCGCACGTCTATTTCGTGCACTCCTACGCGCTGACCGCACAGAACCGCGATCATGTTGCGGCACGCTGCGATTACGGCGGCAAGTTCGTGGCGGCCGTTGCACGCGACAACCTGTTCGGCACGCAGTTCCACCCCGAAAAAAGCCAGCAGGCGGGCCAGACCATCCTGGCCAACTTCCTGCGCTGGAAGCCATGACGACAACCAATCGCCGCCAGACACGAAAGACAAGATGAACCTCTATCCTGCCATCGATCTCAAGGACGGCGTGTGTGTCCGTCTGCTGCGCGGCGAGATGACGACCGCGACCTCGTTCAATGACGATCCCGCCGATCAGGCCCTGCGCTTTTCCGCGATGGGTTTCGAGGCGCTGCACGTCGTCGATCTCAATGGCGCCTTCGAAGGTCATTCGGTGAATCACAATGCCGTCGCCTCGATCCTCGACGTGATGCGCGCGCCGGTTCAGCTTGGCGGCGGCATTCGCGACATGGATGGCATCGAACGCTGGCTGGACGCCGGGGTCAGCCGCGTGATCCTTGGCACGGCGGCTGTGCGCGATCCGGCGCTGGTCAAGAATGCAGCGCGGATGTTTCCCGATCAGGTTGCGGTGGGCATTGATGCGCGCGATGGCCGCGTGGCTGTTCAGGGCTGGGCCGAGACGACGGACATGCGCGCGGTCGAGCTGGCGAAGGTGTTCGAGGGCTGCGGGGTTGCGGCGATCATCGTCACCGACATTTCGCGTGACGGCCTGAAGACCGGCGTCAACGTCGACCTGACGGGCGAACTCGCGGATGCCGTTTCTATACCGATCATTGCCTCCGGCGGCCTGAAGAATGTCTCGGATATCACCGCGCTGAAGCAACGGAAGGGAACGCCGATCGCGGGAGCGATCCTTGGCCGCGCGCTGTACGACGGCGACATTGATCCGACCGAAGCGCTGCTCGCGGCGCGCTAAGCCCAGCATTGTTTGAGGGCCTGCGGCGTGCTATGCACGTTGCACGTTCAATCGCCGCGAAGCTGTCGCGGCCTGAAGCCAGGGAAGGAGACGCTCATGCATCACGCTCATTGCACGAACGCTCGTCTTCAATCCCAAGCTTCAGGATCACATGATCATATCAAGATGGCTGGCGCGCGCCGCTAGCCTCGCCGACCGATTGCGCCGCAAGGCGGATCAACCTCCACGCAACAACGACCCCCAACGCGACCGCAGGCGTGCGAACCGCTCGCTTGCGACACGGCTGCCTGCTCATCTGCGCCGCGATATCGGCGCGGACGATGGATAGTCTGGCGTGTGACGCCGCTTACTGACATCGTCCGCACATCATGAGGTGGGCGGCGATTGCATGTTGGCTGTTTGCAGGAGGCGTTGCTGGCGCAACGCTTCTCGGACAGCTGGACCGCGTCGGCCTGCAGGGCTGGGCGGGCTGGGTGTTCGACTTGTTCGCGCACTGGCCGCGGCAGCTTTTCATCGTGGCGTTTATCGTCGCGTTCGCGGCAGGATCGATGCGGCTTTTGCGGCCTGCAGGTGTTGCTGCGGCGGTCGCGGCGCTCAACGCGGCAATCGTGCTGAATACCGGCGGCTTCGCGCTGCCCCAACCCGCAGCTCCAGAAGCAAAAATGGTGCGCGTCGTCAGCGCCAATGTGCATCAGTCTCATGACGCGCTCGAAAGACTCGCCGCGATGGCGCACGACTATGGCGCCGATGTCGTGTCCATCTACGAAGCGCCGGACGATCTGAAGGACGATGCACTTGCCGTGCTTTTTCCTGGCATGCCGCTGCGGGTTTTGCCGAGCGAGACGCCTGAAGGGCTCTGGTTGTTCAGGCGTTCGCTGGTCGTGGCGCGTGCTGGCGCGGCGGATCAGGTGGGTGTGACATACTTCAACGATAGCAATGGCGTGATCCTGCGGCTTCCCTATGAAGGCGTTCAGGTGGTGACCTCGCATCCGCCTTCGCCGGGCTCGCCGCATCTGGCGTTCGACCGGAACCGACAGCTGCCCCGGATCGAAGAAGGGCTGAGCACAGAGCGGCCCTTTATCGTGATGGGCGATCTCAATACGACGCCGTGGGGGCGGATATTCAGCGCGGTTCCCGGCATGCGCGCGGGGGATCCTAGGTTCGAAGGTACGTTTCCGGCGTTCGCGGGGCCGCTGGGCCTGCCGATCGATCACATCAAATTCGGCGGCGGGCTGAGCCTTGCCGATTACAGCGTCGGTCCTGACATCGGATCGGACCACAGGCCGCTGTTCGCGACCTTTGCCCTGCCGGACAATTGACCTTCGCCCGCCCGCGCGCGAGTAGAAGCTCATGCTGAAGGTCAGGATCATACCGTGTCTGGACGTGAAGGACGGACGCACCGTGAAGGGCGTCAACTTCGTCGACCTGCGCGATGCGGGCGATCCCGTTGCACTGGCCAGGGCTTATGACGCGCAGGGCGCGGACGAGCTGACCTTCCTCGACATCACGGCGAGCCATGAGAAGCGCGGCACGATGATCGACGTTGTGGAGCGGACGGCCGACGCCTGCTTCATGCCGCTGACCGTGGGCGGCGGCGTGCGCACGCCGGACGACATGGTGGCGATGCTGAAAGCCGGCGCAGACAAGGTGGCGATCAACACCGCCGCTGTTCTTGATCCCCAGATCATCAAGGCCTGTGCGCGCAAGGTGGGTTCGCAGGCTGTGGTCATGGCGCTGGATGTGAAGCGCGAGGGAGACGCCAATTCTCCGCCAAGATGGGGCGTATTCACACATGGCGGCCGCAACCCGACCGGCCTTGATGCGATCCAGTTCGCCAAACGTGCGGCTGAACTCGGGGCGGGCGAAATCCTGCTGACGTCGATGGATCGTGACGGCGCCAAGACGGGCTATGACATCGAGCTGCTGCGTGCCGTACGAGATGTGGTGCGCGTACCGATCGTCGCTTCTGGCGGCGCCGGCAATGTACAGCACATGGCAGATGCCGTGATGAAGGGCGGCGCGGATGCCGTACTGGCCGCGTCGATCTTCCACTTCGGCGAAGCGACAGTTGCGGACGCCAAGCGCGCGATCGCCGCGGCGGGCGCGCCTGTGCGCATGATCGAACCTGCCTGAGGGAGTTGCGCAATGCATGATCCGCTGGGTTCCGCCGCCTTCCTGGGCGAAGTGCTGGGCGAACTTGCCAAGACGATTGATGCGCGCGCTGGCGCTGATCCATCCTCGTCATGGACAGCGAAGCTGCTCATGGGCGGCCCTGCTCTCACTGCGAAGAAGCTTGGCGAGGAAGGCGTCGAGGCCGCTCTCGCTGTTGCCTCGCAGGACGACAAGGCCGTAGCGGCGGAAGCGGCCGACCTGGTCTATCACCTGCTGGTCGCGCTGCGGTCGCGTGGCGTGCCGCTGGATACGCTGGCGAAAGCGCTGGAGGCCCGTCAGGGCAAGTCCGGTATCGACGAGAAAGCTTCGCGCGGCTGAGCGCTGCGCAGACCAATAAAGGGAGCGGGACCATGGGAGAATTCCACGATCGTATCGCGGAGCTGGACAAGCATTCGCGCGAACTGGCGCAGCTGGCGCCGGACGCAATCAAAGCGTTTGGAACGTTGAGCCGCGAGGCGCAGAAGGCCGGCGCGGTGGACCACAAGACGAAGGAGTTGATTGCGCTGGCGATTGGCGTCGCCATGCGTTGCGATGGCTGCATCGCCTATCACGCCCGGAACTCCCTGCGCGCCGGCGCCACGCGCCAGGAAGTAGCGGAGGCGCTTGCCGTAGCTGTGCAGATGGGCGGCGGGCCCAGCATGGTGCATTCAGCGGATGCGTTGCGCGCTTACGATGAGTTCGCCGCTGCCGCCGAAGCGAAGGCGGCTACCGCTTCGACCTGAGGAACAGATAGACCGCCCCGGAGCCGCCATGCCTTGGATGGGCGGTCGCATAGCCAGCAATGAATGGGCGCAAGTCGGGATCGGCGATCCAGTCGAACAGGCGCGAGCGGAGGACGCCCGTTCCCAGCCTGCCCTTGCCGGTGATGATCAAGACGCAACGCGCGCCCAGCGCTGCCTGACGCAGGATGAAATCCACGACTTCCCGATGGGCCGTGTCCTGCGTGTGGCCGTGGAGATCGATGCGGGCGTCGATCTCGTTCTGGCCGCGTCGGATACGGCGCTGGCCGGAAAGATCTTCAGGCGGGCTTGGGCGGCGAATGGCGGGTCGAAGCGGCTGTCCCGCGCGCTGGGCTTCCTGAGCAGAAGCAACGGGCGTCAATGCCGGCGCGGTCACTTCCGGCTCGTCATCCTCGATCACGCGGCCAGACGTCACCCGCACAGTGCGGGCGACACGCGACCAGAGCCTGCGTTCATCGGGTGTGAGGCGTCGGGTCATGATCGCTGGCTCATGGGCGCGCCGATTATCACAGCGCGAGCCGGTCAGCTCGCGGTGGCGACCTCGTCCAGCAGCCAGTTCGGATCCTGGCTGACAAGCGAGCGCTTGAACGTCCAGATTTCCTTGGCCTGGCGCAGATTGTCTCCGTCGCTCAGTTCGCTTTCGAACGACACTTCGACGCGGGCCATCTTCGCCCCATCGACCGACGCATCGACGATACGAGCCTGACGCAGGCGAACGAGACGCATCGGCTCGGCGCCGGACTTCTCGCGTTCGGCAATCGCGGCGACATAGACTTCGAGCACGTCGTCATCGACCAGCGTTTTCAGAGCGTCACGGTCGCCATCGGCGAACGCGCCGACGATGAGCTCGTAAGCGCGGCGGGCGCCCTTCACGAAGTCTTCTGGAGCAAAATTGGCGTCAACCGCCGCGATGGATTCCATGCCGGCGGCAGCAGGACCCGTGAACGCGGCGCGGATACGCGGCCGGTCTTCGCCCTCGGCCGGAGCGCCATCTTCACGCTCAGGCGCCCGTGCGGGCGCCTCGCGATAACGGCGCGCAGGCGGCTCGGCCCCGGTTTTCTGGCCCAGGACAGCGTAAAGGCGGGAAATCACGAAGACCGCGATAGCCGCAAGGATGATCAGATCAATACTCAAGACGACCTTCAGGTATTCGGTAGGAAAAAGGCACGGGCCTTGCTCCCTGACTGATCAATATAGACACAAAAGTCTCCGAGTCAGCCCGTTGTTGCGGGCGTCGCGGTAGCGTGATAGCCGCGCTGCCTTCCTTATATGCCAATTCTGGACCTGAAATTCACATGACTGACGCACCCGCACAGGATCCGAACCAGCCCGCAGCGGCCGGTGGACCCCCGATGATCCGGGTGCTGGCGCAGTACGTTAAGGACCTTTCTTTCGAGAATCCGGGCCTGTTTTCGGCTCAACAGGGTGGCAACGCCCCGGAAATCGAGCTCGGCATCGACGTGAAGGTCGAACCGGGACCGCCGGCCGAGCAGATTTTTTCGGTCGAGCTGCGGCTTTCGGCTCGCGCCAAGCGTGAAGAGACCGTCGTTTTCATCTGCGAGCTGGTTTACGCAGGCGTCGTGCAGCTGCAGGACGCTGGCCGCGAAGACGTGGAACCGATGCTGCTGATCGAGTGCCCGCGCCTTCTGTTCCCGTTCGCCCGCCGGATCATTGCGGATGTGACACGGGAAGGCGGACATCCGCCGCTGATGATCGACCCGATCGATTTCGTCGGCCTGTACCGTCAGCAGCGCCAGCGCGCCGAAGCGCAACAAGCCGCTGCGAGCTAGGCTCTAGCTGTACTTCTTCCAGATCGGCGGAACTTCCTTGGTTCCGACCGTCTCCAGGAATGCGAGATGGGCTGCGTGCTCATCTGCCGTGATGAGCGGCGGCAGAGGTGACGGACGCTGGCGTCGCGGAGCCTGCGGGGTGATTGCATTTGCGCCGGCGCCAGATGCGTTCGCAAAATCGAAGGCGCGCTCGCGGCCTCCCCTCAATTCGAGATAGGCCATCGCCAGAAGCTGCGCATCGAGCAGCGCCCCGTGGAGGACGCGGTTCTCGATCGAGATGCTGAAACGCTTGCAGACCGCATCGAGCGATGCGGGAGCGCCGGGACGGTGTTCCTTCGCCAGCACCAGCGTGTCGATGAATCTGTCCTTGGGCAGAGGCGGGCGGCCGAGCAGCTCAAGCTCGTAGTTCAGGAAGCCGCGGTCGAACTCCGCATTGTGGGCGACGATGGGGTCATCGCCGAAGAAAGCCATCAGTGCGTCAACAACATCAGGGTGCTCAAAGCGCTTCTTGTCGCGCAGCGTTTCGTTGGTGATGCCGGTGATACGCACGGTCGCTTCGGATACGGGCCGGCCGGGATTGATGTAGATCTGGAATTCGCGACCCGTAGGCAGGTAGTTGTTCAGCTCGATACAGCCGACCTCTACGATGCGGTCGCCCGATCTTGGATCGAGGCCGGTGGTTTCGGTGTCGAAGACGACTTCCCGCATGTTTCGTCCTGTTCGGTTGCCGCCCGGATCCGTGTGCGCAGCGCCTCGATGATCTCGTCGATCTGCGCTTCAGCATAAGGGAAGCCGAAGCCCGTGTTGATGACGAAATCGGCGCGCCGCCGTTTTTCCGAATCGGGCGTCTGACGCGCCAATATCGCCTCGAACTCCGCTTCCGTCATCCCGCCACGGCTGAGCACGCGCTGCCTTTGCACATCCGGCGGGGCTGTAACCACAGCTATTACATCGGCGCGCTTGTCGCCCCCGGTTTCGAACAGCAGGGGGATATCCAGCACCACAATGTCCTGCCCTGCCGCTTCGGCCCTGGCGAGGAAGGCGCGCTGCGAGCCGGCCACAATGGGGTGCACGATGCTCTCGAGTTTTTTCATCGCGTCGGCGTTCTTTGCGACCTTGCCGCGAAGCTTCGCCCTGTCGATCCCGCCGTCGGCGCCAATGACGCCTGGAAAAGCCCATTCGATCGGCGCGACCGCCTCACCGCCTGGCGCGTAGGCGGCGTGAACAGCAGCATCCGCGTCATAGACCGGGATGCCGCGCGCAGCGAAAATGGCCGCCGTCGCCGACTTGCCCATGCCAATCGAGCCTGTGAGTGCGATCTTGATCATGCGCGAGCCGCCACTGCCTCCCGACAGGCCCGAAGCGCCCCTGCTTCGTCCGGGGAGATCCCGAACCAGATATGGAAGGCGGCGGCGGCCTGTCCAACCAACATGGGTAAGCCATCGTGAGGCGTCCAGCCGGAAGCAGCAGCCGATTCAAGCGTTTGAGCAGCCGCCTTGCCGTAGGAAAGATCGAGAAATGGCCTGCCCTTTCCAGCGGGAAGAGCCGGAAGGCTTGCGCCGGCATGGCCTAGGCTGGCCGAATTGATCACGATATCAGCGCCCTCTGCGAGCGCGGGCAATTGCGCCAGGTCTGCGATATCCGCGCCAGGCGCGAGATCGGCGGCCAGCGTGCCTGCATTGGCGAGGGAGCGGTTGACGATTGCGAGGCTTGCGCCGGATGCGGCGAGCGCCGCAACCGCAGCCCGCGCCGCGCCGCCCGCACCGATCATCACGACGCGCAGCCCTTGGCGTTGCGACCCGATTGCGACGGTGAGCGCAGTCAGAAATCCCGCAACATCGGTATTGTGTGCAACCCAGGTCGAGTCATCCTGGCGCACGAGAGTGTTCGCCGCGCCGATAGCGCGTGCCTCTGCCGACGCTGTAGCGGCGGCCTGAAGCGCCGCGATCTTGTGGGGCAGCGTGATATTGAGGCCGGAATAGTCTGCGCTTAACGCGCGGATATCCGCAGCCGCATTGGCGGATTGAAGATGAATGGCGGAATAGTGCGCTTCGAGGCCCGCTTCACCGATCCATCGATTGTGGATCAGCGGCGACAGCGAGTGCGACACCGGATCGCCGACAACCGCGAAGAGCTTCCTGCTCATGCCGGGATCGTCCCGCGATCGCGCAGCCATTGCAGCAATGGAAGCAGCGGCATGCCGAGGATGGAGAAGTAGTCGCCCTCGATCCGGTCGAACAGCAACGCGCCCCTGCCCTCGACCTGATAACAGCCGACGCTTTCAAAGGCGGCATCGCCGATGGCGTCGAGATAATCTTCGAGGAAGGCGTCGGAGAAATTGCGGACGCGCAGGCGCGGTTGCGAGAGATGACGCCAAACCGGCGCGCCATCGACACAGGCGACAATTGCGGACTGAAGGATGTGGGTCTTGCCGCGCAGACGGCGAAGGATTTCGGCGGCTTCATCGCGGGTCGAGACCTTGTCGAGGCCGACGCCATCGAGATCGAGCATCTGGTCGCAGCCGAGAACGACGCCGCCATGCGAGATCGAAACCTTCAAGGCCTTGGTTTCAGCCAGCAAATCCGCCTGTTTTGCGACTGTTGCGCCTTCGGCCCGGAGCGCGTCTTTCAGCGCATCTTCGTCGACGCCCGAGCCGATCTGCTCGAATTGCAGGCCGACGGCTTTCAGCACGCTTGCGCGCGATTTGCTTTTCGAGGCGAGGATCAGGCGATGGGTAGGATCGTCAGGATGCAGGGCCATGTTCAACGCCCGTGTTCCTGGATGATGTTGAGGATGGCCGCAGCAGTTTCCTCGACCGAGCGGCGGCTGACATCGATCGTCGGCCATTTCATCCGCATGTAGAGCCGGTTCGCTTCCGTCACTTCCTGACGGACTGTCTCTTCATCTGCATAGGACGTGTCGGGCGTCTCGTTGAGCGACAGCAAGCGATGACGCCGGATCTGCACCAGCCGGTCAGGCGAAATCTTCAACCCGACGACGAGCGGCGCATCGGGGCCTGTGAGAATCTCCGGAACTTCAACGCCGGGCACGAGCGGAACGTTCGCAGCCTTCACGCCGCGATTGCCGAGATAGACGCATGTCGGCGTCTTCGATGTGCGTGAAACACCGACGAGAACAACGTCTGCTTCGCGCAGCTCATCCGTCTGTTGGCCGTCGTCATGCTGGAGCGCAAAGTTGATCGTCTCGATCCGCGCGAAATATTCTGCGTCCAGGTGATACTGGCCTGCGACCTTGTGCGCTGACTTGAGGCCGAGATACCGCGACAGCATGTTCACGGCGCCGTCGATCACCGGCAGGGTCGGCGAGCCAAGCTCGCGGCAACGCTCTTCCAGCTTCGCGCGCAGGTTCTCGTCGGAGACCGTGTAGAGCACGACGCCCGGCGCATTCTCGATTTCCTTGAGAACACGCTCGAGCTGCTTGGGACTGCGCACCAGGTAGTAGTTGTGTTCGAGCGGCGCGATGTTGTCGAACTGTGCACAGGCCGCGCGCATCACGGCATTGAGCGTTTCGCCCGTGGAATCCGATACAAGATGCACATTGAAGTAGGTCTCGAGGGTCATGTCGTGGCGATACGCGATCCCGGCCGGAGGTTTTGCACGTTGTTATCCATTACCCATGGGAGTGGATTGTGGACAAGCTTGAGGCGAACAAGCCCACACCACTCACTCACACGACGAGTCACAGGTGGAGAGCCTGAAGAAGACTCATGATTTTGGCGCCCATGAGTCACGGCTTTGGGACTCGACTCTCTTTAAGACATTGTTAACCAAGGTCTTAACGAGAGGTTAACCTGCGCTGCCCTGTCGGAACGTAGCAGGATTCTCGGTGAGCGGCTGTGTGGATGAGTTGGGGACAGCGCGTTGCACGCACTTATGAACCGACTAAACACCACCAAAGAATCTAAGATTCAGATTCAATATAAGAGAAGAGTCTTTCTTCTCTCCTCCGCCGGGTGACGCTTGACCGATAGAAGATTGCTTAGAGTGCTAAACGGAGAACGGGTGGATCCCGTTCCCGTATGGATGATGCGTCAGGCCGGACGCCATCTTCCCGAGTATCGTGAGGTGAGAGCGAAGGCGCGGGACTTCCTCGATTTCTGCTATTCCCCTTCCCTTGCCGCCGAAGCAACGCTGCAACCTGTCAGGCGCTATGGAATGGATGGCGCAATCCTGTTTGCGGACATCCTGCTCATCCTCGATGCCATGGGGCGAAATGTTCGCTTCATCGAAGGTGAAGGCCCGCGCGTTGATCCTGCGACGAAAGCATCCGAACTTTCCCAGGTTCCAATCGAGAAAATCCTCGCGCGTCTCGCGCCTGTGGGTGAAACGGTCGAGCGTGTTCGCGCGAGCCTCGACAATTCCACCACGCTGATCGGTTTTGCCGGATCGCCCTGGACGGTTGGCGTTTATGCGATCGAGGGACGTGGCGGCACTGACAAGGCGGATTCACGCAAGTTCGGTTATCGCCACCCCGAAGAACTCGACGGCATGCTGGAGCAGCTGGTCGAGGCAAGCGCGCACTATTTGCTGATGCAGGCAAATGCCGGCGCTGATGCGCTGATGCTGTTTGAAAGCTGGGCCGAGGGTCTGCCCGAAGATGCGTTCGAGCGTTGGGTGATCTCGCCGACCGCGAAGCTCGTAAGACGGGTGCGCGAGCTTGGTGTGAAACAGCCGATCATTGGCTTTCCCCGCGGCGCCGGTGGATTGGTGATCGATTATGCGGAGCGGACCGGCGTGAACGCGGTGGGACTGGATACGGCCATTCCGTTGAAGCGCATTGCTGCCGCCTTGCCCAAGGGCATGGCTGTGCAGGGAAACCTCGATCCCATGCGGCTTGTGGCCGGCGGGGCCGACATGGAAGCGCGGGTGCGCGAGATCATCACGGCGCTGAAAGGCCGGCCGCATATCTTCAATCTCGGCCATGGCGTCACGCCGGAAACGCCGATTCCGCATGTGGAATCAGTGCTTCGGACCATCCGGAGCATGACGTGACATCTGAAAAAATCGCCGTCGTGCTTTTCAACCTCGGCGGGCCTGATGGGCCTGACGACGTGCAGCCTTTCCTGAAAAATCTTTTCAGTGATCCGGCGATCATCCGCTCTCCTCTGCCTGTGCGGTTCTTCGTGTCGCGCCTGATCTCGAAGACTCGCGCTCCGTCGGCGCGCGAAAATTACGCGCGGATGGGAGGCGGGTCTCCCCTGCTTCCTGAAACGAAAAAACAGGCGGCGGCGCTGGATGCTGAACTGACAAAACGTGGCCGCGTCGCGAAGAGCTTTATCGCGATGCGCTACTGGAAGCCTTATGCCGCCAACGCAGTGAGCGAAGTTCTCGCGTGGGGCGCGACGAAGGTTGTTCTGCTCCCGCTCTATCCGCAGTTCTCGACCACGACGACGGCCTCGTCGTTCAAATCGTGGAAGGAAGCAGGTGGTCCCGCCGGCGTCGCGGTGTGCTGCTATCCCGACGTTCCGAAATTCGTCGAGGCCCACGCGCGGAAACTGATCGGAGCATGGGAAGCCGCAGGCAAGCCTGCGAACGTGCGCTGCCTTCTGTCTGCGCACGGCCTTCCCGAGACGGTTGTGAAGTCAGGCGATCCGTACCAGTGGCAGGTCGAGTACACGGTCGCGGCGTTGAAGCCGCTGCTGCCGGCGGAATGGGAAATCGAAATCTGCTATCAGTCGCGCGTAGGTCCGCTGAAATGGATCGGCCCGGCTACGGACCTGTCGATCGAGCAGGCGGCGAAGGATGGCAAGGCCATCCTGCTGTCACCGATCGCGTTCGTGTCCGAGCATATCGAGACGCTGGTCGAACTCGACATCGAGTACAAACATCTCGCCGACAAGCACGGGGCCAAGGTCTATCTGCGCGCGCCCGCACTTGGCGTCGACGAAGGCTTTATCGGCACATTGGCGGATCTGGTCGAGGAAACACTCGTCGATGCTGGCGGGCCGATCCGATCATCCTGTGGCGGCCGCATCTGTCCGGCGAGCTGGAAGGACTGTCCCAACCATCGCTCCGCCGCTACCAAGGCGGCCTGAGGGAGCTTCGTCATGTACGAGTGGTTTCGGGCCATCCACATCATCGCAGTCATCGCCTGGATGGCAGGCCTGCTGATTTATCCGCGCCTTCTGGTTTACCGGCTGGAGGCGCAGGGCGACGAACGTTTCGAAGCCGCAATGGACAAGGCTGGCGCCTCGACCCGGAAGATCATCCTCAACCCGACGATGATCCTCGTCTGGCTCATGGGTCTCGCGCTGATCGGTAGTAACTGGCAATTTTATATCACCCAGCCATGGTTCTGGGGAAAAATCGTGCTGGTTATTGGATTGTCGGGCTTCCATGGCTATCTGATGGGCCTCGGCCGGAAGATCTCCGCCGGAGAGCGTCCGATCGAGCCCAAGAAGCTCCGCATGCTCAACGAAATCCCGATGGTTATTGCGATTTTCGCTGTTATTCTGGTGGTCGTTCAACCGTTCGGCTGATCCCGTTACAGGCCTTTTTGCTTGACCTGTCAGGGTTCCGGGCCCTAAACCCGAGCGTCGGCCGTCCGGTCGGCGTCCCACTTCCCTTCTCATTTTTCCCGAAGACCTGTGCGCCTCGCGCCATCTCCAGGGCAAAACCACAACCGAAATGTACCTAAGCCAATGACTGAAGACGTCACTGAAGGGCATGAGCACGAGCACGAGCGCGTGCTTCTCAATGACCTGAAAAAGAAAACTCCGGCCGAACTGCTGGCCATGGCGGAAGAGCTCGAGGTCGAAGGCGCCTCGCTCCTGTCCAAGCAGGAACTGATGTTCGCGGTTCTCAAGGAACTGGCTGAACGTGATGTCGAGATTATCGGCGTAGGCGTGATTGAAGTACTGCCCGACGGGTTCGGCTTCATGCGCTCGCCGCAGTCGAACTACCTGGCCGGCCCAGACGATATCTACGTCCAGCCGCAGATGATCCGGAAAATGGGCCTGCGCACGGGCGATACCGTCGAAGGCACGATCCGCGGCCCCCGCGACGGCGAGCGCTACTTCGCCCTCGTCCGCGTCTCGACCGTCAACTTCGAGGACCCGGAACGCGCGCGCCACAAGGTTCCGTTCGACAACCTCACGCCGCTCTATCCGGACGAGCGGCTCCACATGGAGCCCAAGGATCCGACGAAAAAGGATCGCTCGGGCCGTGTTATCGACATCGTCTCGCCGATCGGCAAAGGCCAGCGTGCGCTGATCGTCGCGCCGCCGCGTACCGGTAAAACCGTGCTGCTGCAGAACATCGCGCAGTCGGTCGCGGAAAATCATCCCGAGTGCTACCTGATCGTGCTCCTCATCGACGAACGTCCCGAGGAAGTCACGGACATGCAGCGCTCCGTCAAAGGCGAGGTCATCTCCTCCACCTTCGACGAACCGGCAACGCGCCACGTGGCCGTCGCCGAGATGGTGATCGAAAAGGCCAAGCGTCTGGCTGAACACGGCCGCGATGTCGTGATCCTGCTCGACTCGATCACGCGCCTCGGCCGCGCCT
>ENA-UOWO01003686-UOWO01003686.1-activated-sludge-metagenome-genome-assembly--contig:-NODE-3686-length-17570-cov-5.623066_pt1 | contig 17570 bp, 16 predicted proteins | sample MGYA00238148_ERZ761564 | MGnify/ENA primary metagenome ERZ761564 (study PRJEB28885, sample SAMN05720194) | activated sludge metagenome | isolation source: Anaerobic digester | place: USA...
GTCGGTCTCGACGTACTCGGTGCCTACGGCGGTTTGGTCTGCCGCCGAAGACCGGAATGCAGTAGACCAAACCGCCGTAGGCACCGAGTACGTCGAGACCGACGGAGTCGCCGAATTTGTGATGCTGGATAAGATAAAGCAGTAACAGCGCTTTCATTCCGTAGAACGAAAACCGCTCCCACATTTCCGTGAAAAAACAGACGAACACCCCTTTCGGGTGTCCGAGAAAATTATCGTCCGAGGGCAGGGCCACAGTATTCACAAACCAACTCCGGTAACCGTAAAAACCCGAGTATAGCCTGAGCCCGGCAGGGTAAGGCTAGGCCAAAGCTTGGCGTATCGGCCGCCTGGGCCTAAACTGTGGGCTTCCTAATACTCGGTGCTTTTATGAATAGCCGTTTTGCTCCTATTGCCCTGATGCTGCCCATGTTGATTTCATCGCAAGCCTTTGCTGCTCGCGGTATGGATGTTCGCGACATGGTGAATTTCGACCGGGTTTCCGAACCTACGCTTTCACCCGATGGCAAAACGGTTGTCTATGGTTTGAGAAAAGTCGATTACGAAGCGAACAAGGCCAAGACCGGTCTGTGGAAACAATCGCTGAATTCAAAGCAGGCACCGGTGCGGCTAACGGCAGAAGGTTTCAGCGTTAACAGTCCGACCTTTTCCAGCGATGGCGCAATTGTGTATTTCCTGAGTGCAAAATCAGGCTCGATGCAATTGTGGAAGCAATCGCTTGCAGGCGGCGATGCTGCCCAACTGTCGAATTATCCGCTCGACATCGGCAGCTACAAGATTTCTCCGGACGGAAAATCGGTCGCTTTCAATCTGGAAGTTTTCAATGACTGCAATGATTTGGCCTGTACTAAAAAACGTCTGGACGACACCGCTGCCGCCAAAGTGACCGGCGTTTTGTACGACAAGATTTTCATTCGTCACTGGGATACCTGGGCCGATGGCCGCCGCAATCAATTGTTCACGGCCAGTTTTTCGGGCGACGGCAAATTAAGCGGGGAACCGAAAAAAATTACCAATGGCATTGATGGCGATGTGCCATCGAAACCTTTCGGCGATGCCAGCGAGTATGCGTTTTCGCCCGACAGCAAAACCATCGTGTTCAATGCTCGTATCGCCGGGAAAACCGAGCCATGGTCGACCAATTTCGATTTGTATTCCGTTGCCGCTGACGGCAGCACGACACCGAAAAACCTGACGCCGGAAAATCTTGCCTGGGATACCGGTCCGGTATTCAGCCATGACGGCAAGACCCTGTATTACCGTGCGATGAAACGCGCCACTTTCGAAGCCGACCGTTTCGGCGTGATGGCAATGGATCTGGCAAGCGGCGACAAGCATGAAATCAATGCCGCCTGGGACCGAAGTGCCGACAGCCTGTTGTTGAGTGCCGATGGTAAATCGCTTTACACGGTGACCGATGATGTCGGTAATCATGGCCTCTTTGCCATCGATACTGCGACTGGTGCAGCCCGCAAACTGGTCAGCAACGGCACCGTTTCCGGATTTGATATCGTCGGTAACACCCTGGTATTTGCCCGCAGCACTTTGACTTCGCCAGCACAGTTGTTTGTCGGCAGTTCAGAAGGTGCGAAGGTCAAGCAGATCTCGAATTTCAATGCCGACAAATTGAAAGACATCGCGATGGGTGGCTACGAGCAATTCAATTTCAAGGGCTGGAATAACGAAACCGTTTACGGTTACGTGGTGAAGCCTGCGAACTTCGACAAGAACAAAAAATACCCGGTCGCGTTTCTGATTCACGGCGGGCCGCAGGGCAGCTTCGGCAATAATTTCCATTATCGCTGGAACGCACAAACCTATGCGGGCATGGGTTTTGCCGTCGTCATGATCGATTTCCATGGTTCTACCGGTTACGGCCAGGCATTTACCGATGGCATTTCCGGCGACTGGGGTGGCAAGCCACTGGAAGATTTGCAGAAAGGCTGGGCTGCAGCACTCGGTAAGTATTCATTCCTCAATGGCGAACGTGCATGCGCCTTGGGCGGCAGTTACGGCGGCTATATGGTGAACTGGATTGCCGGCAACTGGCAGGCGCCATGGAAATGCCTGGTCTCGCATTCCGGCGTATTCGATAGCCGCAGCATGGGTTACTCGACCGAAGAACTCTGGTTCGACGAATGGGAACACAAGGGTACCGTGTACGAAAAACCGGAATCCTACGAAGTCAGCAATCCCGTCAACCATGTAGCCGACTGGAAAGTGCCTATGCTCGTGATTCACGGCCAACTCGACTACCGCATTCCGGTCGAACAGGGCATCGGCGCATTCACCGCCTTGCAACGTCGCGGTATCGACAGCCAGTTCCTGACTTTCCCGGATGAAAACCACTGGATTCTGAAACCGCATAACAGCGTGCTGTGGCATGACACCGTCAATGCATGGCTCAAGAAATATACGGCGGAATAGTCCAATCATGACCCAGAATTCTGGAGAACCCGATATTTTCCAGAATTGGCTTAGTGAAACGCTCGCCATAAATGGCGAGCCGGAAATACCTGACGTTCTTTACAAGTTTGTCTCCTGTGAGTCGAAGTATTTCGCTCTGTCAGCACATGAACTTCTTTTGCATAGCAGGATTAGATTGTCATCTCGGAGTGAGTTTAACGATCCTTTTGACACTGTTGTAAAGATTACTCCTCCTACAATTGAGGAGATGGCGCATATAATTATCACAGCTAATGGGAATTCGTCAGAGGTGCTGGATTCGCTGCCTCAGATGCAAAGTAGTTTAAGGCCAGAGAGATTTATAGAATCTATTTCTAGATCCCTCGATGAATTAGGTATTTTTTCATTGGCTGCCAAAATACATAATCCCTTAATGTGGGCACATTACGGCTGTTCCCATAAAGGACTTGCATTTGTATTTAGTCAAAACTCATTAAACGCGATTGGTGCTCTGCCTGTCAGATATGAAAGGGACAATAAGAAAATAGTACCCTTCAATTATCATGCTATTGCATTAGCGGCGATGAGTAAGGGATATGACTGGTTGTATGAAAGTGAATGGAGAGTTGTCCAGCCCAGTCAGGCAAAAAAATGGATTAAGATTGAGCCGACTGTCTTAAAAGGAGTTGTATTTGGTGCGAAATGTAATTCTTCTGATAAGGAATTTATCGAAGAACTGATTGCTCGCAGAATAGAATCTCAATTGCCTGATCTCGAGATTTATACTGCATCTATTGATAATGATGAATTCGAACTCCAGTTTAAAAAAACCAGGTCAATTGCTAAAGCATAGATAGCTAACTTTTTATATTTACAAAGGGATAGATCGCACTAATTTTAACATTGCCTCAGAGCCACTTCGCTTTTTTCAAATAAGCATACAAACCGCCGGTCAAGGTCAGGGTGACGCCGATCAGTGCCCAGTAACTGTATTTGCCGGCCAGTTCGGGCATATGCGTGAAGTTCATGCCATACCAACTCGCGATGAGTGTCGGTGCTGCCAGTAATCCTGCCCAGCCGGCCAGTCGCTTCACGATTTCGCCCTGTGCCACTGTGACCAAGGCAAGATTGACCGACATCGCCGCAGTCAGCATTTCGCGCATGGTATCGGTTCCTTCCGATACGCGAATCACGTGGTCGAAAACGTCTCGTAAATACACCCGGACTTCCTCTTTTACCAATTGCGGGTGATAGAGCATCAGCTGGTTAACGATGTCCTGGGTGGGCGAAACCACCATCCGGTAATTGGTGAGTTCGCGTTTCAGTTCGTACAAATGCTGGATGGTTTCTTTCTTGTAGGTCTCGGCGAAGATGTCCTGTTCCAGTTCGTTCAATTCGCGCTTGAATTCTTCGACGATCGGGAAGTAGTTGTCCACGATGAAATCCAGAATTGCATAAAGACCATAGCTCGGCCCCAATGCCATCAATGTCGGATTTTGTTCGCAACGCGCACGCGCACTCGCATAGGACAGCGACGCGCCGTGACGCACGGTGACCAGAAAGCGCGGCCCGATGAATATATGGGTTTCGCCGAACTCCATCGCGCCCCGGATCATCTGTGCGGTATGGATCACGATGAACAGCGTGTCGCCGTAAAGTTCGATCTTCGGTCTCTGATGCGCTTTCGAGGCATCCTCGATCGCGAGCGGGTGCAGGCTGAACTCTTCCTGCAGTTTCAGCAGCAGGCTTTCATCGGGTTCATAGAGGCCCAGCCAGACGAAGCCGTTATCATCGCTGGCAAGAACGTCGCTGATGGCATCGAGTGAAATGTCGCCGACCTTGGTGCCTTTACGGCAGTAGGCGACACAGTTGCGGACCATGCCGCTGATTTCTTGTTCCGGGATCACATTGCTCATGGGCGAATGATGGTTGACCGGACTCAATCCTGCAAGGTATCCGCTTTGTTGCCCAGGGATTTGGCGAGCGCCAGATGGACGGGCAGCAACATCAATACCCATTCAAAATTCTGCTGGGCCAGGAACGGGAGCATTTGCAGGAATCCGGCCACGGCCGCGCTCGCTGCCATGAACCAGAGCAGCCCGTTGAAATACTTGCCGGGTTTTTTCCTGCGCAGCAAACACCAAGCGCTCGGTAATAAGGCCAGGGCCAGCGGAGAGAGCAAAAACAGATTGGCGTTTCGATAACCCGCCCAGTGCGCACTGCCAATCCAGATGAACAGCATCAGACAGCCCAGCAATCCGGCGATCAACCAGAAAATGCCGGCGGCAAACGCCAGCAGACGCGGAGTACGTCTCGCCAGAAAGATAATGCCGATCGCCAGGAAAATGCCGATCATGAATGCGGTTTTTTTCCAGGCCGGCATATCACTCGGGGGCATGGAAAGACGATGCGGTAACAATTCTTCTTCCTTGCTCACCAGCGGTTTTCCGTCGGCCAATTTAATTTCGCGCAATGAATCGCGCAGGCGCATGGGGATAAAGGCTTCATCCCAGCGAGACAAAGGCGCATCGGCAGCAGGGCCGAGGCCAAGATGAAAACCCATTGCCATCCACTTGGCAGGCCAGGCCAGCCGCACCGATTCGCTGCGATAGGAATTGCCGAGCGACGGACTGGATAACTGCGTTTTGATCTGGCCGTTCAAGACGGCATCGAGCGAGTTGCGCACGCGAGTGGAGCAATTCGCCTTGTAGTAATCATAGGTGTAACGGGAGTTTTCCGGCCGTGCGTTGACGGCGAGCGCCGTATACAAATCGCGGATTTGTTTCTGGTCCAGATTCAGCCACTGCACGCCGACGCCACGCCCCATTTCGCGGTAGTGCTGCAGATCGTCTTCAGTCGGCAAGGCGACGAGCTGATATTGCATGTGGCCATTGATGAAGTTGCCAAAAAATCCGGGTTCGCCCATATCGAAAAAACCGAAATTGAACGACATCGATTCGCCAGTCTGCAGGTTTTCTATCACGATGGCGTCATGGCCGAAGCGCGCCCAGAATTCTTCGCCGGGTTCCATCGTGATCACGCCGGCACGCAAGGTGTATTCGGGCGGTACCGTTTGGGAAAAACCAGCTTGTGAAAAAAAGGCCAGGACGAGAAGCAGCAAGCCCCTAAACATCGCCATGAATGCTCACCACGAAGCTGTGTACGCGGCGCTGGTCGGCACGACCGACCCGGAAGTGAAAGCGACCAACCGTCAATTCTTCACCGGCCTCGGGCAGGTGGCCGATGGCATCGGTCACGAAACCGCCGATGGTGTCGTACTCGTCATCCAGGAAATCGGCACCGAATTGCTCGTTGAAGTCGGCAATCGGCGTAAGTGCGTCCACCATGAACTGGCCATCGGATTGCGCGGCAATCATTTTGGCTTCATCGGCATCGTCGTGTTCGTCGTCGATTTCGCCGACAATTTGTTCGAGCACGTCTTCAATGGTGATGATGCCTGCCACGCCGCCATGTTCATCCACCACGATGGCCATGTGGTTGCGGGATTGGCGGAATTCCTTCAGAAGCACGTTCAGTCGCTTTGATTCCGGAATCAAAACCACCGGACGCAATAATTCGCGAATACTGCCGGGGCCGCCATCGGCAACGATGCCGCGCAAGAGGTCCTTCGCCAGAAGAATGCCGAGGATATCGTCCTTGTCGTCGCCGTGAACCGGGAAGCGGGAGTGGCCGGATTCCACCACCATTTTCATCAGATCAATAAAAGCGTCACCCACCGGCAGCGATACCATTTGCGAACGCGGCACCATGATGTCGCTGACCTGAAGCTCGGAAACACTCAGCGCGCCTTCCAGCATTTTCAGCGTATCGCTGGTAAGAATTCCGTTTTCTCGCGCATCGCGCAGAATTTCGATCAGGTCTTCGCGGCTTTCGGGTTCACCCGAGAAAGCATGGCTTAATCGCTCCAGCCAGGAGCGTTTTTCGATGGGGCTACTACTGTCGTCAGACATGGGGGTTTGCAAGATGCCCTGGGGGCGGTGAGCTTAGTCTAGCAAATTCGCATTTCAGTTCAGCTCAATTCTCGCCTTCGTAAGGGTCGGAATAGCCCAAATCGGCCAAAATATCCCGCTCCAGCTGCTCCATCAGTAGCGCTTCGCGCTCGTCCTCGTGATCCATCCCCAGTAAATGCAGGACGCCGTGGATGGTCAGATGGGCGTAGTGCGCCGCCAGTGTCTTGCCTTGTTCCTTGGCTTCCTTCGCGACAACCGGTGCGCAGATAACCAGATCGCCCAGCAATGGCACGGTCACGCCTTCTGGCAAATCGGCCGGGAAGCTGAGCACATTGGTCGGGTAATCCTTGCCGCGATAATGCCGGTTCAGAGCGCCGCCTTCCTTGCTGTCCACGATTCTGATCGCCAAGTCCGCCTTGCGAATACGGCCTTTTACCGCTGCCGCTGCCCACTTCTTGAAACTTTGTGCGGATGGCAACCCGGCGCGGGGCAATCCGTAGCTGACGCTGACATCAAATTGAATCGGGCCGCGGGTCATGGGCGAATCCACTGATCTGACGAGCATGCATCATAAACTTTTGTGACTGAAAAAACGTAGGGGCACAGCAAGCAGGCGCCCCTAGGGTTTGATCTGGTCGATGACTTGCAATTTTTCACCCAGCTTTTGACTCAGGTAAATGCGATCTTTTTCGCGATAGTTCACCAGGAAGGCTTTGGCTGCCGCACGCAGAATAGGCAAGTCGCTGGCGGTGTCGCTGTAGGCGCGCACATACGGAGGTGAATAACCGTGCCTGACCAGTTCACGAAGTTTGGTTTCACCATTGGCTTGTATCAATGAAATCATGCCGCCAAAAAAACGCACACTCTGCGATGTCACCAGGCCGACCCGGTTTTCCATGCCGAGATGGCGGATAAAAGCACTTGCCATTTCGTGACCGGCGCCGGTCGCGATGACGACCTTTTTTCCTTCGGCAATATCTTTCCGGCATTCGGTCAAAACCGGTTCAATCGGCTTGATTCGATACTGTGCGATGAACTCATCCAGAATTTTTTTGTAGTCTGCTTCGCTCAAGCCAACGCTGGCGATCCACAAGTACGCCGATACGCCGATTCTTCTCATCGACGGGATGGACAGCATCGGGAATGCAAACGGGGCGATCAGGATGGAAAGCAGAAGGCGCCCGATATTGGATTTGATTTGCTGCTTGATGAATGCGCCACCGCAATCACCGCGAAAAAGCGTGCCGTCCATGTCGTAGACGACAATATGCGGTTCACTCTCACTTGTCGGCATTGTCGTCGCTGGCATCGCGGGCGTCATAGGCACGAACGATTTTTGCTACCAGTGGATGGCGCACAACATCTTTTGCTTCAAAGAAAGTGAAGCTCAAGCCTTCCACTTTCCGTAGTACATCGATGGCATCGCGGAGGCCGGATTTCTGGTGTTTCGGTAAATCAATCTGGCTCATGTCGCCGGTGATAACCGCAGTCGAACCATAGCCGATTCGAGTCAGGAACATTTTCATCTGCTCAATCGTGGTGTTCTGCGCTTCATCCAGGATGACGTAGGCATCGTTCAATGTCCTACCACGCATGTAGGCAAGCGGGGCGATTTCGATCACGTTGCGTTCGAGCAGTTTCACGACTTTATCAACGCCGAGCATTTCGTACAGCGCATCGTAAAGTGGACGCAAATAGGGATCGACCTTCTGGCTCAAATCGCCGGGCAGAAAGCCGAGTTTTTCACCGGCTTCAACAGCGGGACGTACCAGCAAAATGCGCTGTACGCGCGATTCATTCAGGGCATCAACGGCAGAGGCGACGGCCAGATAGGTTTTGCCGGTGCCGGCCGGACCGATGCCGAAATTGATATCGTGGGTAGCAATGGCATGCAGGTATTTGGCCTGGTTTTCACCCCGGCCTTTCACCACACCGCGCTTTACCTTGATTGTAACTTCCTGCGGCAAATATTCGGGCGCGGAGAAACGCTGGTATTCAGCGGTTCCCAGCCGAATGTTCAGGCCTTGGAGATCGATCGTTTCTTCCAGGGTTTCGGCATAGCATTTCTTGATAAAACGTTCGGCTGCCTCGACCGCTTTTTTTTCGCCGTCGATTCGGAAAACATTGCCGCGGTTGGCGATTTCAACGCCGAGACGCATTTCGATTTCCCGCAGATGCTCGTCGAAAGGGCCACAAAGATTGGCCAGTCGTTCAGGGTCGTCGGGGCTGAGTGTAAAGTCGTTATGGATGTTCTGAGTCATGCCGCCAGACTAGCGTTTTCGGCGACTTTTGGCCAGTAAGCCGCTGCCGGAATTATCCGGTGCAATGCAGTTTCGACGCTTGATAAAAACCGGGTTCGAAACATTGATGACTCGCCCGAGGGAAAAACGCTAAGCTGTCGCATGGCAACCGAGGTGCTACCGATGATGTGTAAGCTGAAATATTCCTGCCTGGTTTTACTGTTGCTGTTTTTTTCCGCCTGCAAAAAAGAAACGCCCGCGATGCTCGGCACTCTCGAATGGGATCGCATCACCTTGCCGGCGACTGCCGCCGAACCCATTGTCGAAATACAGGTTTCGGAAGGCGCACAACTGGCAAAAGACCAGGTTCTGCTCCAGCTTGATCCGGCACACGCAAAGGCTCGTATTGAAACCTTGCAGTTTGAAGTAACCCAGGCCGAGCAAGCACTGAAAGCCCTGCAAACCGGAGCGAGATCCGAAAACAAACGCGAGGCCAATGAAAAACTCATTTCGCTGCAAGCGCAGGCAAAAAACGCCGATGCGCAATTGCAGCGGGTTCGTAGTTTGGTCAAACAACAATTACTGCCCCGTGCCGACCTGGATCGCGCCGTCGCGACGGCAAACTCCGCGCAAGCCGAAGTTCGTGCGGCAAAGGCAAGCTTGGATTTACTGCAAAACGGCAGCCGCAGCGAGGATGTTGCACAGGCTGAAGCCCGATTCAATGCTGCACAATCGCAACTCGCCAGTGCGGAAATCGATTTGCGACGCTTGACGGTTCGTGCGCCACGCGCGGCAAGAGTCGATAGCCTGCCTTACAAACAGGGTGACCAGCCTGCCGTTGGTGCGCCACTCGCTGTCTTGTTGGTCGGCGATGCGCCCATCGCAAGAATATATGTGCCGGAACCGATGCGCGCGCAAATCAAAATCGGCGATGCGGTCAATGTTGCCATTGATGGCGCAACCACGATCTATGCCGGCAAGGTTCGCATGGTGCGCAGTGAACCGAGCTTCACTCCGTATTACGCGTTGAACGGAAAGGACGCGGCCCGCCTGTCGTATCTGGCGGAAATAAATCTTGGCGCGGATGCAATCAATCTGCCTGTCGGCGTGCCGGTGCATGTCACGCTCGCCACTTCGGACTCCGGCAAATAACCATGGGCGATAACGCCATCGTGGCAAGGGGCATGACGCGGCGCTTCGGTGATCTGGTGGCGGTCAATAATGTCGACCTTACCGTTCCGAAAGCCTGCGTGTACGGATTTCTGGGGCCGAACGGTTCCGGAAAATCCACCACCATTCGCATGTTGTGCGGCTTGCTGACGCCAACGTCAGGCAATATCGAAGTATTGGGTTTGCGCATTCCGGAACAGGCCGAACAATTGAAACGCAATATCGGTTACATGACGCAGCGTTTTTCACTGTTCGAGGATTTGACCGTGCGCGAAAACCTGGAATTTCTCGCGGCGATCCAGGGCGTTCCGCGTATCGAACAAAAAAAACGGATCGAAACCTTGCTGCAGGAATACCATCTTGCCGATCGCGACAAACAAATGGCGGGCACATTGAGTGGTGGACAGAAACAGCGTTTGGCGCTGGCAGGTGCCGTGATCCACAAGCCGGAATTATTATTGCTCGACGAGCCAACCAGTGCGGTAGATCCAGAGTCGCGGCGCGACTTCTGGGAAAAACTGTTCGATCTTGCCGATGCCGGCACCACGATTCTCGTTTCCACCCATTACATGGATGAAGCCGAGCGCTGCCATCGTCTGGCCATTCTGGATTCCGGTATTCTGGTGGCCGATGGCGAGCCGGTGAAAATGGCGGCGGCTTTGGCAGGCCGCACTTTCAAGGTGGAGACATCGCAACCACGCAAAGCGCAGGCGGCTTTGCTGAAAGAAGCGAGTGTCGTCAGCGTTGCACAGATCGGAAACGAATTGCGTGTGTTGGTTGCAGAAGGTGATTCAGTGCCTGGCCATCTCAATCAGGTTTTGCGAGCCGCCGGTCTGGAAGCGAAACTCGAAGCTGCTACCCCGAATCTTGAAGATGTATTCGTCGCCGCAACGCATCGCAGTCATCTGGAGCATGCGTAATGAATTTGCGCCGGCTCTGGGCCATCGTGATCAAGGAGTTGCGTCAACTAAGGCGTGACCGGGTTACTGCCGCCATGATTGTCGGCATTCCGACCATTCAACTTTTAATGTTCGGGTTTGCGATCAATCTCGATGTTCGCGGCCTCAAAGCAGCGATTGCCGACCAGGCGCATACATCGGCATCGCGGGCCGTCGTGCAGGACATGCTGGCCACCGGCGTCATCGTGCAGAAAGAATCGGCACAGACGCCGGATGACTTGATGCAGGCATTGAAGCGCGGCCGCATCAGCGTCGGAATCGTGATTCCGCCCGACTTTGAAAGACGTTTGGCGGAAAATCGCGAAGCGGTACAAGTATTGGTGGACGGCAGCGATATCAGCGTGCAAAACGCTGCGCGGCAGTTGGCGCAAATGCCATTGAACGGTCAAAACAGTTTGCGACCGGCGCAGATCAGCGTGGTGAGTTTCTATAATCCCGAGCGGCGCTCTGCCGTCAATGTGGTGCCGGGTCTGGTCGGCGTGATTTTGACGATGACGATGATCCTGTTTACTGCAGTCGCCATCGTGCGTGAGCGGGAGCGGGGTAACCTCGAATTGCTGATAACTACTCCGGTTTCGCGAACGGAATTGATGGTCGGGAAAGTCTTGCCCTATATCGTGATCGGATTGGTGCAGACAACGATTGTCTTGTTGCTGGGTGTGCTGGTATTCCAGGTGCCGACCCGCGGACACTGGATCGATGTTTACGGCGCCACCATGCTGTTGATCATGGCTAACCTGAGTCTTGGACTGTTGATTTCAACTCGGGCGCAATCGCAGTTTCAGGCGATGCAGATGAGTTTCTTCCTGTTGCTGCCGTCCATCCTGCTTTCCGGCTTCATGTTTCCATTCGCCGGTATGCCGAAAACCGCGCAATGGATAGCCGAAGTGTTGCCGCTGACTCACTTCATGCGTTTGAATCGCGGCATCATGCTGCGCGGCGCCAGTTTGATGGATATGTGGCAGGAGGCGCTGATATTGCTTGTTTTCACCATCGTGATGATGAGTCTGGCCATCATGCGTTTCAGTAAACGCCTCGACTGATTTCTACTCGGTTGCGTAGATTTCTGCCCGCAACTTGGCGATATCCATTTTATTGATGCGACGATCAATATTTATCCAGACCGGATGGTATTCGTATCCGCCTTTTTTCATTTCATTGCGCGCTGCTTCCTTGCTCCAGCCTTGCACGATCATGCGGTAACTCGCCATCATCAAGCCCGTGCGGTCGGCGCCATGCGCGCAATGCACCAGGATGGGCTGGTTATCGGGATTGGTAATGATTTTGAGCACGGCAACGATGTCGCGATCATCGATATCCCAGGTATGCAGCGGGTAGCGTTTCAAGCCGATGCCCTGGGTTTTTTTCAACACAACATCCATGTCGTGTTCGCGCAAATTCAAAACCGTTTTGATGCCGAGCTTTTTCAATGCCTCGCCACTGCCATCCAGCGGCTGGGCGCTTCGATACAGGTTGATATCGACCCGGTGCAAATTCGGCAGGCCGACCACGGCAAGCGGTGTTGCCCATTCGCTGGGGCGGACCGTCGTTGTTGCCTCTGCAGGTTTGGCGCTTGTAATGTTTGCCGTAGCCAATATCAGGGCAAGGATGAAGCCGCTGAAGATAATTTTTTTTATGGATGCCATTGATTGAATCACTGATTCAAGGAGGCGGCTTCAAGCCGCCTCGGTTTCATTGATGACAAGACGGCCACGCAATGAATTGGTCATCGCTTCCGTTATCAGCACATCGACGAATTGACCAATCAGGCGGGGATGCCCGATAAAGTTCGTGTAGCGCATGTTTTCGGTGCGGCCGGTCAATTCGCCTTCGTGTTTCTTGCTTTTGCCTTCGACGAGAATGCGTTGCGTGGTACCGATCATGGCATTCGAGATATTGCGTGCGTTGTTGGTGATCGTGTTCTGCAACTGGTTCAAGCGCGCATGTTTGACTTCATCGGAAGTATCGTCCGGCAGATTCGAAGCGGGGGTGCCGGGGCGTTTCGAATAAATGAACGAGAAGCTTTGATCGAAGCCGATATCGTTGATCAGCTTCATTGTGGCATCGAAGTCTTTATCGGTTTCGCCCGGAAAGCCGACGATGAAGTCCGAGGAAATCGTGATGTCGGGTTTGGCTTCGCGCAGCTTGCGAATTTTGGCTTTGTATTCAAGTGCGGTGTGATTGCGTTTCATCGCGGTCAAGATGCGGTCGGAACCCGATTGCACCGGCAAATGTAAAAACGATGCGAGTTCGGGTACGTCACGATGGGCTTCGATCAGTGAATCGCTGAATTCCATCGGGTGCGAGGTGGTGTAGCGGATACGGCCGATGCCTTCGATTTGCGCAATGGCGCGAATCAAGAGGGCGAGATCGGCTTTATCGTCGGACTCGAACATGCCACCGCGATAAGCGTTGACGTTTTGGCCTAGCAGGTTCACTTCGCGCACGCCCTGGGCGGCGAGTTGCGAAACTTCGAGAAGCACATCATCAAACGGACGCGACACTTCTTCGCCGCGGGTATAAGGCACCACGCAGAACGAACAATACTTGCTGCAGCCTTCCATAATGGAGACGAAAGCAGTCGGACCTTCGGCGCGCGGTTCGGGCAGGCGGTCGAATTTCTCGATTTCAGGAAAGGAAATATCGACTTGCGGTAAGCCGGTCTCGCGCTTGGCGTCGATCATTTGCGGCAAACGGTGCAAGGTTTGCGGGCCGAAGACGAGGTCGACGTATGGGGCGCGCTTGATGATGGCATCGCCTTCCTGGGATGCCACGCAGCCGCCAACACCGATCACGAGGTTGGGTTTGTCCTTCTTGAGCTGTTTCCAGCGACCCAGTTGGCTGAACACTTTTTCCTGGGCTTTTTCGCGGATCGAGCAGGTATTGACCAGGATAACGTCGGCCTCAGCCTCGTTGTCGGTCAGTTCCAGGCCGTGTTCGGCCGCGAGCACGTCTGCCATCTTGTCCGAGTCGTACTCGTTCATTTGGCAACCGTGGGTTTTGATGAATAACTTACCAGCAGCGGGAATCCCGGTCATGGCGCTTAATCCGGTCGGGAGGAAAGGGAGCGTATTTTAGCCGCAAACCGGGCCCAAACCATCATAAATATGCTCTAAACACTTGGAATTTATGAAAAATAGGGAGAAACTTCCGCTTATGCGTACATTCGGTCTACTGATATTGCTGTTGGGATGGGCTACGACTGCCGACGCCGGCAATCTTTATCGATGCGTTGGTAGTGACGGCATCTCCAACTACACGAGCAAAAAGATAGCGGGCTCCCAGTGCGTCGTCGTCGCGAAGACTGCGCCTCAGCAATACAGTGCGCCGCCGCCAGCTACCTCGCCAGCGCCCGCCAGTTCCGATGTCATCAAATCAGACAAGCCTGCGGGCACCGATTCTGCTGCAGTCATCAATGTCAGCGCCCCGAAATCGGATGCCGCGACTGGCAATGCCCCCCGATTTTTGCGAATGGCGCAATCCATCACATATTCCTATGTCGATGCAAACGGCATCAAGAATTTCAGCAGCCGCCGCCCCAAAGGCGTCAGCAATGTGGTGGCGATTAAAACCGAATACGCCGTTTTTTCGCAGCCGACCTGTTATGCATGCGGCTTGTCGTCCTCGATCAGCTTTGGTTCCTTGCGCCTGAACACCGCGGCGTACGCTGCCGAAATCAAGGCGGCATCCAGAGCCTACGGCGTTGAAGAAGCGGTGGTTCGTGCGATTATTCATGCCGAATCGGCCTATCGCCCGCATGTCCAGTCTAACAAGGGCGCCCAGGGCTTGATGCAGTTGATTCCGGCAACGGCCAGACGTTTTGGCGTGAACGATTCTTTCGATCCGGCACAAAACATCAATGGCGGCGTGCAGTACCTCAGCTTTTTATTGCGGCGCTATCAACAGGATCTGACCCTTGCTGCGGCGGCTTACAATGCTGGCGAAGGCGCCGTCGATCGTTACGGCGGTGTGCCGCCATACAAAGAGACCCGTCTTTACGTTGCGCGAGTAGGGCAGCTAGCCGAGCGTTATCGCAAAGCTCTGTAAAACCGGTTCAATTATCCTGCCGGTGTGGCATTTTGAGCGTGTTACCGGGGTTTCATATCGGGCTTTGCCGTTTTATCCGTTGTCGCCTGCCAAGGCCATCCGTTACAATATGCTGTCTTGCAGGTCGGGGATTGATCTGCATCTATCTTTCATTTTAGACAGCATCGGAGCGCCTAATGGCCAACGAAGAAGTCAGTAGTTCCCGCCGTAATTTACTTATCGCAACCGGCGTCGTCGGTGCGATGGGTGTCGTCGGAGCCTCTGTTCCTTTCATCAGTTCATTCCAACCAAGTGCAAGGGCTAAAACCGCCGGCGCGCCTGTGGATGTGGATATCAGCAAAATCGATAACGAACCCGGCATGCGCATGATCGTGCAATGGCGCGGAAAGCCAGTCTGGATTTTCAAACGCACCAAAGAGCAATTGGCGGCCTTGCCTAGCCTGGATAACCGCTTGCGTGATCCGAAATCCGACAATCCCGATCAAACGCCGGCTTTTGCCAAAAACGAAGCGCGCACGATTGTCGGCAAGGAAAACATCGCCGTCATAGTCGGTGTTTGCACCCATCTAGGCTGCTCGCCGTCCTTTGTTCCGGAAATGCTTCCGCAAGTCTACGACTCGGAATGGAAAGGCGGCTTCTACTGCCCATGCCACCAGTCGCGTTTTGATTTGGCCGGACGAGTATTCCAGGGAGTTCCGGCTCCTTCGAATCTCGAAATCCCTCCTTACCATTTCGTTGACGAGAACAAGATTATCGTTGGCGTACCTCCAAAGGGAGCGGCTTAATGAACAAGATCGACAAAGCAGTCGCTGGCCTGACAGGTTGGTTTAACGAGCGTGCCCCGGGTTTCATGCCGGCGTACAAAAAACACATGTCGGAGTACTACGCTCCGAAAAATTTCAATTTCTTCTATTATTTTGGTTCGCTGGCTTTGCTTGTGCTGGTCAATCAAATCGTTACCGGTATTTTCCTGACGATGCATTTCAAGCCTTCGGCTGCAGAGGCATTTGCTTCGGTTGAATACATCATGCGCGATGTGCCGGGCGGCTCGATTATCAGGTACATGCACTCCACGGGTGCGTCGCTGTTCTTCATCACCGTCTATTTCCACATGTTCCGCGGCCTGATTTACGGCTCATACCAGAAGCCTCGCGAACTGGTCTGGGTACTCGGCGTACTGATCTTCCTGGTGCTGATGGCTGAAGCCTTCATGGGCTATGTGTTGCCATGGGGACAAATGAGTTACTGGGGTGCACAGGTCATCATCAATCTATTCGGTGCGGTGCCGGTAATCGGCCCGGAACTGACCGAGTGGATTCGTGGCGATTATCTGGTGTCCGATGCAACTATCAACCGTTTCTTTGCTTTGCATGTAATCGCATTGCCATTGGTCATTCTGCTATTGGTTGTATTGCATCTGGGTGCCTTGCACGAAGTTGGATCGAACAATCCTGAAGGCGTCGATATCAAGAAAGTGAAAAATCCGGAAACCGGCAAGTATGCGGACGGCATCCCTTTCCATCCGTATTACACGGTGAAAGATTTGTTCGGTGCCGGCTTCTTCCTGACGATTGCCGCATTCATCATCTTCTTCGTACCGACTGTTGGCGGCTTGTTCCTGGAGCATGACAATTTCGTTCCCGCCAATCCTCTGGTCACGCCACTGCACATCAAGCCGGTTTGGTATTTCACGCCTTACTACGCGATGCTGCGTGCAATTCCGGATAAATTATTCGGTGTGATGGTCATGGGCGGCGCCACGCTGATCCTGTTTGCATTGCCTTGGCTGGATCGCAGTCCTGTGAAGTCGATCCGCTATCGCAGTACCTTCAGCAAGATAATGATCGCGTTGTTCACGGTCTCGTTCCTGGTCTTGATGTGGCTGGGCATGCAGGCTGGTAGCACCACGCAAACCTGGGTCGCCAGAGCACTTACCGCTTTCTATTTCGGCTTCTTTATCTTTATGCCTTGGTGGAGCCGTATCGGCGAGACCAAACCAGTTCCTGATCGGGTGACCATGCATGACTAAGATTCGCTTTTTATTATTGAGTCTTCTGCTAGCCCCCGGGCTTGCACTGGCTAGCGGTGGCGAAGTCCACATGAAATCCGCGCAAGTGGATCTCGACGACAAGGCTGCCCTGCAACGCGGTGCATCCCTTTACATGAGCTATTGCTCCGGCTGCCATGCGATCAGTTATCACCGTTATTCGCGTTTGTCCGAAGATTTGGGCCTGACACCGGAACAGGTCGAACAAAACCTGATCTACAACGACCAGAAAATCGGCGAAACAATGAATACCGGCATGAATGTCGCCGATGCAACGGCATGGCTCGGCAAGGCTCCGCCTGATCTCAGTGTGGAGGCTCGTGCCAAGGCTCAGGGCGCAGATTGGATATACAACTATCTGACCTCGTTTTATGTTGATGAAGCACGTCCGACGGGCTGGAATAACACGGTTTTTCCGGGTGCCTCCATGCCGCATGTGTTGTGGGAACTGCAAGGTATCCAGCACGCCAAAACCGAGCCCAAGCACAAGAATGCAAAGGGTGAGGCGGAAGCCTGTGAAATGGGCGAATACAAAGGCGAATGCATCATCGGTTTTGAATTGTCCGAACAGCCGAAACCACGCATGACGCCAGAACAATTCGATCGCGTGGCAAAAGACATCACGGCATTTCTGGCCTATGTCGGCGAGCCCAATGCGGCCAAGCGCGAGTCAACGGGTGTATGGGTTGTGCTGTTCCTCGCCTTTTTCACC
>ENA-UOWO01003687-UOWO01003687.1-activated-sludge-metagenome-genome-assembly--contig:-NODE-3687-length-17563-cov-6.185344_pt1 | contig 17563 bp, 20 predicted proteins | sample MGYA00238148_ERZ761564 | MGnify/ENA primary metagenome ERZ761564 (study PRJEB28885, sample SAMN05720194) | activated sludge metagenome | isolation source: Anaerobic digester | place: USA...
TATGCCAAAAGTGGCATAAATAAATGCGGCTAAAAGCAGAGCAAAAAATCCAGAATTAGATTTATTCATGCCGGATAATTATATACCTGTATTTATTTACTTATTGTCACGCTACGCTTGGTGTAATAAATTCGTGTTATATGTTAATATATGCACATGGCACTCAGTAAACGCACCCATATCATGCTCGATCCCCAGATGTTCGAGTGGCTGAAAAACAAGGCCACAGCGAAGAAAGTAACTATGGGAAGTCTGGTCAGAGACTATTTGGAGGAAAAATTCCAGACCGAAACAGACTCTCTGACTAGAGATCGCACTTTATGGTGGAAAAGAATTCAAAAACTCCGTACCAAACACCAATTCACTGGACCGATTGATTTCAAAGAATTAATTAATCATGGCAGAAAACACTAAATTAGTGATTGATGCTTCGATTGTGATGTCGTGGTTACTGGCTGACGAACACGATGATCGGGTTGTTGTCTTGATTGAGGAATGCATTGCAAAGCGCGCATTAATGTTTGCTCCTCAAATCATTACTTATGAAGTAGTAAACGGGTTAAAAACATCAATTGTGCGAAATAGGGTAAGCTTAGGACTAGCCAAAAAACTTCTCGATGATTTTGACCAATTACATTTGCAGATTATTAGCGACATGGATCTTCATCAACTAATTGAGCTAAGTGTTGCACACAACATCTCAGTCTATGATGGCGAGTATGCCTCGCTAGCACAAAATCTCAATGCTCCGCTCTGCACCAAAGATCAAAAACTGGCTAATAAAATTTCTCCAAAAGTGAAATGCTTGGTGTTTTAGTTAAATCAGCCAACGTGCCACAATTCCTAAAGCTAAAAAGCGTAAAAATTTTCCCGCGAAAGTAGGTAGCAAGTAATAGCGGTAAGAAAAACCGAGATAACCAACAGTCCCACCGACAAAATCGAGCGGGAAAGGTACGAGAGAAATAGCAAAGAGACCAAGGCGACCATGGCGCGCCACCAACTGGCGCGCCCAACTAGACTTTTTCCCAGGTAAAACCACAGCTTGTCCCGTTCGCCCAATTAAATAAACAATTGAATCGTTCGCAGACATGCCGAAAGCAGAAATTAAAGCAAGCAAACCTAAATTAAAATGGTCTGCCATCAACGGCACTAATATTGTTCCAGGACCAAAAAGATTAAATAAAAACACACCAAGATAGCCAAATTGGGCATAGTAAGCTGGGTCAAGTGCGATAAAAAAAGTCAATACTATGAAAACTACTCCCAACACTAACAAAGCACGATTAGCCAACTTAACTGAAAATAGCTGTTCAAATGTAAGCATTGGTCTAGTCTGGTAAATTAATCTTCGTCGCTTACTCCACCGCACCCGACGCAAGCAGCGCAACTGCCTGAGCACCCAGTGTCGTCGTCTTCATCAAGGTCAATCACTGCCACCTTGCGTCGCTGACCTTTCTCGTCGTAAGCATATATCTCACCTGATTCTTCTTCCTCCACCTTAAACTTACGATGGTTACCACTACATGTCCCGTCTGGGTTGCTGGTCAAACCACAACGGCAAATCCAAACTGAATCGCCAGATTTTGTCTTTACTTCAACTGGCGATGTCGCTGTTTTGATCACACTTCTGGCCATTTTTTCCTCCTTTTGCTACAGACAATAATTTTAACACAAATTGACTATTGACCCAGTTGCACTTAGTCTGCTACCTTAGATAGTGCTAAGTCATTTTTAGCCAGTATTAGATATAGTCTGAACAAAGGGAAATTATATGAACACCGATCCCATCATGGATACCGCTAGCATAGACAAAGTGGACCAAGAACGCCGCACTGGTCGCGCTGCTGACGCCAGCAAACTGAATATTAATAACCTACCTGACTTGCTTACAGTCCGCGAAGTCGCAGATTTACTCCGAGTGTCGCCACTGACGATCAAGCGCTGGGGTAAGCGCGGCAAACTGCCTGCCATTAGAATTAACTCCCGTGGTGACAGACGTTACAAAAAAGAAGCCGTACTCTGGCTCCTTGGTGTTTCTCCAGAAGAAAACGAGTAACACTTCTCTATTGATATAATCGAGTTGTGGCAAATAACGAAACTCACGAAAATGAATCAGAATCGATCAAGCCATAGGTCGAGTGGTTAAAAAAATTCGATTTTATTTATCGAAAGCTCACACCTGAAAAACAATTTGTTATCGGCGCTATTGCAACTTATCTCTATCTGGAAATAATCTTCAATTCCAAAAACCTTCCTCCCGTAGTTCAACCACTAATCGAAATTTTAGAAAAAATACCTCTTCATGAACTCAGTATGTGGATTGCCACTTTAATTGCATTCGCCGGCTCTATTGACGGAGCACGAAGAATTGTTGCTGATCAACTTCCGTTTTATCGGGCATATATTCTAGTTTTTCTTTTCGGACAAAAATTTGAAGATGTAGATGATTCTGGTCAATTGGGCTCAGCCGAACAGGCTGAGCCAGACAAACTTAATTAATCGCAGTTGGCGCTTGATTCGCCCAGGTTGCTGAATCAAGCGCCACAGCCACTCAAGCCCCAACTGACGAACAAATTTTGGCGCGCGTGGCAGCGCGCCAGTCAGCATGTCGAACGTACCCCCCACCGCCATTACTAATTTTACCCCTGCTTGCTCTAACCATAAACGATTCGCCTCAATCCAGATCTCTTGCCTGGGGGCACCCAGGGCGACAAAAACCAGCTTTGGTTGGAATTGCTGAACTACTTCTCGGATACGTAACTCTTCAGCCGGTTTTGGCTGGACAAAATTTTGATAACCTTCCAGCCACGCGATTGATCCTTTGAGGCTCTGAGCTGAAACAATCTTTTTTTCTGCTGCCTCTATGATTTTTAAACTTAATTCTTGTTCGCCGCTTGTTTTTTCTAACTTCACAGTTTTACCTGCATAATTTTTTCCACCAATAATTAACACCGGCCAAGAATTGGCCGATGATAAACGTAGCAACTCTGATACTAGATCAACACCGGCAATTTTATGTTTAATCGTCTGAATATTTGGCTTGGTTTGGCTCAGCCAAACCAAGCCAACTCCGTCTGGTAATAAATAATCAAACTTGTGCAATGTAGCAGCAAACTTCTCGTCTTCAAACGCCTGCACCAGCTGTTCTGGATTGGGCGTAGCAATTGTCAAAAGTCGCTTTGCACCTTGATCACGCTTGATGACAAAACTTAGTTCATCCACCAGCTGGGACATAATTCCCCGATAAAACTGAAACTGTCCCACAAAATTCGAAAAAGTCATTAACTCAATTATATCCTAAATTCAATCGCATTACTCAATAATGACCAATATTCAGAGTTGCAAAATAAATATAATTTAGCTATTATAAGTGCACTTGGTATTTTAGTAAGTACGCTTATAATATGTCCACACCCCTTTTTTCACTTTCCTATAGTATTGCTCAGTCACCTGAATTGATCTGGGACGAGTGGCAGAAAGCTGATTTTTGGCGCCAAAGTTGGTTAGGAAAAAGCCAGCACTTCTATATTCCTGCTCTTAGCTCGAAAATTACTGGGACGCTCAAACTTCAACCGCTACTACCGCAATACACTTTTACTTTGAGTAAGTATCAACCCAATGATTCTCTGGAGTTTACCTTTTCTTCACTAGTTCAAACATTAACTGTTGCCTTAAGCTTGACTGGGAGTGATCCCACAGTTTTGAATATTTCCGTTAATTCATATACCAACTCTTCACCTTCTGGTTTAATTTTTGATTGGCTAGCCAAGCCGTACTTTCGCCAATATTCTGATCGAGTGGCATACCTCTGCCGCGAGCTGCAAGTAGAAGAAACGAAAGAAATAACCACTCAATTTTCAGAGCAGTCACCATCCACAGACTCAAGTGCTCCAATTTTCCCTAGTGATGGATTTTTTATGTGGCACTTGATTAATAATTGGCAAAATCAGCTGGATTTAGCACTAAAAAACTTTCACTTAACTTCTACTCAGTGGCTGCTACTGTTCAATTTGGTCAAAATGAATGAATCTGGTGAGGAGACAACTACTTCTACTCTGGCCAAATCACTCAACTTACACGAAGTACATGTTTCTGACGTAATCAAAGCCTTGGTCAAGAAACATTTGGTACATAAACTCAAACTCCAGAGTGATCAACGCAAATTCAAGCTTACCGCGACTTCTCAAGGGAAGTTGTTAGCTGTCGAGACTCACACCACCGTCATTCAAACCGAACGCAAGTTTTTTTCTTCTCTCATGGGCTCAGAGCGCCAGCAATTCGCTCGGCTAATTACACAACTGGCACAACCTCAGGGTAATTAATTATTAAACCATTTATTTGCCCACGAATTCAAGATTTGACTCATCAATTTCGCTTGCTCTCTGCCATAAATTCATAAAGTATCGGCTGAAAGCCACGCCCAATGATTCATTATCAAACTCAACTACTACTCGCTGGTCGGTTTGAGTTGGATTGTTGACCGCCAAAAGCACATGCTTTTGATCAACTACTACCAAGTGATATCCAGATTCTGGACAATGCTTGACTGCCCAACCCATTTGAATATATGAATGTAATAAGTCGTAGTTAAAACGGGTTAGTCGTTGAGAGATAAACATGATTTTTACTCCTCTGATAGAAGCATCTCGATTCGCTAATATAATCTCTTCCCCAACTATTTCACCAAGAGAAATAATAAGTAACTGTTTCTGAGCAGATTTAGCCAAATATACATAGCGATCAAACATGGCAGACTTACCATAGAAAGTTTTGATTTGACAATATTTGTCAACACTTTTAAACCTTGATAAATGAGGTAAAATTTCCTGCTTAACTTGATTAAATTCAGCCAACTTGAGATTAAGTAAATTTTCCAAACCAGATTTTGGTTCTACTGCTACAAACTCAGTATTAGGCAGATTCAACTTATAAATCAAACCCAGTTTCTCCAGGTTGGTAAGTGGACGGTACACAGCTGAAGGAGAAACATATAACTTATCGGCTAATTGAACAGCTGTTAAACTTGAATTTTGCAAGAGATGAAGATAAATGTTGACCTCACGTTTTTTTAAGCCCAACAAAACCAGACGCTTCTCAAGATCCGCCGCTTTGAATCGAACTCTGTTCCCGATCATTCTCTTTATATTCACTCAGATATTTTAGCAAAATTTTGCAAAAATTCACCAGTTAGTCACCTTCATATAGCCCACGGCGATACCATCCAGACAGTTTGTCCGCGGTCATACCCAAAGCTTGGCTGACCAAACCAATGCTGATTAAATAGATCAGTGCGTCTGATTGACGATAGCCCCATTGGGCATCACGAAGCGCACCGCCCACACCGCCACCATAAACACCATACATCTCCATGGCAATGACCACTAGCAAAGTGTACTGCAACGAGCTTTTGAGACGCAAAAAAACTTGATCCAAAGCCAGAGGTAGGCTAATATATCGCAACATTTGCCAAGGGTTAGCACCGTCAATCAAAGCTGCCTCCCTAACATTCTGATCAATGTTCACAATGCTAGAACTAGTCTGATGAGCAAGGTTGAGCATATTAAAATACACTGGAGCCAGTACACTTGGGCCATAATTATATGAGAGTAAATAAAAGTATCCAGCCAAAGCTGTAACAGGAATGCCCCGCAAAAAATCGAAGAAGTTCTCTAAAGTCAGGCGAGTTTTCTTCAACTCGCCCATCAGAGCGCCGATCGGCACGCCAATTGCAGCTCCATAACCGATTGCAGTCAGGGTTTTTAGCATTGTTTTACCCAAATCTGACCAATACTTCTCGGAAGAAAGTAGTTCAGGCGCAAGCTGTAGCAAATCTTCTGGTTTAGGGAAAATAAGTGGGTTAAACCACTCGCTCCTGGATAAAAATGTGGCAGCTAAAAATACGAACGGCAAAGCAGGTAAGATTCTCTCCAGGTTTGGTTTTTCTTTGTTGGCTGTTGACACGCCTCATATTTTATTTGAGCCATAGATTTATTTGCAAAATTTTGCAAATGAAATCACTCCGCCAAAAACCACTGGCATAAAACAGCACAAGAGATCTCGCAGTTGCCGAATTTTAGATCATTTTACCGCATGAGGGATGGAGGTGGCGTTGAGTTTGGTAACAGTTAGCCAATTTAAACCAAATTAATTATTGATACTTGATAAGTACCTAGTCAAACTGTTATTGTTAAATCCATATGGGCACAATTGCTCTTTACGACAAAGCTAGACAAAGTGGTCAGGAAAATCCTGATGAATTATCAAGCGTATCTGTAGAGCAATTGCTACGGCAGGAGGGCTGGACTTTTAATCAAGAAAATTTTCAAGAACAAGTGGTGGCAGCCAAAGACAAGGTTCTTAACACGGGGGGGGGTCGTGTTTATCCCGCTATTGTTTGGTATGCCTTGTCCAGACGAAAGTACTTTCAAGGACGCTGTTTTACAAGTTCCTTACGAAATCGATTATTTAGTTTCATATTCAAGTAACAGCTTTACTGATACGGAACCCAATAGATCAAGACAGTTACCATTGAGAAATAGAGATGTAACTGATCGCGCTCAATCAGTTAGAGAGCATAAAATACTCAGATTTCCAAATAAACCCAAGTGCTTTCATCAAATGAACGGAATAACTACATTAACAGATGATGATGCTGAAGTCAGAATCAGTCTTAATTGCCCCTACCCTCTGGTTCCTTCACAAGAATCAGGAATCAGACATGACAGCGGATTACCAGTACCTTTCAACGACCACATTACAACTCGTATTTATTTCGCAGCTTATCTCCGGTTAATGGGATTTGATAACGATTTTATTGCCAACGCACTGAGTTTTCAGCCTGTTCCCATGGAAAATGCAGATGAGAACACATATAGTGCCGATAGTCAAGATCGTATGACTGGGACCCTACTTCAAATTCCTATTTTAGCCGATACATTTCATTATTCGTCTAAAGAAAATGAATTTTCTGGACATTGGATCGCATTGGATGGTACTACTATAAACGCAGAAAAAATGTATAGGTTGATAATTGATTCAGCAGTTTTTCAACCTGACGGAAATATAAAATTTGATATGGGTATTGAAGTTTCTCAATAATCAAACTGCGTCAAATAATTTTTCTAAATAAAAACTGTTCAACACTGGCAGTAAAATATCTTTGACTCGTGTTAATTTATTCACTTTTCGACCAATCAAGTTATTTAAGCCTAACTCAGGCTTTATTGCCTGAAATAGAAAATTGTTTTGTTTTGATCTACAAATCAAACCATAATTTTCCAGATTGTGAATTGGTCGATAAACAGTTTGTGATACTACGGAGAGCTTGTCAGCCAGTTGAGTTGCAGACATAAATTTATTTTGTAACAAAAACAGATATATATTAATTTCTCGCTTCTTTAGACCCATAATTTTAAGTTGTAAGATTAGTTCTTGTATCTTCATATATTGTATTGTAGCAAAATTTTGCTACAAGTAGCGGGTGGGATATTGAGAAAATGTTCGCAGGAGTGTATTTTTGAGCTCGCTTAAGTCTTAAATGGAGTCAATCAGTAATTATCCACAATCAGAATCATTTTTTCAGTAATCTACCGATTTGAAAAATGAGTTTTAAAAACTATTTTTGAATACATACCTCACCCCCACTCCCTCATGCTTTGACTGTGCTTGGGGTGACAGTTCTCAGCGTGACAACTTTTAGCTGGAAAATAGTATTTTGGCGTTGGCGGTGGTGGCGTGGGCAACCTCGGCTAGGGTAACGTTTTTCAGCCAGGCAATAAACTCCGCCACCACCGCCACATGGCGCGGCTCGCAGACGCGCTCAAAATATTTTAGTTGCTCTTTCTTCTCTTTATACAGCGTCCGATCGGGTTCTGGTGTCATGTACGGCGAATCAGTTTCCAAAACCAGCATAGATAAAGGCACTTGGCGAATAAACTCTTGTTTGGCGATGTCATAAGTGACATCGCCATCCACACCAATAAACAGCTGAATATTTTGCGCAAATTCAAGCAAACGTACATCTGGTTCGCAACAGTGCAGCACCATTTTTTGCGGTAACACTAATTCGGGATGATCGTAAAAAAATTCCAGCAACTGATCAACTGTCTGGCGGTTGTGCAGAATCACGGCCTTGCCATGGGCGGCGGCAAGCTGAACTTGCCGCCGCAAAAACGCCTTTTGCCAAAATAAATAAATCTCGCTTTCTCCTTCATTCACTTGCCCGTATTGTGATTGCTGGTATTCATACAAATCCAGCCCCACCTCCCCCATCGCTACTACTTTGTCGGTGTTTACCAATGCTCCCAACTCTTCCTCGACTTGATCCAGCACCAACTCCAACACTTCACTCAAACTTTCCCCAGTCATTTTGATTTGCCCCCGCGCTTTCTCCAAATACGCTAAAACATGATGAGGATGAACTCCCACACTCGCCCACACACCATCGTAACTCGCGGCCAACTTTACTCCTTGCCGTGAACTCTTTAGATCCGCCCCCACTACCACTACCTGCTCCACTCCCGCTTCTCGTGCTCGTTCCAGCACCACATCCACCCGAGATTTAAAAACTTTGAAATTCAAGTGGCAATGGGTGTCAATCAGCATGGTTGAGGTGATGATCGTATGAGTGATTAGCTGAATCAGTCAGAAAGCCATCCTCGACTAAAACTAGTTGATGTAGGTCCGTGTAGCTGGCACGGGTTTTTTGTTGTAATACCAATTTTTGCGCCACTTTTTTGTTAATCTTCCAAGCTGTTTGGGCATTATCTGGATAATAAATATGCAACTGGGCATTTTCAATCTTATTAATAATATCCTCAATCTGTTGTTTTAACCCGCGATTGCTTAACATTGTTAATATTTCAGACAAAATATGTTCGGTTATCCATATATTTACTTTGTTTTGTTCAAATCGAGATAAATCATCAACAGCACGATGTCGTAAAGAGTCGTTAATATCGTAAATCGCAATCAAAACGTTTGAATCAACTAACACGTTTTTCATTGATAAAGCTCCTCATCCATTCGTTGGCTGATTCCGCCCATGGGTACGGCTAATTTTTGAGAAGTTTCAACCCAATTTAAACGCTCGGTTTTGCGATTCTGATTAGTTTTCAAATATTCACTAACAGCTTTTCTAACTAACTCAGCATAAGAAGTTTGCTCTATCATAGCTAAATGCTTTAATCGCGCTATCTGATCCTGATATAAATACACTTGGGTTTTTTTCATTGCATTATGCATTATGCTATATATTTCAATATTGTCAAGAGAAAACGTTGGCTGGTAGCAGTTTTGGCGCAAATTGGTTTGAAAATTATTCAAATTCATATGATGTTTCACGGTATAATATTCCCGTGACCTTACATCAACCTTACATAGTGTTGCGCCAAAAACATCCACAATTTTTTTACCATCAGAGCAACTGGCAAATTGTCGGTGGCGAGCTCCACTGCTCGTGGGTTTTTGAATTGGAACCAGATCTTATTTTCAAACCAAAGCTTAGCATTCCTTTGCCGGAGGCATGGCAACTACATGATTTTGATCAAGCCATAATTGATCAGCTGGTGTTTAACATTGGCATGGTTGAAAGCCTGAGCTACTGGAAACTGGCTGCCAGTCCAAAAATTGTGGTCAAAGCTGGCAGCTTGAGCGAAGAACAAGTGCGCTGGTGGCATGAGCTACTACTTAGCGGCATGGGCGAGTATTTTTATCTAAACGAAATTGATTTTACTCAAGAAAAGTTTGTAGAAATTGTGGGAGGCGAAATAAATGAAAAAGATGCCGCCGCCGCGACGGTAGTGAGCAAAAAATCTTTAAATCCCAACGCCTACTTAATTCCGATCGGCGGCGGCAAAGATTCGATTGTTACGTTGGAATTACTCAAACTTTATCAGTCACAAAACCCAGATATCCAGCTTCTGGCGAGTTCACTCAACCCCACCCAGGCTAGTTTAGATGTGATCAAACAAAGCGGTTTATCATTTGTAAACGTCACTCGTCAGTTAGATCCCCAGTTGCTAGCGCTCAACCAACAGGGTTATCTCAACGGCCACACCCCGTTCTCGGCGTTACTCGCGTTTGCTAATAGTTTGGTAGCATATCTCTACAATTACCAACACGTCGTACTCTCCAACGAGCAAAGCGCCAACGAGGGTAACGTCCAGTTTCACGGTCAGACAATCAACCATCAGTACTCTAAGAGCTACGCCTTTGAACGAAACTTCCGTCAATATATAAAAAATATTGCGCCAGTCAATTACTTTTCTCTCCTCCGCCCTTTTAGCGAACTACAAATTGCGGGAGCTTTTGCCAAACTGGGAGAAAACTACTTTTCCCTTTTCCGTAGTTGCAATCGCGGTCAAAAAACCAACTCTTGGTGTGGCGAGTGCGCCAAGTGTTTGTTTGCATGGATCGTGCTGTTCCCGTTTTTAGGTGAGGAAAAGATGACCAAAATTTTCGGCCAAAACTTATTTGAAAAATTAGAATTGTTGCCCACCTCTCTAGACTTAATTGGACAAACGGCTAACAAACCATTTGATTGTGTCGGCACGTATGCAGAGTCAAAAACAGCATTCGTTTTAGCAATCAAGTGGTATCAACAAAAGAATTTGAAACTACCGAAGTTGTTAGAAAAGCTCGAAAAAAGTTTGCGCGGGGGTGTCATTCTGAACTCGATTCAGAAACCCCCCGCGCAGATCAGTACCCACTTTATTCCAACCCATCTCACCTACTTATTGCACCCATATGTTTGATCGGTTAAATCTGGACACTAAAAGATTTCTTTACTCAACCGTTGGCTATGCAGTTTCCGACATTCTTCTCTTTACTTTTGGCTATGCTTTGATTTATCTACAAACAAACAGTGTGATTGGAGCTGCCGTTTTTAATTTGGCTTTTTATGTCACATTGCTCATAGCTTTTTTTCTTAATGGTAAATTACTAGCAATTTATTCCGCCAAATTTCTCTTTATTGCTGGGGGCATATTGCAGGGATTAGTAATGTTTAGTTTGTATTTATTACCTCCAAGTAGTTTGTGGCAAGTGGCTACTTTTGGTTTAATTTACGGCTTACCACTCGGGCTGTATTGGGGCAATCGCAACCGCCTTTATCTGTACTTCACTACTGATCATAATCGTCATTTCTTTGAAGGAACGCGCAAGCTCTTGACGGATCCTTTGATGGCGGTTGCTCCAATGATCGCTGGTTGGTCAATTGTTTGGCTACAAAACTGGACGGTTGTACCGACAAAGATTGTCGCTTATCAACTGGTTGGAGTTGTTGGCTTAGTTATCCTCTTTTTAAGTATGATCCCCTTGTATCAAGCCAAATTTCCCAAACTCAAAGTCAAGATATATCGTCTTCCCAGAATTACCAAACATTGGCAATTGTTCCGTTGGTTTGTATTAATTTCAAGTGTTCAGTTTGCACTTGTTTTGTCCTTACCCGAAATCTTAACACTCAAGTATTTGGGTAACGAAGGGGTGCTGGGTACACTAAAAATGGTGTTTGTGGTGCTATCGGCTGCAATGCTTTATTTGCTGGGCAAGAGGACAAATTCTAGATCAAGATTGAACATTCTCAAACTTAGCGCTTGGCCACTGATTTTGGCTGCGGGGCTGGTGTTTGCGTTCACCAGCCCCGCAGCCATTACCTTTTATTTAATCGTCATGGCCATCAGCGATAGTGTATTTTGGTTTGTATACTTTCCCATCTTGTCACACGCAGTTGAACAGGAAAGTAATGGCAATCACGAACTGGAGTACGCCTATATTTTAGATCATGAAATTTGGATTAATATCGGACGGGCAATCGCAACCTTTGGCTATTTTTTTGTCGTCCACGTCTGGGGAGACCAACAAGGGGTGCTGTTAGCGATTTTAGCTGGCGCTCTAATGCAACTGATTGGTCTAAACTTGGCAAAAAAAATCCTTTAAGCTGTTACAATAGTCTGGATGCAACTAATCATTCTAGGTTTGGGCAGAGAGGGTTTTTCCAGCTACCAGTTCTGGCGTGAAAGAGATGCGGAGTTACCTATTGTTCTCGTCGATGACTTACCTTTAGAAAAATTTGGCGCAAACTGGAAAACAACGTTGCTTCACGACCAAAAGACCGGATTTGTGCAATCCGAAAACTTTAATACTTCCATTAACGATCAAACAGTAGTGATGGTCACTCCAGGTATAAAACCAGATCACCCCGTGCTGAACCAAGCAATTAATGCTGGAGCTTGGGTCAGTAGTAATATGCAAATTTTTCTAGAAATTTGCCTACCAGATCGGGCCAAACCCCACCCGCTCTCAGCCTTGTTACCCAAAATTCCTGCCCAAACTAAAGTTATCGGAGTGACCGGAACCAAAGGCAAGAGCACCACCACTGCGGTGATCTATCATTTGCTGGAGGGGGCGGGCTTGCCGAGCTTCCTGGGAGGCAATATCGGCAAGCCCGCCCTTGACCTCGTTCCCTTAATGCTCAACTCAACCAAAACCCAACAGCTCTTCGCTGTTTTAGAGATGTCTTGCCATCAACTCAATCGCCTCACTATCAGTCCCGAAATCGCAGTCATCCAGTCCATCACTCCCGAACACCTTGATTACTATCCAAATTTCGACCAGTACGTGTTGGCCAAAACCAATATTACTCAATACCAACAAGATTCTGACTGGCTCATTTATCAAAAAGATAACTCGACAACAAATAAAATCGCTGAAAAATCAAGAGCCCAAACTTTCTGTTTTAGCCTCTATGATCAAACTTGCGCTGCCTCAGCCAAAACTAACAAGCTTTATTATCAAAATTTGTCAGTGATCAAAACTGACGAACTGCAGCTGATCGGCCAACACAATTGGCTGAATGTCATGCCCGGAATTATCGTGGCGGCGAAACTGGCAGTTGAGCCGCTAAAAATTAATCAGTTGCTCAAATCGTTCTCTCCCCTACCACATCGACTGGAATTAATTAGTCAACAACACGGAGTGCAATTTTTTAATGACTCACTTTCTACCAACCCCGAGGCAGCTATCGCAGCTTTGAGCAGTTTTGGTCAGCAACCAATCATTCTGATCGCTGGTGGATTTGATCGTGGCTTAGACTATTCCGGCTTGGCAAAAAAAATTGCTCAAAGTCAAATAAAACTTGCGATTCTTTTGCCCGAGACTGGCAAAAGAATCGCAAGTCTACTCAATAAAATTTCTGACCACAAAACAATTGTTGAGTTTGTTTCCAACCTCCAACAAGCAGTGGCTCTGGCCAAAACTCAGGCTCAAGCGGGCGACGTAGTTTTACTCAGCCCAGGCAGCGCTAGTTTCAACCAATTCAAAGATTATCAAGATCGTGGCAACACGTTTAAGCACTTAGTGCTTGATTCTTGAACTCATTCAAGTTTTGCAACACTACTACCAATCCCGCTTGAACTGCCGTTTCTGCATCCTCTACCAATGCCACCGGCATACCAAGTGATTGACTGAGAAACTTTTCCAATCCCTGAAGTTTAGCCGCTCCCCCAAATATGAGCAAGCCGCGTTCAAAGCAATCTTGAATTAGTGCTGGACTGAGCTGTGACATCAATTTTTGTACCAACTCTAAATATCCTTGAGCATAAACTTTTACCACTGGCGTAAGCAGCTCGCCCTTGATCAAAAATGTTTTTGGTTGACCAGTGTGCAGATCTTTACCCACCACCTCGGCAGCTGTTTTTCCTCCTGGGTATAAGGCTCCCACAGTCTGTAGCAACTGCTCAACATCTTCTTTGACAAACTCCGCTGCTAACTCGCGATGTAAATAGGCTTGCAGCTGCCAACTCAGCCACTCACCAGCGCGCTGATTACTCACTGACTTGATCACGCTCCCCATCGAGACGACGCCGGCTTCTACCAAACCCGCACCAATCGCTAAACCAAAACTGGCTGAGACATCACGACTCAACACACCCGAACCCAACATACCTGCTAAAGGTTGGGCAACTGTCACTACTTCTTGAGCTCCAAGCTCAAACAACAGTTCGGATAATGTTTGCTTTTCTTCTTTTGAACTAGAAACTGGGATGCTGACAGCAATAATCGGTTGAGCCAGAATTCTGGGCCGCCAAGCTTGGTCAAGCAAAATTTTCAGTAAAGCTTGAACTTGTTTTTTGTCGGCAACCTGACCGGTTTGAATTGGCCAGACTAATTGGGCATTTTTTTGTTTCAGCTTCAACGCCTGGTTGCCGACAGCCAAAACTCGTCCATCTTGGACATTAATCGATAAACAGCTGGGTTCGTCTTTATATTGACCAACACCCTCCACCCAAATTCTGACTCGGGCTGTGCCAAGATCAATTCCGATCTTGGGAGCAAAATTAAACTGAGGCAATCGCATGCTTTCTAGTATATCTCACCCAAAGGTTGGTATAATAACCATATGCAAGTGGCCAAACACAAAGGATTGCTTTACACTTTGATCTCAATCGCGATTATGGCGGTCGGCACGGTTGTGGCAATCAACTACGCCAAAGGTGGCTACCGCATCACCAATGATGGCTTTAGGCAAAATACTGGCTTGCTTTCTGCTAACTCGTTACCCACAGGTGCCCAAGTTTTTATAAACGACAAGTTGGTCACAGCCACGGATGACACTTTATATCTAGAACCAGGCAATTACTCAGTCAAAATTGTTAAAGACGGTTACAGTACCTGGCAGAAAAACCTTGATCTAGAGGCCGAGCTGGTGACGCAAACCAACGCCCGCCTTTTCCCCAGCGCGCCCAGTATTACCCCCCTGACATTTACTGGTGCCGAAAATTTATTGCCTTCTCCGGATGGGCAAAAAATTCTGTACTTTACTGCTTCCAGCTCAGCCAGCAAAAAAAACGGTCTCTACGTTCTGGATTTGGCAGAAAATACCTTGTCACTGCAAAAAGGACCAAGACAGATTGCCGAGAACACCAATCGTATCGACTTGAGCCTTGCCCAATATATTTGGTCCCCTGACAGTTCACAGTTGATTTTGATCGACGAAAATCATCAATTATTGCTTGATATTAATAAACTAAATGATTTGGACGCCACTCCCGATATTTCATTCCGCTCCAAACAAATTTTAAATGAGTGGGAACAAGAAATGCTTCTGAGAGAAATCCAGTTCCTGTCAAAATTCCCCGAAGAAATCGTGGCAATCGCCACCCAATCTGCTCAAAACGTGTATTTCTCACCCGATAAAAAACGATTGTTGTATACGGCCACCGCCAGTGCTGAGATTAGCGAAGGATTGCTTCCCCCACTCCCAGCTACTAGTACTCAACCTCAAGAACGCTCTATCCAGCCTGGTGGCATCTATGTTTACGACCGGGAAGAAGATAAAAACTTCCGAATTGGTACCGCCATTGATCAGGAAACCAAGTTAGTTAAGAATCTGTTAAGCCTCGAACCGCTAAGTGAAGTGATGAGTGCCACTGCTGGCGCCGCTACCAGCGGCGCCCTCCGCTCTCTCCAAACTGATTCCCTCCCCCAAACTGCGTTCAACTTCATGGCATATCACAGTGCCATTTACGCCGACACCTATCAGTGGCATCCTGACTCCAAACACATCATTTTCACTAGTGAAAACCAAATCAAAGTCATCGAGTATGATGGCAGTAACACCAACACAATTTACTCGGGACCATTTTTTGAACAATTTGTCTATCCTTGGCCAACTGGCAGTCGCTTGCTGGTCCTGACCGGTTTCAGCCCAGATGTGCCACTCAATTTGTACGCAATTGAGTTAGAATAGCATTTACCCGACAAAATTTTTTGAGGTTAACTCCTCATAAAACTTAAACGGGTAAACGGGGTGTAGCTCAGATTTATCCGCCAAAATTGCGTAGCAATGTAGGTAGGTGGCTAGAGTGCTCCGCCTTCGTCACAGACTTCGGCGGGGAGGTCACTGGCAGAACGAAATTAACATTAGCGATATATAAACGGGGTGTAGCTCAGATTTACCCGCCAAAATTGCGTAGCAATGTAGGTGGGTGGCTAGAGTGCTCCGCCTACGCTTAAAGCTTCGGCGGGGAGGTCACTGGTTTAAACGAAATTAACATTAACGAAATACAAACGGGGTGTAGCTCAGATGGCTAGAGTGCGTCGTTCGGGACGACGAGGTCACTGGTTCGAGTCCAGCCACCCCGACAGAGCGAAGTGAAGTCGAGTTGGCTGGCGAGAAGTTTACCCTGAATTTAATTCAGGGATTCCAGCCACCCCGACAGAGCTCCCTCGCTCTCATAGTTCAAGGGATAGAACAGAGGTTTCCTAAACCTCCGATCCAGGTTCGAGTCCTGGTGAGGGCACAAAGTGCACGAACCCAAGACGAGAAGTTTACCCCGATGAAGCTTCAGCGAAATCGGGGAGTCCTGGTGAGGGCACAAAGTGCACGAACCCAAGACGAGAAGTTTACCCCGATGAAGCTTCAACGAAATCGGGGAGTCCTGGTGAGGGCACCAAGTTACCCAACGTCAGTTGATATTTAAACCTTCCATTTGCAAACCCTCAAAAAAGAAGTTGCCGCTGACGAAGCTCGCCGTTGTGAATTGTTGGGTGGCGGAGACTGCACCTTCATAGCCGTTCACATCCCAAAATCGGATGCGCCAATAGTAAGTGGTACTTAACTGCAAACCAGAACCAGCATAAACAAAATCGGCAGAGCGCACACCAGAAGCGAGATTACTCATAGAAGTTTTGGTAGAATTCCACATCACTGTCCCACTGAAGCTTGAGTTGGTATTTACCTCAATTTGATAAAAATTTGCTGCATCACCGTCAGGATCGTTGTGGATAGCCGAAAATGATGGTGTCAGATTGCTGACGTTGGTTGGATTTGTTTGACCCTCGCACCAAGGAATGGTTGGAGCTGTAGGCGGGTTAGACACAATGGTGGTGAAACTGGTAATAGTTGAGTAGCTGGACCACTCGGTTTTATCATCCTGGTGTCTAACCCGCCAATAGTAAGTGCTGTTTAAGGCTAGTTGTGTTTGCCCACTTAAACTACCCTGGAAAGTACCGTTGGTACTGTTGACTACCACAGAGGTCTTGTTGGTTGCTGTCACGCCTGAGTCCCAAACAATCGCGGCATCAAAACCAGCACCGCTGGCGGTTGATACCTGCCACTGAGAGTTGGAGTGAGTGTCCCCTACGTCTGAGTCGGAAAAAGCCGAGGATTGAAGTGTCGGATTTTGGCTTTGCTCTGTACCGCCGTTAGTCGGTGAAGCGTTGGTTGGAGTATTTGGCAATTGATTGAGTTTGAAAGTAGCCGTAACTGAAGAAAATACTCCCTCTGCCCCACCTATGTCCCAGAATTTAATTCGCCAGTAATACACTGTACCTCTAGTTAAAGCTGATCCTGAGTATGAAATATCTTGACAACGAGTATTGACGGTACAGTTGGTCATAGATGTACCACTGACTCCTGTGTCCCAAAACACTGAAGAGAAATCTGAATTATCATCCACTTGAATTCTATATTTATTGGCGGTATCACCCGCATCTGAGTCACGGTAAATAGCTGATAGCTCAGGGGTAAGATCAATCACACCAATGGGATTAGTCGCTCCCT
>ENA-UOWO01003691-UOWO01003691.1-activated-sludge-metagenome-genome-assembly--contig:-NODE-3691-length-17551-cov-7.386088_pt1 | contig 17551 bp, 16 predicted proteins | sample MGYA00238148_ERZ761564 | MGnify/ENA primary metagenome ERZ761564 (study PRJEB28885, sample SAMN05720194) | activated sludge metagenome | isolation source: Anaerobic digester | place: USA...
ACGAGATAACGTAGCGTGACTGGAGTTCAGACGTGTGCTCTTCCGATCTCGCCGTGGCGGCTGCGGGGGCCGCCCCGGCGCAGTGGCAGGCGAGCACCAATTCGAGGATCAGCGCAGCCCGGATCGGGCGCGAAGTCAGCTGGGGCAGGGTGCGCATGGACAATTCCTCCGGTTCGACGAGATGGCCTCGACTCGCTCCGATGCTGCGGTCACCGCGCCATCTGCGTCTGTTCGGAGGCAGACCGAACAGGTGCCTCCCCGCGGGCACAATCTGCCGCCATGCGCCTACCGGAAGACATCGCGTCGAAGCTCCTCGGCGTCCCCTACGCCTCGCTCGACGAGCGAACGAAGAAGGTCACGCGGTCCGTAGCCGGGCGCACGCACATCGCCCGCAACCTGACGCGCACCGACGATGAGACGCCCAGCCTCGGACAGCGGGCGGCCGATGCGGTGGCCTCGTTCGGGGGCTCCTGGACGTTCGTCGGGCTGTTCGCGCTGACGATGCTGGTGTGGGTGGGCATCAACGCCCTGCTGCTGATCTACCGCGGCGCGACGTTCGACCCTTACCCGTACATCCTGCTCAACCTGTTCCTGTCGATGCTGGCTGCGATCCAGGCGCCGATCATCCTGATGTCGCAGAACCGGCAGGCCGAGAAGGACCGGGCCACCGTCGAGCACGACTACGAGGTCAACCTGAAGGCCGAGCTCGAGATCATGCTGCTGCACGAGAAGATCGATCTGTTGCGCGAGACGCAGTGGAAGGAACTGCTCGACATCCAGCAGGAGCAGCTGCGATTGCTTTCGGAACAGGTCGGCCGCAAGGCACCGGGGGCCTGATCGGGCACGGCCCTCAGGGCACCACGGTCAGGAACAGGAACGACGCGAACAGCACGAGGTGCACCGCGCCCTGCATCACGGTGGCGCGGCCGCTGCCCAGGGTCAAGGTGCCCACCACCAGCGTCAGCATCAGCAGCACGATGTCGATCGGCCTCAGGCCGAGGACCAGCGGGAACGGGAACCAAGGCGACAGCGCCGCGACCACCGGGATGGTCAGCCCGATGCTCGCCAGGCCCGATCCGAGCGCCAGGTTCAGGCTGCTCTGCATGCGGTTGCCGCGCGCGGCACGCAGCGCCGCGCCGGTTTCGGGAAGCAGCACGATCAGCGCGATCAGCACACCCGATACCGCCTTGGGGGCACCAGCGGCGGCCACGCCGGCTTCCAGCGCAGGCGCCAGCGCCTTGGCCAGCCCCACGACCCCGACCAGCGACACCAGCAGCAGGCCCAGGCTGGTCCAGGCGATCCAGTGGGCGGGAGGTGGCGCGTGCGCTTTCGTATCGTCGGTTCCGACCGGCAGGAAGTAGTCGCGGTGGCGCACCGTCTGCACGAAGACGAACACGCTGTAGAGCGCCAGCGAGGTGAATCCGGCGAACGCGAGTTGCGAACCGCTGTAGGTGGGCCCGGAGGTCGTGGTGGTGAAGCTCGGCAGCACCAGCGCCAGACCTGCCAGGGCGCCGAGCGAGGCGAGCGCCGGGCTGGTGCCTTCGACACGGAAGACCAGCACGCCGTGACGCAGCCCGCCGACGACCAGGCACAGGCCGATCACGCCGTTGCACACGATCATCACGGCCGAGAACACCGTGTCGCGCGCCAGCGTGTTGGCGCTGGCGCCGCCCGCCAGCATCAGCGAGACGATCAAGGCCACCTCGATGATCGTCACGGCCACCGCCAGAACCAGCGTGCCGTAGGGCTCGCCGACCCGGTGGGCGACCACCTCGGCGTGGTGGATCGCGCAGAGCACCGCCAGCAACAGCGCCGCGGCCAGCAGCGCGCCGAGACCGATGCCGAGCGGCTGCCCCCAGGTCGACGCCAGCGTCAGCAGGGCCAGCACCGGGACCGCGATGCTCCACAGGGGCAGGCCGGGCACCGGCCAGCGGGCGGCAGGGGGATCGGCATCGGCACGGGGGTTCATCGGTCGATCCTAACGAACGCTGCGGCCGGGTCGAGTCGGTGCGCGCGGACGGGCTCCTAGAATCGGCGCATGCGTTCGGCTTCGTCGACCCGAAGAATCCGTGTCTGGGTGGCCAGCCTGGCCATCCTGCTGGGTGCGCTCGCGCCGTCGATCACGCATGCGCTGAACAGCCTGTCTGGCAGCGCCTTCCTCGAGGTCTGCACGGCCGTCGGCTCCCGTTTCGGCTGGAGCGTCGACAACGAGGCCAGTGCGCCGAAGAGCGGGGTGCCTGTGGATCAGGCGCACCACTGTCCCTTCTGCGTGCTGCATGCGTCGGCGCCCGGCATGCCGCCTGCGCCGTTGCAGGGCCTGACCCTGCTGCCCCTCGCGTTCCACGTCCCCGAGCTCTTTCTCGCGGCGCCACGCACGCTGAACGCCTGGACAACAGTCCAGGCGCGAGCCCCGCCTCACCACTCCTGACAGCCCGGGTTCGTCCCGCTCCGCGTTGAAACGCTGAGCCCGAGGCCCGCTCGCCCGCCGTCTCCCGACGCCGGAAGTCAGGAAATTCCACGAAGTCGATTCGGTCGGGTCGCGACTGCGCGTGCCGTGTGCCTGACGCACGGCGCCGTCCACGCCTGAACGACCTTTGCCTGCGCGCCGAGGCACTCCTCGCACGCGCTCCACACATCAAGAGCCTATCCATGAAGAAGATTTCCCCACCCCTGTTCGGCCTGGCCCTGCTGCAGATGGCCATCGGCGCGGCATACGCGCAAGGCACGAGCGCGCCGAAGTCCCTCGAGAAAGTCGTGGTGACGGGGTCGCCCATCATCGAGAGCAGCCGCATCGATGCGTTCGGATCGCTGACCACCGAGGTCGGCGCCAGCCAGGTGCGGGACCTGAACGCACTCGACCTGTCCTCGGCGCTGCGCCGCACGCCCGGCGTCATCGTGTCGCGCTTCAATCCGGTCGGATCATTCGGCGGTGACGAAGGCGGCGCGGTCTACGTGCGTGGACTCGGGGCCAGCCGGCCGGGCAGCGAGATCAAGACCTATGTCGACGGCATTCCGTTCTACATGGGTGTCTGGAATCACTCGCTGCTCGACCTGCTTCCCGTGCACGGCATGGAGAGCATCAGCGTGCACAAGGGTCCGCAACCCCAGCGCTTCGGCAACACCTTTGCCGCCATCGACCTGATCCCGAAGCGAGCCGTCGGCGACGGGTTCGGTGGCGATGTCAGGGTGAGCGCGGGCAGCGACTCGACGGCCGTGGAACAGGCCGCGCTGACCTTCCGGTCGGACGCCACCGAGCTCAGCCTGGCTCAGGGTTTCGCGCGTTCGGACGGCCACCGCAAGGATGCCGATGGCCGGCTCGCCAACCTGATGCTTCGAGGCAGCCATGACCTGAACGCGCAATGGCGGATCGGCGGAATGATCCTGGGCTCGGACAACAAGGTGCGCGACCCCGGCGAGAAGGGCCGGCCGGCCACGAAGACCGGCAGCTATGTCACCCGCGGCACGCTGGGCTCGCTGTCGCTGGAGCATCGCCACGATCAACTCCAGGGCCGGCTGCAGGTCTACGACAACGACGGCATGAGCAACTGGCAGAACCCGACCGCCGCCAACGTGCGCAGCCGCTTCCATCTCTCGGGGCTGCGCTGGCGCGAGGAGCTGGCGCCGTGGAAGGACGGCACCGTCGTCGCGGGGCTGGATGTCGATCGCATGAGCGGCAGCGTGGCCTTCAATGGATTCACGGCCTTCGACGACGTGTCCCTGCGACTCACGTCCCCGTACATCGGACTGGCCCAGCGCTTCGAGCTCGGCGACCGCTGGGCCGTCACGCCATCCGCCGGCGTGCGTGGCTACCGGCACAACGTGTACGGCAGCAGCAGCGCCCCCCACGCCGGGGTGGTGATGGAGAACGACACGGTGGCCGTGCGGCTCAACGCATCCCGCGGCCTGAACCATCCCGGACTGGACGCACCTTTGCTCAATGCGATCGTGCCGCCGCTGGGCGGCGCACCCACCAGTTGGCGCAGTCTCGATCCGGAGCGCATGGACCACGTGGAGGCCGGCGTGCACTGGACCCCTCGACGCGGCAGCAGCATCGATGTCTCCGTGTTCCACGACGAGTTGAAGAACCGGTACGTGTTCGCGTTTCCGCCAGCGGTCGCGATGCCCAGCTTCACCAACCTCGGAAACTACCGGGTTCGCGGACTCGAGGGCGTGTGGCAGCAGCAGTGGACCAGCGCCTGGAGCAGCTTCGCAGGCCTGACGCTGCTGGACAGTTCGCTCGATGATCTGCCCTATGCACCCAAGCGCGCGCTGTCGCTCGGCCTGACCTGGCAGGACGGACCCTGGCGCGTGAGCGGCGACGCGCAGTCGCAGAGTCGGATGTTCGTGCTGAACAAGGCCCGGGCCGATGGCGCGCCCAACACGGCGCATGTCGGCGGCTTCGCGGTGCTCAACCTGCGGGCTGCCTATGCCCTGTCGGCCCTCGGACCGCGCGGCGAGGTCTTCATCGCACTGGAGAATCTGGGAGATCGTCGCTACGCCTACCGTCCCGGCTATCCGATGCCCGGCCTCACCGGCCAGATCGGCCTGAACTACAGCCTTTGAAGCAGGAGCGCTCCACATGAAATCATTGATTTCCACGACCCTGATGCTTCTGCAGCTGGCCTGTGTCATCCCGTCGGCTCGTGCTGCGGACTCACCGGATGAAGCCGGCATCCGGCAGGTGCTGATGACCACCTTCGACAAGCCCGAGGCCCGGATGCAGGTCGAGCCGATCGTCGTGCAGGCCGAGCATGCCGTCGCGGGATGGATCCAGGGCGAGCGCGGCGGCCGCGCGCTGATGCGCAGGGAAGGCAGGGACTGGAGCATCGTGCTGTGCGGGGGCGACGGGTTGAAGGATCCGCAGGCGCTGGCCATGGCCGGCATCGAGCCCGCGGCGGCACGGGCCCTGGTGCAGCGCCTGAACGCGGCGGAGGCCAACCTGACACCCGCGAAGCGCGCCCGCTTTGCCAGCTTCGAAGGGATGGTTCACATGGATGCCCAGGGGCGGCACCCGGCTCCGGGTCACCACTGACGAGGAACGGCGCACGGCCGGCCACCGGACGCGTGCCGTTGCGTGGTGCAGCCCAGGCACGGCGTCGCCCGGATCGGCTACAACACGGGGCTGCCTTCGTGCAGGTTCAACGCAAGACAACGGAGTTCGCATGAGCATGAACATGGAATCCATTCAGACCTTCCTGGGCACCACCGCCATCGATGTCGGCCTCAAGGTGCTGGCGGCCATTGCGTTCTGGGTGGTCGGCCGCTGGATGATCGGTCGGGTGATCTCGCTGATGCAGGCGGCGATGAACCGCAACCACGTCGATCCGACGCTGACGAAGTACCTCGGATCGATCATTGCGATCGCTCTGAACATCGCGCTGGTGCTCGGCATCCTCGGTTACTTCGGGATCGAGACCACCTCGTTCGCCGCGCTGCTGGCCGGTGCAGGCGTGGCCATCGGGGCGGCCTGGAGCGGGTTGCTGGGCAACTTCGCGGCCGGCGCGTTCATGCTGATCCTGCGGCCGTTCAAGGTCGGCGATTTCGTCAGCATCGCGGGCATCGTCGGCACGGTCCACGAACTGGGACTGTTCGGCACCACCCTCGTGACGCCGGACAACGTGATGACCATCGTCGGCAACGGCAAGATTTTCGGCGACACGATCCAGAACTTCTCGGTGCTGCCGGTGCGTCGTGTCGAAAGGGTGGCGCAACTGGCCAACGGGGTCGATCCGCTGGATGCGATCGCGCGCTTCAAGGCCGCGGTGGCGCTGATCCCGAACATCTCGAAGGAGATGCCGCCCGAGGTCAACCTCCTCGATTTCAAGCTCGAAGGCCCGCAGATCGCAGTGCGGCCGTACACCCACACCGATCACTACTGGCAGGTCTACTTCGACACCAACGAGGCGATCGTCAAGGTGTGCAAGGAGGCGGGCTGGCCCGTGCCGGCGGCGCTGCACCAGGTTCGCCAGCTGTGAATCGTGTGAGGCGGCTGACCGGCATCGCCGGCAGCGCGCGTTTTACCGTGGTCAGCCTGTCCATTCCACGATGAGTCTCGCGCGACTGTTCCTGGCACTCCTGCTGTTGTTGATCGGCGGGGCTTCGTGGGCTCAGGCCGCATCCGATCCCCCGGCCGGCCCGGTGCCCGTCGCCGCACAGACTGCGGTCGCCGCCGAGGCAGAGGTGGTGGTCATCAATCGCACCGTCACGGTCTTTCGCGCGCCTTATCTCGGGGTTGCACCCGAACGCCGCGCCCGGCGCACCGAGGCGATCCTGAGCGATCTGCTCGACCGGAGCGTCCTGGGTGCAGTGACCATCCAGGTCGAGCCGCAGGGCCATGTGCTGATGGTGGATGGCGAACTGGCGCTGGTGCTGACGCCGGCCGACGTCGATCCCCTGCGCGCACAGACGCTGGAGCAGGCGAGTGCGGCCGCGCGCGATGCGTTGACGCAGGTACTGTCCGAGACCCGCGAGGGTCGTGATGCCCGGCGGCTGCTGCATGGCGCGGGGCGCAGCCTGATTGCGACCCTGGTGGTGGCTGTCGTCGCGTGGCTGGCCTGGCGTGCCAGGCGCTGGACCACGGTGCGGCTTGCGCAGCGGGTCGCGCGCAGCGCGGCAGCGGTGCGTGTGGCAGGCACCGAGTTGCTGCATGCCGAACGCCTGGTGGCTTTCGTCCGCCTGGGTGTGGCCGCACTCTGGTGGCTGCTGGCGTTGGCGCTGTCCTACGAATGGCTGAGCTATGTCCTGCGCCAGTTCCCCTACACCCGGCCGTGGGGCGAGGGCCTGACCGAGTACCTGTTCGGAGTGGCGTCCCAGCTCGGACGCGGCGTGCTGGGCGCGCTGCCTGATCTGGTGATCGCGGTGGTCATCTTCCTGATGGCGCGCGGCGTGATCGCGATGTTTCGCCCCTTCTTCAATCGGCTGGCCGCCAACGACAACCGCCAGCGCGGCTGGCTTGATGCCGACACGGCCGGGCCGACTCGGCGGCTGTTCAACATCGGCGTCTGGGTGTTCGCCGCGGTGATGGCCTATCCCTATCTGCCGGGTGCGCAGAGCGAGGCCTTCAAGGGCGTGTCGCTGCTCATCGGCCTGATGGTCACGCTGGGCGGATCGAGCCTGTTCGGCCAGGCAGCCAGCGGACTCGTGCTGATGTACTCACGCACGCTGCGCGTCGGCGAGTACGTGCGCATCAACGAGAACGAGGGCACGGTCACCGAGATGGGTGTCTTCGTCACCCGCGTGCGCACGGGCCTGGGCGAGGAACTGACGTTTCCGAACTCGCTGGTGCTGGGCAGCGTCAGCAAGAACTACTCGCGGGCGGTGGAAGGGCGGGGTTATGTCGTCGACACGACGGTGACCATCGGCTACGACACGCCCTGGCGTCAGGTCGAGGCCTTGCTGATCGAGGCGGCGGGCCGCACGCCGGGCGTGCTGCGCAGCCCGGCACCACGCGTCTTCCAGACCGCGTTGTCGGACTTCTATCCCGAATACAGGCTGGTCTGTCAGGCGGTCCCGAGCGAGCCGCGACCGCGTGCGGAAGTGCTCAGCGCCTTGCACGCGAGCATCCAGGACGTGTTCAACGAACACGGCGTGCAGATCATGTCGCCGCACTACCTGGGTGACCCGGCAGACCCCAAGCTGGTGCCGCCTGATCGGTGGTACGCCGAGCCGGCGCGTCGCAGCGAACCGGCGGCCCCGTCAGCCTGATTCGGCTGCGGCGCGGCACCCGCTGCCGGCCACTTGCAGGCACGGCGCCGTGCAGGTGCCGGTGCGCTGTGGACGAACGGCCGAGTGTGGGGCAGCCGGTGGTCAGTGGTCGCGTCCGTGGCCATTGCCACGGCCGTTTCCGTTTCCGCGATCGTCGTTGCGTCGATCGCCCCGGCGGTCACCGTCGTGCCTGTCCCAGCCGCGCTTGCGGCCGCGATCCCACCCCGGGTGCTCCTGCTGGTATCGCTCGCGCACCCACTGGTCCCGGACGAAGTACACCGGCTGGCCGCAGGCGGCGTAGCGGCCGCAGTAGCGGCGCCAGTCCTGCTGATGCACCGGCGGCACGTAAAGGTAGATCGGCCGACGCTCGTACATGACCGGCGGCGGAGCAATGATGACCGGCTGCGCATAGACCAGCGCCGGGCGCGGCATGTCGCCGATGTCGATGCGGCCATAGACGCCGGGCTGGCGGATGCTGATCGAGACGCCGACGCTGGTTTCAGCGGATGCGGATCCGATGGCCGCCACGGCCAGTACCACCGCGAAGATTCTTTTCATTGGGTTGTCTCCAGAAGATCCTGAGTGAACAACGCTGATCGATCCCCCGACGCCGACAGGCGTTCGGTCTGCAGCCTCTGCTTTACCTGCGGTTACGCGCGAAGTCGGTGGGCAGGGTTCGCAGTCGCGATGGCTTGTTGCATTGATCACAAAAATGTGATGTGTCCATTCCAGTCAAAAGCCGTAATGAACCGGCCCGGCGCGTGACTCATTCAGGACAGCAATGCAAAACGCGCTGCCATTCATTCCGACTTTCAACCCACTCTTAAGGACCCACCATGAACAAGATCAACGCTCTCCTCCTGACCTCGCTTTCCCTGTTCGCCGCCACGACGGCATTCGCAGGCGAGTCGGCCTCCACGCGGACCCGTGCTGATGTCATCGCCGAACTGGTGGCTGCCCGCGCCGCCGGCGAGTTGCCGGTCTCGGGCTACGAAACCAGCTACACGGTCAACACCCGCAGCGCCGCTTCAACGCTCACACGCGCTGATGTGCAGGCCGAGTACGTGCGGGCCAGGCAGGCCGGCGAACTGGAAGAGGTCACCGGCTACTCGAGCGTGGCGAACGTCGCGACGAGCCCTTCGCGGCTGACCCGCTCCGACGTCGTCAACGAGTACGTGCGTGCCCGCAGCACCGGCGAACTGGCCGAGGCCAGCAATGACTTCGGCTTGCTGCAATTCCGCCGCGTGATGCGCTGAAGCCCGAACCGGGCCTGGTGAAAGCTCACCGGGCTGCGGTACAGGCATTCAAGCGGACGCGACTGCGCTGGCGTGTCGACCACTGTTCCGGGTGTCCCGGCACACGGTGCACGCTGCGCAGCGGTCCGGCACGACACTTGCCAGGCTTGGCCATCACCTGCGAGGTCCCATGAGCATTCGCCGCGTTTTCGACATCTCCGAACACCTGCAGCCCTCGGACGACGAGCCGATCCGATCGATCGTGCAGGAGACGCCCGATGCCACCATCGTGGCGTGGATCGTGCGCCCCGGCCAGTGCATTGCGCCCCACGTGCATCCGCACGGCCAGGACACCTGGACGCTGCTCTCGGGCGAGGGCCACTACCAGACCGACGAAGCAGGCACCACCGTGCGAATCGCGACCGGAGACGTCGTCGTCGCGTCGCGAGGCGAGGTGCACGGCGTGCGCAACACCGGCTCGCAGCCGCTGGTCTTCATCTCGGTGGTTTGCCCGCTCGAGGCCGGCTACAGGCTGCTGCCGTCGATGGCGGGGACCGCCCCGCCACTGATCGGGTCTTCCGGTCAGGCGTGATTGCGGCGTCCCAGAAACTTCGCAGGCCTCGCCCGCAGTCGCAGGGCAGCCTCTGCGCGCCCCGTCTCACTCGGCCGGCGGTTCGTTCCGGCTGAGGCGCTTCATGGCCTCGCGCAAGAAGCTGAATTGATCATTGACATCGCGACAGGTCTCGCAGATCACGAAGTGAAGGCGCATGCGGGCCCGCTCCGCCGGCGGCAGGTCGCGGTCCTGTCCGTCGCTGATCAGACGCGAGATCGCCTTGCAGTCGAGTTCGTCGTTCATTTCTGTGCACCGAACCAGCTGATGTCCAGGCATTCACGCAGCTGCATGCGTGCCCGATAGAGCATCACGCCGCAGTTGTTGCTGGTGATCCCGAGCTCGGTGCAGATTTCATCGACATCGCTTTCCAGCCATTCACGCATCATGAAGATGCGCCCGAGCTTCGGTGGCAGGCGGTCGACGCAGATCTGCAGGGTGTCGAAAAACTGGCTTTGTTCAAGTGCTCGCTCGGGGTGTTGCCAGGGAACCGGTGGGTCCTGCCAGTGACCGTCGGCGATGAAGAGCGCATCGATCGCGTCGTCCATGCTCTGCTCGTCGAGGGGTTCGATATGAACCTCGCGGCCCTTGTGGCGGATCGCATCGATGATCTTGAACTTCAGGATTCCGGTCGCATAGGTTCGCAAGGAGCTGCGGCCTTCGAAGTTGTCCGGCTTCTCGAGGATGGCCAGGAAGGTCTCGGAGACCACGTCCTCGGCCAGGCTGTCGTTGCGAAGCTGCTGCTGGGCAAACCGAAGCAGTGGCTGGTGCAGGGCGGCGAGTTCGGATTCGATGCTCATGACAGGGAAAAGGCCATTCTGAAATGGAGATGTCGGACGCCGATGACACTCCATTACAACTTATGTGGCCGATGCCCCTTCATGGAGCCCCCGCTCAGAGGCTCAAAGCGACTGCAGATACTCCGCGACCGCACGCATTTCGGTGGGCTTGAGGAACGAGGTCTCGACCTTCATGACGATCCCGTGCGGGCGCAGCTTGCTGCCGAACAGCTTGAGCTGCGCGTGCAGGTAGGTCGCGTGCTGCCCGGCCAGCCTCGGGAATCCGGCTGCGCCCTCGGCGGAATCGCCATGGCACGAGGCACAGGCGCGCACCGCACGATCGGGGATGCCGTCCATGTAGATCTTGCGACCGGCTGCGATCAGCGACGGGGTTCCGCGCTGGCCGGGGGCGGGCGGCAGCGCGGCGTAGTACTCGGCCAGTCCGAAGATCGTGGGGTTGTCGAGCAGCGCCGAGATGCCCCACATGTAGGCGCGCGTGCCGGCTTCTGCACGCGTCTGCGAGCGGAAGTCCTTCAGCTGCGCAATGACGTAGTCGCGCTGCTGGCCCGCCAGCGATGGAATCGCCGGCGTCTTGCTGCGGCCTTCGTCTCCATGGCACGAAGCGCAGACGTGGATCGCTCGACGCACCACATCCTGATCGGTGGGCGTGTCCTGTGCGCGGGCAATTCCGCACAGCAACAGCGCGGATGTGAGCAGGGCGAGCATCGGTCTCATCGATCGGACGGCTGGCATGAGTCTTCTCCCGTGGGTTGGGTGGATCTGTGCTTCATTGTCGAAACCGCCTGCCGCGCCAGGATTGATGCAACGCAATGATCCGGTCGATCCCACGCTGCTTCCGGCTGAACCCGCTCGCGGTGCACTCCGATCAGTTCGAGTCGCTCGTTCCATGGTGCGGCTCGGTGCGCTCGGCCAGCTCGGCACGCAGTTCGGCCAGCTCGTCCCGGATCGTCTTCAGTTGCTGGTGCAGATCGCTGAGTATTTCGCGCTCGATGCGCCGTTCTTCCGACTGCACCCACACGGCGGCGATGGACGCGGTGACGGTGGACAGCACCGCGAACCCCAGCAGCACCACGAAAACCGCGAAGATCTTGGCGGCCGGGGTGCTGGGCACGATGTCACCGTAGCCGACCGTCGCCGCGGTGGTGAACGCCAGCCACAGTCCGTCGCCAAAGGTTTCTACCTTGGGCTCCAGCACCCAGAATCCGACCCCGCACAGGCCGACCACGCCGATGGCCAGTGTCAGCACGAAGGGCAGGCCGTCGCGCCAGAGCCGCGGCTGCAGGGATTCGCCCAGCCGCAGAAGCAGCAGCAGCAAGGCTGTTGCCAGGCGCACGCCGAGGACGTCGAAGTGTTCCCCTGCCGGCAGGACGGCCGAAAGCAGCAGGGCACTGGCCAGCAACAGGCCCAGTTGATGCCGGGCATAGATGCCGTTTCGAGATTCCTGCCGCCATGCCTGGTGGGCCTCCGTCCAGATCACGACCGCGCAGGCGCAGCAGGCCAGCCCGTAAAGCAGCATCGTGATCGGCCGATGCACGGACAGCATCGCCATGTAGAAGGCCGGAATGGTCGCGACCAGCGCGATCCATTCAAGGCGCCGCCAGCCGCTCAGCATCGAGTAGCGGGTGAAGGCGAATGTCGTGCGCATCCGCTAGCGTATCCAGCGCGCGTGACGGCCTCTTGATGCGGGTCAATCGGGCATCCCTTGCAGTGCGGGCATCGGCGGACGATCGTCGTTGACAGCCTTGCGCGAGGAGAGGCCCTGTTCGGCCCTCTTTTCAGTCGTTTCGGCCGGCTCGGGCCCTCCAGAATCAGCTTCCATCGCCACGGCGAGTCGTGCACGGCTTGTTGCCGCTCTCGCTCCGGGGGCTGCCTGCCAGCCTCCGGTGGAATCGTCTCGACGAAGAAGGTATGCGTTCGATGACCCACGTGACAGCCGAGCCCGTATTGACGGGCGATCCTCTTCTTTCCGACTTCCCGGTCGGCGACGACGCGCGTCCGCAGGGCTGGCTGCCGGAGTCCCGGCTGGCTTCGGCGCTGCTGGCCGGCTTCCTCTACTTCGCCTTGGCCGTGGTCTCCATCGCGCTGTCGCGCCACGGCAGCACCGTGGCCATGCTCTGGTATGCCAACGCCGCAGGGATGGCCGTGCTGTACTCCAGGCCCATGCGGCAATGGCCGGTCCTGCTCGGCGCGATGGCGCTGGGCAGCCTGGCTGCGGGCCGGGTCTTCGGCGACTCTGCGCAATTCCTGCTGATCTGCATTTCGGCCAACACCTTCGAGGTCTTGCTGGGCGGACTGCTGCTGCGCCGCTACTGCGCCCCGGCAAGGTGCGTCAGCCGAGCAGGAGCCTTGCTCAAGGCGTTGCTGCTCGGCGGCGTGGTGCCGGCTTTCTTCGGAGCGCTGCTGGGTGCCGGGTTGCTGTCCCACTACCAGCTCGGGCCTTTCGAACGGGTGTGGCTGTCGTGGTTCGAGGGCGACTCGATCGGCAGCGTCGCGGTGCTCCCGCTGGGTCTGCTGCTGGCCGCGCGAGGGTGGCAGCCCGTCGGTGCCGTGCTGCGGCGGCCTGCGGTCCTGATGGCCTGGGCGCTGGTGGTGGCGCTCGCGTTGTGGGCGCCGCCTTCGGTTCCGTACCCCTTCGTGTACATCTCGATCGGTCTGGTGCTGGTGGCGTCGCTCGGCCGTTTCGCGGGTGCCTCGCTGGGCGTCCTGCTGTGTTCGCTCTCGCTGGGCGTCGTGATCGCCTCCGGCACCTTCGAGCCGATGATCGCCACGCGCCCTGTCGACGAGGGCCTGCTCTACCTGCCGCTGCTGCTGGTGCTGGTGCCGCCGCTGTTGCTGGCTGCCAATCTCGAACGCATCCAGCAGGGCGTGCTCGAACTCGCGCGACGCGAGGACGACTTCCGCACCCTGTACCAGGAGGCGCCGGTGATGATGCATTCGACCGATCCCCAGCGGCGGCTGATCAGCGTCAACGACGAATGGCTGGCCCGCCTCGGATACGAACGAGCCGAAGTCCTGGGCCGTCCGTCCATGGATTTCCTGACGACCGAGTCCCGCAAGCGTGCCGAGGAGTCACTCATCCCGCGCTTCATCGAGCAGGGCTTCCTGCGCGACGTCGACTACCAGATGGTGACCAAGGGCGGCGACATCATGGATGTCCAGCTGTCCGCGATCTGGCAGCGCGACGCGCAGGGGCGGCTGCTGCGCACGTTGTCGGTGATGAAGGAGACGACCGAGCAGAAGCGCCTGGCCGCCGAACTCGCGGCCGAGAAGGAACTGATCGAAGTCACGCTGCATTCGATCGGCGATGGCGTGGTGACCACCGACCCGCAGGCTCGCATCATCTACATGAACCCGGTGGCCGAACAACTGACCGGTTGCGACCTTCCAGCGGCCCGGGGCCGTGCTTTCGGCGAGGTGGTCCAGCTGTATGACGAGGGCAGCGATGCAGTGCTGCCGAGCCCGATCCAGAACTGCCTTGCCGGCGGTCGAGTCGCCGGCCTTCCGCAGAGCGCGCTGCTGCGCGATCGGCACGGCAGGGAGTACGGCGTCCAGATCTCCGCCGCCCCGATCTTCAGCAAGGACCGCTCGCTGATCGGCGCGGTGACGGTATTCCAGGACGTGACCGAAGCGCGTGCGCTTTCGCAGAGGCTGGCCCATCTGGCCCATCACGACAGCCTGACGGACCTGCCCAACCGGGTGCTGTTCCAGGACCGCGTCCATCAGGCCTGCCAGTCCGGAATGCGTCACCGCGCGCGATTTGCCGTCGTCTTCATGGACCTGGATCACTTCAAGCACGTCAACGACTCGCTCGGGCATGCGGTCGGCGACGAGTTCCTGCGAGCCGTCGCGCGGCGCCTCACCGCGACGTTGCGAGGCAGCGACTCCGTCTGCCGCCTCGGGGGCGATGAATTCGTCATGCTGGTGTCCGACGTCGCCGGGCCCGACGATGTCGCCGAAGTGGCCAGAAAGATCCTGCGCGAGGTGGCTGCGCCGTGCTCGCTGCAGGGCACCGAGGTCAGTGTCGGCATCAGCCTGGGTATCGCCGTGTTCCCGGACGACGGCGAAGACCCCGCAACGCTGATGAAGCACGCCGACGCGGCGATGTACCGCTCCAAGCGCGAAGGCCGCAACCGCTATCAGTTCTTCTCCAGGGCGGTCGATCTGGCCGCTTCGGCACGGCTGCGCCTCGAGTCCGACATCCGTCGCGGGCTGGCCGAAGGGCAGTTCGTCGCGCACTTCCAGCCCATCATCGATGTGGTGACGGGCCGGCCGGTCGCCGTGGAAGCCCTCGCGCGCTGGAACCGGCCCGAACACGGGCTGCAGGGGCCGCTTGAATTCATCAGCGTGGCCGAGGAGAGCGGGCAGATCGTGGCACTGGGTGCGGAAATGCTGCGGCAGGCCTGCGGGCAACTGCGCGCCTGGCGCGGCAGCGTGCTCGACCGGATCACGATCGCGGTGAACGTCTCGCCCGTGCAGCTGGCCGAAGCCGGTTTCGTCGACATGGTGTCCGAGACGCTCAGGTCCACTGGGGTGGACGGCCCGCAGCTGGCCTTCGAGATCACAGAATCGACGCTGATGCACGATCCCGAGGCCGTGCTGGGCGTACTGCGGCGGATCAAGGGACTGGGCATCCGCATCGCGGTCGATGACTTCGGCACGGGCTATTCCAGCCTGAGTTACCTGAAACGGTTTCCGGTCGACAGCGTCAAGATCGATCGATCCTTCGTGCGTGATCTCGAAACCGACCCGGACGACCGCGAACTCGCCCGGGCGATCGTCGCGATGTCCAGAAGCCTGCGGCTGCGCATCGTGGCCGAAGGCGTCGAGACCCCGACGCAGGCCAGCATGCTCGGTGCGATGGGCTGCACCTCGCTGCAGGGATTCCTCTACGCGAGGCCCGCCGATGCCCAGACCGTCAGCGCCTGGCTGCACGCAAAGCTGGTGGATGCCGAGCCGGTCGAACTGGTCAAACACACAATTTGATCCGGGCAGTCGCGCGGCGACTCAAGTATTTGCATCGTGATGTCGATACCGGTCCCATCAGCCATAGGAGTAACCCCTGTGAATATCAAGACCATCCGCGCTGCCGTGATGCTTCTGGGCGTTGTCGCGAGTCAGGCCTGGGCCGGCAGACCGCTCGGGACCGATGATGCGGCCACGGCCGATCTGGGCACCTGCCTGCTCGAGGCCTGGAACGAACGAACCGGAAGCGATCGGGCCCTGATCGCAGGCTTTGCCTGCGGCGTTGCCAAGGGCATCGAGCTCGGGGTCGACTACACGCACCCGCATCCCCGCGACGAGGTTCGCGGCGAGTCCGGGCTGGCGCTGAAATGGGTTCCCGAGTCGTGGTCGCATGAAACCGCCGCCGGCAAGTGGGATCTGGGGCTGAAGTTCTCCACCGCCTTCGAGCATCCGGCGCACCGCAGCTGGCGCCACGCGGAGGCCTCCGCGCTGGTGCTGTCGACGCTGACCCCCTCGGACGACTGGACGATTCACGCCAACCTCGGCGTGGCTCACAGCCGCGATGCGCACCGCACGGGCGGCATCCTCGGCGTGGCCGCAGTCTGGACGCCGGCGGAACCGCTGCTGCTGTTCACCGAGGTGCTGGCCAACACCCGCTCGCAGGTCTTCGGTGGCACGGTGAAGACCGCCGGTGCCCGCTGGTGGCTGATCCAGGACGTGCTCGGTCTCGATCTCACCGCCAGCCGCGAATCCGGCTCATCCGCCACCTTGTGGTCCGTCGGCTTCGGCTGGTACGGCATCTCGTTCTGATTTCACAGGAAGCAGTACCCACCATGAAACTTCGAACTCAAATCCTCGTTCTCGGTCTGTTCGGTGCGCTGCTTGCAGCGGTGTCGGGAGGCATCGGCTTCGTGGGTGTGTCGCGTCTCGGCGGCTCCATCGACGGCGCCATCCAGGCCGGCAGTGCGCTGCAGACCAGCCTGAGCGCAGACATGATGCACGACGCCGTCCGCGGCGATGCGCAACTGGCCTACCTCGGCGCGCTGGACAAGAACCCGCAGCAGATCGCCGAGGCGAAAGCGGGCCTGGCCGACCACGCCAAGACCTTCGACGACGCGATGGCGGAACTGGCCAAACTCCAGCTCAGCGACGAGAGCCGCGCCGCACTGAACGCGGTCCATCCGGTGATCCGAAAGTACATCGACACGGCCACGGCCGTCATCACCGCTGCCGCTGTCGACCCCAGCCAGGCGAAGGCCCAGCTGCCGGCATTCCAGGCGGCGTTCAGCGAACTCGAGGACAGCATGGCGGCGCTGTCCGAATCGATCGAGAAGAACGGAACCGGTGTCATCGACGGCGCCACCGCCGATGTGCAGCAGACCAAGGCCTTCGTCGTCGTTTCCCTGCTCGTCGGCGCGGCATTGATCGTCGCCGCTGCACTGGCCCTGGCGCGCAACATGAAGCGCCCGATGGAGCATGCGGTCGAGGTCGCCGACCAGCTCGCTCATGGCGACCTGACCTCCGAGATCCAGCCCAGCGGCAACGACGAGACCGTGCGGCTGCTCGAGTCGATGGCTGCCATGCAGGAAAGCTTCTCGCGGATCGTCCGCAACGTGAAGGCCAACGCCGAAACCATTGCCACGGCCAGCACGGAAATCGCTTCGGGCAACCACGATTTCTCCAATCGCACCGAGCAGCAGGCCAGTTCGCTGCAGCAGACGGCGGCGACCATGGAGCAACTGGGCTCGACCGTTCGAACCAACGCCGACAACGCCAGGCAGGCGAACCAGCTTGCGGAAGGCGCGTCCACCGTGGCGGTCAAGGGTGGCGAAGTCATGGGCCAGGTGGTTGCGACGATCTCCGGCATCAACGAAAGCTCGAAGAAGATCGCCGAGATCATCGGCGTCATCGACGGCATCGCCTTCCAGACCAACATCCTGGCGCTCAACGCCGCGGTCGAGGCGGCCCGGGCCGGTGAGCAGGGTCGGGGTTTTGCGGTGGTGGCCGGCGAGGTGCGCAGTCTCGCGCATCGCAGCGCCGAGGCCGCACGCGAGGTGCGCAACCTGGTTCACGCCAGCGTCGAGCGGGTCGAAGCCGGCACCGTGCTGGTCGACGAGGCCGGCAAGACCATGCAGGAGATCGTGAGTTCGATCCGGCGTGTCACCGACATCGTGGCCGAGATCAGCGCTGCGACCACGGAACAGAGCACCGGCATCAGCCAGGTGGGCCAGGCGGTGTCC
>ENA-UOWO01003692-UOWO01003692.1-activated-sludge-metagenome-genome-assembly--contig:-NODE-3692-length-17549-cov-4.995027_pt1 | contig 17549 bp, 20 predicted proteins | sample MGYA00238148_ERZ761564 | MGnify/ENA primary metagenome ERZ761564 (study PRJEB28885, sample SAMN05720194) | activated sludge metagenome | isolation source: Anaerobic digester | place: USA...
GGCTCAAGAACTAGAGCGAGATTTTGAAATCATTGGTGTAATTGATGATTCAACCAACCAGGGATATATTTTTGTTCAGAGAAAGGATGTTTCTTTAACTATCAACGAATTTAGCTCGGTAAAAGTCAAAATAAATAATGAATCAAACTTAAGTACTACCCGAGGAATCCTTACTTCAATGGGTTTTTTGGTATCCGCCCTTTCCGACACCATTAGCCAAGCAAACAAAATTTTTGGGATTATTCAAATAATACTTGGTATTTTTGGAACTGTTGCTCTTATGGTTGCCGCAATTGGCTTGATAAATACCATGACAATTTCTTTACTTGAAAGGACCAATGAAATTGGTATTATGCGGGCTATCGGTGCTTCTCCTAGAGACGTTATGTGGTTATTCTTAGGTGAATCTTTGATGATAGGCTTTTTGGGTGGTATGTCAGGAATTTTCCTTGGTTTTGTTGTTAGCCAATTATTTCAAATGATAATAAATCTTATCTCCCGTGGATTTGGGGGTGAAGCTCTAAATCTTTTTTCTTACCCCTTGTGGTTTATGTTTTTTATAGTAATTTTGTCTACATCAGTTGGCTTAATTGGTGGTTTTTTCCCAGCTCGTCGCGCCGCCAAACTCAATCCCCTCGATGCCCTGCGGTATAAATAAAAAATATCTCATAATATTGATTTATCTGTTTAAAATTGATATAATATTCTAAGTTCGTTGCACATGTAAAAATCAAATAATGAAAGAAGATGTTTATGGTGAAAGGGCTTCGTAACCGGGTAATGACTAATCTTGATCTGCTCATGTTCCTTCTGCCTGGATCACTCGAATGTCGTCGGAGTCTATCATGGTTGATAATCAAAGAGGAGGTATTTATGAAATTCAAACAACGGAACAATGCGTTCGAGTTACCCCAGTTTCCCGAATACACAGTTAACCACACTATTACCGCAAAGTATATTGGGAAAAACCAAATAGCGGTTTTTCTCAATGAAGACGACAAGTTGCTTTTGTATCACTCAAGGCGGAAAGAAGTAATTTGTATAACAAATAACGATATGCAGTTTGTTTTTAATTGCTATATAACAACAAAGGAAATTGATAATCAAACTATTATCCGATTTTATTGTTTTAGTAGCAAAACAAAAAAACAAATTGCAGACCCTTCGAACCAATGGTTTTTTCGTTATTATTAATCATGGCGACCAATTCGGCCGGCAAAAAAACAAATCTTGCCGGCCTTTTTTCTGTCGGACCTTGCCCGACGTAGTCCGATTTATCCAGACGAAGTCGGGGATACAAGATTCGAACTTGCAGCCTCATGCACCCCATGCATGCGCGCTAGCCAATTGCGCCAATCCCCGAAGTACTTGCTATTTTACTCATATTAACATTATTTTACTAGCACTTCGTGCTTTCTTCGTGTTTTGATACCTTGACTTGATATAGTCAATTTTGTTATCACTATAATTGTTATCAATAAATATTAATTTTATGAAAAAGAAAAAAGAAGTCCAAAAAGGTTCTCCTATCGGTGGTAATCAAAGTCAAAAAAATGAAGCAATTCGTGTTGCCATGGAACAAATTACCAAAGCTTATGGTGATGGTGCCATTATGAAAATGGGGGAAAAACGGGCCGATATGTCTGTTGAAGTAGTTCCTACTGGTTGTTTACCATTAGATATTGCCTTAGGTGTCGGTGGTTTACCTCGTGGTCGAGTCACAGAGATTTTTGGACCAGAAGCTTCTGGAAAAACCACTGTCTGTTTACATGTTGTTGCCGAAGCCCAAAAACTTGGTGGTACTTGTGCTTTTATTGACGTTGAACATGCACTTGATCCCACTCGAGCCGCTACTGTTGGAGTAAATCTTGACAGTCTTTTAATCTCACAACCCGACAATGGCGAACAAGCCCTAGAAATAGTTGAAACTTTAGTTCGATCAAATGCTGTTGATGTAATTGTTGTTGACTCTGTTGCTGCTTTAGTTCCCAAAGCCGAAATCGAAGGTGAAATGGGGGATTCAATGATGGGTGTTCAAGCTCGTCTCATGTCTCAAGCCTTGCGAAAACTAACCGGTGCTATTTCTAAGTCAAAAACTGTTGTTATTTTTACCAATCAAATCCGCCAAAAAATTGGTGTTATGTTTGGTAATCCGGAAACCACTCCTGGTGGTTTGGCCTTAAAATTCTATTCATCAGTTCGTATTGATTTACGAAAAATTGCCAATATAAAAACTTCTTCTGGTGACCCAATTGGTTCTCAACACCGAGCTCGAATTATCAAAAACAAAATTGCCCCACCTTTTAAAGAGTGTGAATTTGATATCATGAATACCGAAGGAATTTCTGTATTCGGTGGTTTAGTTGATTTAGCTGTTCAATATGGTCTTGTCGTCAAGTCGGGAGCTTTTTTCAAAGTTGGAGATCAAAATATTCAAGGTCGTGAAGGAGTCAAAAAGTATTTTAAAGAAAATCCTAAAGCCGCCAAGGAATATCGCGACAAAATATGGGAAAAAGTCCAAAGTGCAAGCACAGAAGACACCACACCAAAATCTTCCGATGAAGATACTCAACATTAAAACTAGTCGAATAAAAAATCGGATTAATCTCGTTTTTTCAGATGAAAACTATTTGCCATTTTTTATTGATGACGTGGTTCGGTTGTCATTAACCAAACATTCAAATATCGACGAGTTAAAACTAAACCAAATAAAATCTTCATCACTTTATTATCTCGGCAAAGAATATGCTCTCCGACAGATTGCCATATCTCCAAAAACAGAAAAAATTTTATCTTTTAAACTAAAAATATTTTTAAATAGATCAACTAAAAAATTTAAATTATTATCCGGTTGTGTTGTCGACCCTATTGTCCGTCAAATTATTGACGAACTAAAAGTCAAAAAATATCTCAACGAGTCCGACTTTGTAGCTTATTTTATTAAAAAAAATAAATCAAAATCAGTTATCCAAATCAAATATTTATTAGAGCAGCAGGGAGTAAATGTTTCCAATCTTAAAATTTCACCAACAAACGAAATAGAAACTATCAAAAATATTTTAACCAAAAAGAAACTTAATCAAAAATTATTATCAGATTATAACTATAAAAATAAGTTATACGCTTCACTTTTTCGCAAAGGATTCACGATTTCAACAATAAAAGCTGCAATTGACGAATACCTCTCTTTACAGTAAAATATACTGACTTTTAATTAAACTATTAATTATTAAATTAAATTTTTATACTTTTTATTTGCACAATCAATATGTTAATTTTGCTCCCATTCCTTGCGTCTTTATAGGTATTTTTGTGTCATAAAAAGTAACTGGAGGTTTACATGTTAGATTTTTTCCTTACTAAGGTAAAGGGTCTTTTTTCTGCCCCAAGTGATAATTCTAAATCATCTAAAAAAGAAAAAAATGTTGCAAAAAGTGATAATAAAGTTTCTAGTCTTCCTGTTGTCGACGAATCAGTAGATGAAAAAAATCGAGTAGTTTTTTCACCAACCAAAAAACCATCAAACGAGCCGACACTAGACATTTCCAAATTTGAAGCTCAAGCACAGATCATACTTCAAAATGCCAAAAAGATTGAAGCTGAAGCAAAGTTAAAAGAAGCCGAAATATTTCGTAGATTAACTTCTTTAGATGAAAAAGAAAGATATTTAATTCAAAAAGAAAAATCTATCGACCAACAATCGACAGATCTAAAAAAGAAATTAGATGGCATCGACGATCTTTATCGAAAACAAATGGACAAATTAGAGGCAATTTCTGGATTAGATATTGAAAAAGCTAAAAAATTAGTAATCAGTAGTACGGAGAAAAAAATGTCCAGTTGGATTGCCAAAAAGATTGAAGAAGCTAAGAGTGAAATTCATCAAAAAGAAGATGAAATTACCAAAGAAGTTATCGTTGATAATATCCGACATGGTCTGACTGATTATGTTGCCGAATATACTGTATCAACAATTTCTTTACCCGATGAAACTATAAAAGGAAAGATTATTGGTCGTGAAGGTCGTAACATCAGAGCTTTTGAAAAAGCCACTGGTGTCGAATTGGAATTAGACGAAACTAACGATATTAGAATATCTTCTTTTGACTCAACCAGAAGAGAAATAGCTCGTATTTCTTTAGAAAAATTAGTCAAAGATGGTCGTATCCAACCATTAAAAATTGAGCAAATTGTCGCTCAAACCAAGACTGAAATTGACAAAATTCTTATTAATGAAGGTAAAAGAATCTGTCAAGAAGTTGGAGCCTTCAATTTGCCAATCGATTTGATGAAAGAAATTGGTAAATATAAATTTAGATTTTCCTATGGTCAAAATTTAGCCAAGCATACAATTGAGGCCACCAAAATTGCTATAGGCATTGCTTACGAACTAAAAGCCGATGTCAATACCGTTCGATTAGGTGCCCTACTGCACGATATTGGAAAAGTTGTGGCGGACCAAGAGGGGACACATATAGATTTAGGAATCGACCTACTTCGAAAGTATAAAATCAATGAAAAAATAATAAATTGTGTTGCTGAACATCATGAGGATAAAGAATTTTCATCAGTTGAATCGGTTATCGTTTATATTGGTGATGCTACTTCTGGATCAAGACCTGGGGCCAGATATGAAATCCACGAAGAATATCTAAAAAGAATGAAAAATATTGAAGAGGTTGCCAAGGGTTTCCCGGGTGTCATTAGTGTTGCTGCCTATCAAGCCGGACGAGAAGTTGTCGTAATTGTTGAGCCATCTCAAGTTTCTGATTCAGAATCAGAGGTCTTAAGTCAAAATATTGCCGAAAAACTCGAAGAAGAAGCCAAATGGGCTGGTCAGATAAAAGTCACAGTTATCCGTGAACTTAGGGTAAATAGTATTATTAATGGTAATAAAATCAACAAAAATGCGGTAAAAGATGACTAAAATCACTTGCATTTTCCATATAATTCGCTATTATTAAAATAATTATTAATTAAAATAATAAAATGACCAAAAAAGACCTTATAGAATCAGTGTCACAAAAAGCTAAGCTTAGTAAAAAAGCTGCTAAACAAGCAGTTGAAACCTTTCTTTCAGAAATAATGAAAACACTCGCCAATGGCGATACTGTTAAGTTATCTGGATTTGGAACATTCAAAACCAAAATGTTCAAAGCCAAAACCATCAAAGCTATCAATTCTAAAGAAGCCAAAAAAATTGTTGCCCGCCGAATGCCTCGTTACATTCCCGGCACCAAAATTAAAAAGATGGTGAAATAAGCCCCTGGCTTATGAAATCCCGCCACTGCGGGATGAAGTACACATTTAAAATTTAAAGCTCTCCGATTTTTCGGAGAGCTTTTTGTTGATACAATACAGCATGAGAGATTTAAAAATATTTGAACAAAAAATTATTGATGGCATCAAAAAATATGTTGGTGATAAAAATGTATTTATTGGAATTTCTGGCGGAATTGATTCAGCCCTTACAGCTTTTTTATCGGTTAAAGCATTAGGTAACAAAAAAGTTTTTGGAGTCTTGATGCCTTATGATCGCCAACCAGATATTTTTGACTCACTATCTGTAGTCAAACAACTAAATATCAAGTATTATCAAAAAAATATTAAGCCAATAGTCGATCAATACAAAATCTCGACCAGTAAATATGTCATGGCCAATCTTATGTCTCGAACTCGGATGGCAATTCTTTACGCCTATGCCAATCACAACAACGGACTGGTTTTTGGGACCACCAACAAATCAGAAATGTCTATTGGTTATTTCACCAAATTTGGTGATGGTGGTTGTGATTTAGAACCAATAGCAAAGCTTTTTAAATTCGAAGTTTATCAAATGTCAAAAAATTTAAACATTCCCAAAAACATCATTGACAAGCAACCAACCGCCGGTCTTTGGGCAGATCAAACCGACGAAAAAGAGTTTGGTTTTAGTTACCCAGAGCTGGATAAATTTTTACAAGGAAAACACATCGATCCAGAAATTGAAATAAAAATCCAAAATCTTATAAAAAATTCTGAACACAAACGCCATCTTCCCTCAATTATTTCAGTTGAATAAATGAAAACAAAAAAGAATTTGGTCTTATTATCGGCCGATTTCAACCACCTTGTCTTCATCATCTTGATTTCATTAGTCAAGTAATCAATTCCGGGATCAAAAAAATATTAATCGGTATTGGTGACACCGGATTAATTGATGAAAAAAATTTTCTTCCTGCCAAGCAAATTGAATCACTTTTAATTCCCAACTTAGACCAGTTAATTTTCCTCTACGAAATAAAAATAATTCCTGACATTCATAGTCCGCCAAAGTACGCCAATCATGTCAAAACTTTTTTTCCCTTTATTGATGAATCAAATACTTGCCTCTTCACCGACAATACTTATGCTTCCAACTGTTTTATCAATTACGGGTATCATTTTGAACATCAAATTCAAAATATCTTACCAACCCGAGCTACCGACGTCCGTCAATTGATTTTAAATAATAATTCAAAATGGAAATCTCTAGTTCCGTCAAATGTATCTGATTTTATTACCAATAATAAGCCAGATTTTGGTAAAATAAATCTATGAAACTTTCTATCGGTATTGTCGGTTTGCCCAACGTTGGCAAGTCAACATTATTTAATGCTCTTCTTGGTAAACAAGTCGCCGACGCCAGTAATTATCCTTTTTGTACTATTGACCCAAATGTCGGCGTAGTCGAAGTCCCCGACGAAAAATTACCCATCTTAGCCGACATTGTCAAAACGGAAAAAATTGTTCCCGCTGCCGTTGAGTTTGTTGATATTGCCGGCCTTGTTAGGGGTGCTTCACAAGGTGAGGGTCTTGGTAATAAGTTTTTAACCAACATTCGAGACTGTGATGCAATTTGTCATGTGATTAGAGCTTTTTCTGATTCAAACATAATCAAAGAAGGCTCTGTTGATCCCCAAAACGACTTTGAAGTAATCTGTGCCGAATTAATTATAAAAGATTTGGAAACTATTGATAAATTTATATCAACCAATCAGAATAATCCAAAAGAAAAAACTAGTAAAAAATTTCTGTTAGCCCAAAAATTAAAAAGTGAATTAGAAAAAGGAATTTTGGCTGTTAATATTAAATATGGCGATGAAGAAAAAGAATTATTAAGAGAATTTTTTTTGTTAACCGCCAAACCTTATTTTATCGTCGCCAACGTTGACGATAATACTTATCAGAATATTGAAAATTGGAATTTGAAAATTGAAAATTTTAACGCCGTTATTCCTGTCTGTGCCAAAATTGAATCTGAATTATCAGAATTATCAAAAGATGAACGCGCTTTTTATCTCAAAGAATTGGGAGTTAAACAGTCCGGGCTTGAACGAGTGATTCAAAAGGCCTACGAGACTCTCGGACTTCAATCTTATTATACAGCGGGGGTTAAAGAGGCCAGAGCGTGGACAATTAAAAAAGGTTCAACGGCACCACAAGCTGCCGGTGCCATTCATACAGATTTCGAAAGGGGATTTATTATGGCCGAAATTGTTTCTTATCAAGATTTTGTCAAACACAATGGTTGGCTAGGAGCAAAAGAACTGGGACTTCTTCGTCATGAAGGCAAAGATTATATTATGCACCCCGACGATATCGTCGAGTTTAGATTCAATGTTTAAATCTGGTATAATATTTAACCTTATTGACTTTTTAAAAAATAAAAATATTCTTTATGTATGCAATATATGAATAATAAAAACAAAGGTTATCTAAGATTTCTAATTTGCAAGGAAGGTAGAGAATTTGTTGCCGTGTGTCTTGACTTAGATTTAATCGAATACGGAAAAGATCCAATTAAATTACAAAAAAGTATTGAAGAAGCAGCCTTATCGTATTTAGAAACAATTAAAAAAGAAAACTTATCAGACTCCTATTTAAATAAGTCTGCTCCGGAAAAGTATTGGAAAAAGTGGGAAAAAATCCAAAAAGAATCAATCGAAAAAATAATTTCTAAAAAAGAAACAAACTTTTCTAATAATTGCTTTTTAAGTACTATCCAACAATATAATAAAAATTTTTCTATTGCCTGTTAATAATTAGTTGAGACATGGACTCTAGACTAAAGCACATAAAAGTATCTAGGGCTAAAATATTTCTAGAAAAGAATGGATTTAGACACACAAATACTAAAGGTTCTCATTGTACTTATGTAAATAAAGAAAAAGGAAGAATAGTTCAAGTTATTTGTAATAACAAAGAAGCATATCCATCAAATGCAAAAATAATGATACAGAAATCTGGGATTTCTTTAGACGAATGGTATAAATTCTGTAAATAAATGTTTAACAAGCTTTTAGTTATTTCTGGACCGACGGCTACCGGGAAGACTGATTTAGCCGTTAAATTGGCCAAAAAATACAATGGGGAACTGGTTTCGGGGGACTCCTGTCAAATATATAAAGGCATGGATATTGGCACTGGTAAAGATCAACCCAGTGACACCCCAATCCATCTTATCGATGTCATAACTCCCGACCAAAAATTTTCAGTTGCTGATTTTCAAAAAATTGGTTTAAAAACTATTAAAGAAATTCAATCACGAAATAAATTGCCAATTTTGGTTGGATGTAGTGGTTTTTATATTGATTCATTAATTAATCCAAATTACAACACTTTTTTAATTAAACCAAGTAAATTATTAAGATCTTTATTAGATTTATTTTCAGTCAAAACATTACAAAAAATTTATAAATTTTTAGATAAAGATAGTTTTTCTAAATTAAATCATTCCGATGTCAACAACCACTACCGCCTCACTCGTAAAATCGAGATTAAGTTATTTTCTCCAAAAAATATTGAAAATTGTAAATTGAAAATTGAAAATTTTGACTTATTACATCTTTCTCTCACCGCTCCCCTAGATTATCTTTACAAGCGCATCGACGCTCGTGTAAATAAACGTATGGAGATGGGTTTTATAGATGAAATAAAAAATTTATTAAAAAAATACAAATGGACTGAACCGGGTATGCAAATTGCCGCCTACCAATGCCTTCGTCCATATTTTGAAAATAATAAAAAAGTAATCAAGGCTCCCCTTCATCAAGGGGAGCTGCCCGAAGGGCTGAGGGGTTTAGTGAAACTCTGGTCCTACGCTGAACACTCTGACGCTCGTCGTCAAACCTGTTGGTTTAAAACCAAATCAAATGCAATTTTTTATGACATTACCAAAAAGAATTTCCCAGAAAATATCTTCAAACAAGTGGACAAATGGTACAATAAGCTATGAAAGCAAAAAAAATTGAAATCTCTCATAAAAATATAATTTTCACAATAATATTCCTTTTAGGTTTAGTCATTCTTTGGCAAATTCGTGCTCTTATTGTTTTACTTTTTATTAGTTTCGTTTTGATGGAAGCACTAAATCCGGCTGTAACTCGATTAGAAAAATACAAAATCCCAAGACCTTTAGGAATATTTATTTTATATATAATTATTTTAGGAGTAATATCTTTCGTAGTTGCTGGTATAATCCCAATTTTAACCGAACAAACAACTGGTTTAATCCAAGCTCTACCTCAAGCTCTAAAAAATATTAAAGTTTTTGGGTCTGATCCTATCGATTTATCATCTCAATTCAAAATATTAGAAAATATTCCAGGTGGTATAGCCAAAATTGCTATTTCAATCGTTTCAAATGTTGTTTCCGGCTTTGTTGTTTTATTTTTAACCTTTTATTTATTACTTGAAAAAAAGAATTTTTCGAAATATGGTCATGATATTTTTGGCGAAAAAGGTAAAGAAAAAATGGTAGCTATCATTGAACAACTCGAAGCTAGATTGGGAAGTTGGGTCAATGCTGAATTTTTTCTGATGACTATTATTGGAATACTCTCCTATATCGGTTATACAATTTTAGGGTTAAGATACGCCGTACCATTGGCAATATTTGCTGGACTTTTAGAAGCTGTTCCTTCTCTTGGTCCAACTGTAGCTACTGCCCTTGCTGCCTTGGTCGGATTTACAACTTCACCTCTTACTGGAATATTAGCAATTGTTGTAGGTACTGTTATTCAACAATTAGAAAATAATATAATTGTTCCTCGTATAATGAAAAAAACTGTGGGTTTCAATCCTTTGGTGACAATTCTACTTATTGCTTCTGGTGCCAAACTCGGTGGTGTCATTGGAGCCATATTGGCCCTGCCTTTATTTTTAACTCTTCAAACAATTTTTAAGATTTTAGTTGAAAAGAAATAACTTTTTCCACAAAAAACCTCCAAAGAAACTGTTAAGCTGGATTCTGTTTATGTGTCATCAATCTATTCTCCTTACCTGGAGCTCTCAAAAACTAGATATTAACGCCCCATCTTAAGATTTCCACCAGGAGGATGCTCGTTTCACATCAGCTCGACTCCGTTAGGAGGCGGCTTACTCGTCTCTATAGCATTGCCATCCGATTACTCGGATTCTTATATTTTTAGATCCTGCGTTTTTTGTGGTCCAGACTTTCCTCCCGTCAGATCGCGTTAGCTTTCGTCGGGGGCGACACTTCAATTTCTTTAGAGGTCAATTTATATTTTACCGTAATTATTTAAGTAAAGCGGCATCAGCTGCTGATAAAATTTTGAACATTTTGGTTCCAGTTTCAGGATCCATAGTTTGAGCTGCTGGTCTACCATTTTTAAGCATTACTTTTTCTACTTTACTTACATCTACTTCAATCGATTTTCGTGATTTTACGTTATAAAATTTAATAGTTGGCATTTAAAACTTCACCCCCTTAAAATTAACGAATAAATAGATAGCAACTATCACCATAATTGAAACTAAACTTAAAATCAAGCTTTTAATCAAATCTTTTTTTAAATATTTGACATTTTGTTCCTGAATCATTTCTAAAGCCAGTATAACACAGTTTTTTTGCTACAATAAATAAGAATATGTCAATCTTAATTTATATATTAGTAATTATCAATTCTTTGTGGCTTTTTTTAATCTCAAAAGCTTTATACAAAAAGAATAAATTTAGTCAAGATATTAAACCAGCGACCAAAGATTCAGGCTGTAAAATTAATGTCACTAGGTTTAATCCTTTTGAAAACGTCGGTGGCAATCAGAGTTTTATTTTAACAATATTAGACCAAACCGATTCGGGAGTAATTTTAACTTCATTACACAATCGCGATAACACTAGAATATATGCCAAAACAATTAAAAATGGTCAACCAGAAAACAACACTTTGTCAAAAGAAGAAAAATTAGCTATAGTAAATACTATTAAAGGTTAAATTTTATAATGAATCCTAAAACCATAAAAATAGTTAGTCGTCTAGGTTTATTCTTACTTGTAAGTGGTGCTTCTTATTTTTTATTTGATTTTTTTATTCCTGTAAACAATGGTACCCTTTTAGGTTTCACTAAAAAAGAAAAACAACAAAATCAAAAAATTACTCCGTCTGTCTCTCAAAAAATTGAATTATTTCCGGGGCCAAAAACAGAGATTTGTCCCATCAATGGTAAATTATATACAAAAGAAGAAAAAGAAATTTGGTCAACCAGACGCCCCCTAATGGTTATGATAGAAAACCATCAGGATTCACGTCCCCAATCTGGACTTCAAACCGCTGATATCGTTTATGAAGCCATCGCTGAAGGTGGTATTACTCGTTTTATGGGTATCTTTTATTGTGGTCAAGTTGCTGTTTCAGAGGTCAATAAATATGATGTTGGACCAGTTCGTTCAGCGCGAACATATTTTTTAGATCTCGCCTCAGAATATTCAGATTATCCGTTGTATAACCACGTTGGTGGTGCCAATTGTAGTGCTGCTACTGATGGTGGTCCATGTACTACCGCCACCAAAGCCCAAGCCCTCGAACAACTTTCTGCCTATGGTTGGACCAACAAAGGTACATGGAGTGATTTAAGCCAATTCTCTCTATCCTATAAAGCTTGTAGACGAGAGCCCGATAGGACTGGTACTCCCAAAGCAACCGAACATACCATGTATTGTTCTTCAAAAGAACTTTGGAATATTGCTAAAACCCGAGGTTTAACCAATATGACCGAATCCAAAAAAGTATCTTGGGACAAAAATTATCGTTCTTGGTTATTTAAACAAGAAGACAAACCAGGGGTTAGTCTAGATGCTAGCAACATTTCTTTTGATTTTTGGTCAAGTATAAAAAATTATAATGTAAGCTGGAAATATGACAGCACCAACAATGTCTACAAAAGACTTAATGGTTCAGTCGAACATATCGATTTTAATACTCAATCGACTATTACTGCCAAAAATATAGTAATTCAATTTGTCAAAGAATCTCGTTCGGTTGATGAACATCTTCACAATTTATATGCTGTTATTGGTAGTGGAAACGGTATTTTAATCCAAAATGGAGTCAAAACAGACATAACTTGGTCAAAAGCAAATCGAGTTTCTCGAACCATTTATAAAGATAAAGCAACCGGAAAAGAAGTTAATTTCGTTCCAGGCAATGTTTGGGTAGAAATCCTCCCAATTGGCAACAGTGTCACTATTAATTAATCTATGAAGGTCCAAACTAGTTTAAAACATCTTTTTGTATCACAAACAAGGCTAAAACTAATTAATACATTATTTTACAGTCCTCAAGAAATTTTTTATGTACGACAATTAGTAAGGCTGGTTGACGAAGAAATAAATTCTGTTCGACGTGAATTGGCTAATTTATTAAAATCAGGTGTTATCAATTCTGAGTGGCGCGGGAATCGACTTTATTACTGGGCGGACAAACAATCACCTTTATTTTTTAATCTTGTAACTATTGCCAACCAAAGTTCTGGTTTGGGCTTGAAGTTACAAAACAAAAACGAAACCCTGGGAACAATTAAGTTAGTATTTTACAGTAATAAATTTATAACTGCTGACAAAAGAACTCCAGACGATATCGATTTAATTATTGTTGGCGATGTTTCTTTACGAGAAATAGATTCCTTTATCAAACAAGAACAAGAAATTCGAGGTCACGAGATTAATTATATGGTTATGGGTAAAGGAGAATTCCGTCTTCGACGTCAAAAAAGAGACCAATTTATTGTCGACTTTTTCCTTGGTAATCCAATTGCTATAATAGGGAACCAATCAGAAATTAGTAGTCTATAAATTAATGCCTAAAATCAGAAAAGTTATCAAAACCGGTAACAGCCTCGCTCTTACCATCCCCTCAAAATCCATAAAGGATTTTAATATCAAAGAAGGTGACCCCGTGTCAATAAAAATAAATCGAACCAAAGTATGTATCACTTATCTTTTTTCTGGACATCCACGACAGTTATCCCTAATTAACGGACAAAAATAGCCATGAATCGTTCAAAAAAAACACTCCGTATCTTTTGGGTCATAATCTTTATCACTTTTATTTGTTTGATAATTAATTTCCCTCAAAAGTTACCAATCAAAATTAATTTAGGCAAAACAAGATGGGAACATACTTTTTATCGACCAGAACTGAAATTTAAATTAGGTAATTTTGATTTTAATAAAAATATAGATCTTAAATATGGTCTTGACCTGGCCGGAGGTTCTTCACTCCTTTTTATGATTGATACTAGTGGTGTTAGTCCGGAAAATTTACCCAAAGCACTAGAATCCCTCAAAAGTAAAATCGAACGCAGAATTAATCTTTTTGGTGTTAGTGAAACCACTGTTCAAATTAATAAGCAGCAAGATAAATATCGTTTACAAATCGATCTTCCAGGCGTCGAGAATATTAACGATGCCATCGAACTTATTGGTACTACAGCACAGTTGAATTTTTATGGAGTAATCGATGATACTATCTTCACCGAAGCCACTTCTTCTGCAGAATTCGAAAAATCACTTAAAGATATAAATATTAATGGATCTCATCTCAAAATTTCCTCTGTTCAAATTAATCCCAATAATTCCCAACCAGAAGTTGGTTTGGAATTCAACAACGAAGGCTCAAAGTTATTTGCCCAAGCCACAAAAGATTTTTTAAATAAAAGAATAGCCATTTTACTGGATGGTCAACTGGTAACTGCTCCAACAGTTAATACTGTCATCACTGAAGGCAAAGCGTCTATTAGTGGTAGTTTTACTTCCCAATCAGCCAAATATTTATCAATTCAACTTAACGCTGGCGCTTTACCTTTGCCTATCGAATTAATTCAGCCATCACAAATTGGCGCCACCCTAGGCCAAGATTCACTCAACAAAGGATTATTTGCTGGAATTATAGGATTAATTTTAATATCACTTTTTATGATAGTCAACTATGGCAAGCTTGGTTTAATCGCCGATATTGGTTTGATTATTTACGGTCTAATTACTCTTACTTTATATCGACTTATACCAGTAACTCTAACTTTCCCGGGAATTGTTGGTTTTATTTTATCTATCGGTATGGCAGTTGATAGCAATATTTTAATTTTTGAACGAGTCAAAGAAGAAACTCGACTTGGGCGTGATTGGAATATTGCCCTTGAAACAAGTTTTGGTCGTGCTTGGGATTCGATTAAAGATGCCAATACTTGTGCCATAATCACTGGACTAATTTTGTTTAATCCTTTCAACTGGTCTTTTTTGAGTACGTCAGGTATGGTTAGAGGTTTTGCTGTAACCCTACTTTTAGGAATTTTTGTTGGAATTTTTACCGGTGTTTTTGTTACTCGAAATTTACTGCGAGTTTTCGCCAAAGAAAAAATTAAAATTAAAAATTAAAAAATCTACGATCTACAATCGACGATCTACAATCTAATTTATGGATATCATGAAACTTAGGCCATTATTTACAGCAATTTCTCTGTTTCTAATTTTAGGGGCAATACTTTCAATTGTCTTTTGGGGTTTCAAACCCTCTATTGATTTCACCGGCGGAGCTATTTGGGAAATTAATTCATCAAAAATCAGTGAAGATAATTACAAAGAAATATTTTCCAAAAATCAAATCGATCTTAAAAATATCAATTCTTTAGGTGGCAACAACTATCTTTTGAAATTTAATGATATTTCACTTTCTCAAAAAGAATCTCTCAATAAAAGTTTAAAAGAAATCGATCAAGATTTTAAAGAATTAAAATTTGAATCATTAGGTGCCACCTTAGGTCGTGAATTGCTTGAAAAAACTGTTTTTGCTGTAGTTCTAACTTCATTGTTTCTATTCTTGTTTATCGGTCGTCGTTTTCGAGATTTTTCATTTGGGACTTCTGCAGTTTTAGCCATGCTTCATGACACTTTAATTCTTATGGGGAGTTTTTCTGTTTTAGGTCATTATTTTGGCGCCCAACTAGATTCACTTTTTGTTACTGCAGTCTTGACCACACTTTCATCTTCGGTTCACGATACAGTGGTCACCTTCGATCGTATTAGAGAACTAAAAAAACAAACTTATCAATTAGATTGGGTTAAATTGTCAAATAAAGCTGTTACCGAAACTCTAACTCGTTCGATAAACAATTCTATGACCATAATAATTATGTTAACTTCATTAGTCTTGCTCGGTGGCGATACTACTCGTTGGTTTGCCGCCGCTCTATTAATTGGAGTCGTCTGTGGAACCTATTCTTCAATCGGCGTTGCTATTCCTCTTGTAATCTTTTTCAAAAAACATTCCAAGAAAAAATAATTAAATAAATTTTTTTATTTTTTCTAATAAAATATTCCTTTCATTTAATTTTGGGTTTTCTTCAACCTCTCTAAATATTGCCCCTAATACTTCACCAACCCTTCTCCCTGGTTTTATTTTCAATATCTCCATTACATCATCGCCTTTGATTTTTAAGTCTCTTACAGCAAAAGGTTGTTTTTGGACCTCAACTATTCTTTTTTTAAACAGTTCCCATCTCCAACTAGTCTCTTTAGCCCCACTGCCAAGTCTATCAGCTCTACGCATGGCAATCATCTCATCAATATAATCTAAAGTCACATTTCGGATAAATCTTCTGACCGCTTTATCAGTTTGGGCTTCCTGAACCGTAAACATATGCCATCTAACTAATCTAAAAAGTTGATCAAGTTCTTTGTTGGACAATTTTAATCTTTTTCCTATACTCACCGCAATTCTTGATCCATAGATTTCGTGATTATGAAAAGTTCTACTTTTACCATCATCTTTCATTGATTTTGGTTTTCCCACATCGTGTAATAGCGCGGCCAATCTAGTAACTGGATTCTTACTCACACAATTATCTAAGGTTTTTAAATTATGTATCCACACATCATCAATATGATGTCCTTTTTGGGTCATGTTGATACCATCTAATAGTTCTGGCATCAATTCTTGTAACAATCCCGATTCTTTTAACAAATTTATTCCATTCGATGGTTTATCCGAAATCAAAATTTTAAAAATTTCATCTCTAATTCTTTCACCCGCAATATTTTGAATTAAACTAGCATTTTTTTGAATTGATTTTAAAGTTTTTTCTTCAATATTAAATCCTATTTGTCCAGCAATTCTAATAGCTCTGATCAATCGCAGAGCATCTTCTTTAAATCTCTCATCCGGATTTCCCACAGTTCTAATTAATTTCTTTTCCAAATCCTTTTGCCCCTCAAACAAATCAATTATTTTATATTTCTCCCTTTCATCAAGGGGAGATGTCCCAACTTTAGTTGGGACAGAGGGGTTTTGCATTTCAATCGCTATCGCATTAATTGTAAAATCTCTTCTTTCCAAATCTTCTTTCAAATTTTTACCCCATTTAACTTCGTCAGGATGTCGACCATCACTATATCCACGTTCTGTTCTAAAAGTAGTCACCTCAAATATTTCTCCATCTTTCCCCAATATACTTAAAGTACCAAAATTATTATTATAAAAACTATTTTTGGAAAAAAGTTTTTTCATTTCTTCGGGTTTTAAATTGGTTGTAAAATCCCAATCATTTACCTCTCGTCCCAGCAATAAATCACGACACGCCCCGCCAACGATATAAATCTCTGCCTTATTTTCCAAAAACTTATTAATAATATTTTTTACCTTTTCGGGTATTACAATATTTTCCATTCTGTCTTATTTTACCTTATTTGAGTTTCCCTTTTTAAGGGAAATGTCCCGAGAGATATCGAGGGACAAAGGGTTTAATCCACCAAAAACCCCTCCGAGAAATCGAAGGGGTTTTATAAATCGTTTTTAATTTAGTTTATACACGATCTGGCTTTGGTAAAGCTTCTTTAACAGCGATATTTCTACCCATCTGTTCAGAATTATTGAGAGCTTCCATAGCTTTGGCAGCATCTTCATCGTTTTCAAATTCAACGAATCCGAAGCCTTTGCTTCTCTTTGAAAATTTATCAATGACCACATTGGCAGATATAACTGTACCATGTGCTGAAAAGATTGAATTCAAATCAGCATCGGTCATTGCGAAAGGCAAATTGCCTACAAATAATTTCTTTGCCATGTTGTTTTTTTTAAAACTCCTTAAATACTTTTTATAAAATATAACAGGTTTAAACCTTATCACCATAAGTTGGCTACTTATGGCAACTAATCAATAGTATATAACAAAATCTTAAAAAATGTGTAAAATTAGCTACTAATGACGATTATTGACAAAAACACTACAAAAGA
>ENA-UOWO01003697-UOWO01003697.1-activated-sludge-metagenome-genome-assembly--contig:-NODE-3697-length-17537-cov-11.473115_pt1 | contig 17537 bp, 14 predicted proteins | sample MGYA00238148_ERZ761564 | MGnify/ENA primary metagenome ERZ761564 (study PRJEB28885, sample SAMN05720194) | activated sludge metagenome | isolation source: Anaerobic digester | place: USA...
TCTCACCGCCACACTCACCCAACCCAAACTCGCCCGTTCTTCAACGGGCTGCTAGGACCGCCGCCGCTCCGGTGTCGTCAGTTATGAGTCAACGGACCCACAGAAAAACCACTCCCCGGTGTCGTCTTTGCTTGAGTCAACGCGTCTTGGGCCGCTTCCCCGCCCGCACCATGTCAGATGCCGGACGCAAAGGCACCCGTTACCCAAGGAGGCAGCGATCCTTTTGTGGCCCTGAGGCTTTGTCATAATTGCAGCTTCCTTTATGCGAGCGAGTCGCACTTAACGCGCCATTGCGGGTCAACCCCGTACGATCTATGACGGTTGGCAGTCTTTGCGCATCACTTTCGGGCGAGACCCAGGGACGCAAGCCGCCGCGTCACCAAGAACCGGAACCCAGGCGCCGCATTAAATAACCGGCCACGGAAACGGGCTCAATACCGCTGGCCGAACACACCGCTTCGGCAAGCGCAGGTGTCTTGGTCAGCAAGGCCGCCCTGGCGGCAAAGTTAACGCGGTCTTCGTCACCCTTCAGGACGTCCGTCAGGACCGTTCGCGCCTCCGCCGAATCCTGCCCGATCAGCTGTGCAATGGCAGTGCACATACGCACCTCAGCGTCGTGGTGCTTGAGCAGTGCGATGGGTGCATATCGTGCCTGGAACTCCCGATTTTGGCCCATCAAGAGCAAAAGAACCGCGCGAGACACTTGACCGTCCTGGAATAGTGCCCCCAGGCGCTCGAACTCCGCCGGATCCTCTGCCGTCGCGCCGAGTTGGTTTACCGCGGTCCTTCGGCTTTGTTTCCAGACCGCCGCAGTCAGCTTGTCGGCAAACTCGCCCACGGCGCTGTAATTGACCGTCTGGTTCCACATCAGCCCCTTTCTGACCTCTTCGACCTTTTGTCCATACAGCTTATCACGGTAAGCCTTCTCCTCGGGTGTCTGGGCGCCGCTCTCCGCGATACGCCAGAGCCGTGCGCGCATTGTCACGTTCGTGGCGAGGGGTTCTGTCGCCGGAAGGAGAATCATTCGGGCATAGGGGTCCGCCTGACGCAAGGCAGCCAGAAGTTGTTCCCCATGGTTAGGGGCATGCTTGCTGATGGCGGCCACGAGCCCCGCGTTCACTTGATCCGCCGATAATGCCTGTGCGGATTCAATTCGGTATCCGCCTACACTCGATGCGGATGATAGGTAGAACGTGGGATACCCCTCGCCGGGTTTAAGCTTCAATTCGTTCAAGAGCCACGCGAACGCATCGTCTGACAGCGCCGGTTGGTTTGCGACCAGCGCATAGCCGGCCTGCAGGAGGGCACAATCGACAGCATTTTCGCTGGGGGCCGAACCCTGGAATGTAATCACCCGCCCAACAAGACTTGGGTCCTTGGCGCTCGTCAACACGAGCGCCATGCAACCCAGGGTGAACTTTTTCCGCCATTCAGCGCTCGTGGTTATCGCGCGCGTGATCGTTTCGATCGGAACCGCGGCATCCAGTTTCAAGAGTCCCCGCATGGCAGTCGTCCGTACAACATGCAGTTCGTCCGTCAATGCCCCCTGGAGGAGCTTCACCGCTTCGTTGGTCCTGCCAGTCGCGGGATTCCAAGCCCCGGCGCAGCGCAATAGCAGGTTCGTTTCCCCGGCAGGCGCGGGCTTGCCTAGGGCGATCAGGGCGTTGGCGCGAATCAATGTGCTTGGGTGCGAAAACAACACTTGCTCGAACGCCGGGTCCTGCGCCGCCATAGCGCGCAGATACCCTGTGAACATGGGGTTGTAGGCGTCCGACGCCAGGAACCTCTCAATGGAGGACCAGTCCTCGCGCCTTTGCAACCAAGCCAAACCCAGGGCGGATACGAACGGAACATCGCCAGTCACAAAATGGGCCGCATTCGTGGATTCTTCGTCGGAGGAAAAAAGCCCACGACGGCCACCCTCCTTGTCATCCAAGAACTGCCGAAATGCGCTCGAGACATCCGAGACGAGCTGCCCATCTTGGCAATGCAGCGCCTCCTGTGCGGCCCGGTTGACCGCTGTCGCCACGTCCACCAGTGACATCTTGCCCTCGGATGCACCATCCGAATTCAGAGCAGACAACCCCGTCTGAAGAGCAGACCGGCTCCTCAACTCGTTGGCCCATTGGAACGTGGTCAGGCTCAGCCCCGCGTTCTTCTCGGAATCCTGATCGTATGCGACCGTTGCCATCAAGAGCGCGAGCACGGCATCGTCGTTCTTGCCCTCCCTCCGGAATTGGTGGGATAACCATTCATAGGCCACTTGCGGCTCTCGAATCGAGTTCCCGGTCAGTTGCACAACCGCCGCCTCGCGGATGTTCGTGTCTCCGGCCGTTCGTGCCATCCTTGCCAGGAGAATTCGGTCGTCAATCTTCCGCGCGGTCTCGATCCTTACCCAGCTGGCAGTTTCCTCTAGAAGCGTCGGATCGGTCAGGCGCTCGAATGCGGTGCGGCGCACGTCGTCATTGGTTTCGTTGCGCGCCAACTCAGCCAACACGTTCTGGTTTGTGAGGCGTCCGGCTGCAATCTTCTTCACGTCTTCGTCGATGCCATTACGTGCGATTTTTTCGAGGGCCGTCTGATCGGAAACCCGTTCGGCGGCAAGGCGACGAGTCTCCTTGTCAGAGTCCTTCACTGCGACTTCTGCTAGGACGACGGGGTCACTCAGCCGCTGAACCGCGGCCTTTCGCACCTCCGCGACATTGGCTTCGCGGGCAATTCTTGCCAGCAACGCCGGATCCGCCACTTCCCTTGTAGCGTTGCTGCTGATCCAGGGCTTGATGCTTGCGAGCGCCCGCTCATCGGTGATCCGGCTCTTTGCGATTTCGCGGACCTTCTCGTCCCTGTCGCTGATCGCGAGTCGGGCAAGCAGCGGTTGATCCTCCAACCGTTTCACTGCCGCGAGACGGACGCTTTGCGGGCTTGTCTTGTCCTGGGCGACGTCGGCCAACGCCGCCGGATCCATGAGATTCTGGATGGCAGCCGACCGGACCTCGTAGGGTGTGTTGGTTGTCCGTACCAGAGATGATAGGACGGCTTGATCCGTCAGTCGCCCTGCAGCGGCGGCACGAACCGTCTGGTTGTTGTTCGTGTTTTGCGCGATTTCCAAGAGCACCGCCGGATCCGCGAGGTTGCCAATCGCAGCCTCGCGGACCCCGTGCGCCCTGGCTTCCATCGCGATCTTGGCCAGCAGGGATCTATCGGCGACCTTCTTGGTCTCCTGCGGATTGATCCATGGATCGAGGGCCGCGCGCACCGTGGCGTTAGAAATTTGCTGGGTGGCGGTCTGGCGGATCGACCAGTTCTCGTCCGTGCGCGCAATCCGGGCAAGGGTCTCCGGGTCGCTCAGTTTTCCGATCGCGACGAGCCGCAACTCGTCCGGCATGTCCTTATCTTCCGCAATCCCGAGTATAACCCGCGGATCCCTCAAGCCCTCGACGGCCGCTTTCCGCACGGCGAACACCTCGTTGGTTCTGCCGAGCACCTCGGCCAGAAATTGCTGGTCTGACAACTTACCCACGGCAATCGCGCGGACATCATCGCGACCCTTTCTGACCAAGTTCCGCAATTCGACTTGGCCCTGAAGTCTGCCGGCGGCGGCAACTCTCACCGATTCATCCTCATCTCCCAAGGCGATTCTCTCCAACACAGCGGAATCGTTCAATCTCTCGACGGCCCTCTTGCGCATGCCGCAATCGATCGCGTGCTGGGCAAGTCTTCCCAGCAGGGTTGGGTCAGCGACTTTTTCGGCCGCTCCGGGATCCACCCAGATGGATGCCGTCGCCTTGAGCGACGAGTCCGAAATGCGCCTGTAACACGCATCCCGCAATTCGGCATCTCGTGTTTCCGCCACGACCTTCGCGAGTGCCTGCTCCGAAGTTAAACGATCCGCGGCGCGCTTGCGAATATCCGGGAATTCGTTGAGCAACGCCACATCAACCAGCGAGGCTTCGCTGGTTAGATTCGAGACGGCGGCGAGGGACACCAGTGCGTCTGTGTCGTTGCGCGCAATTCCTGCGATTACGTCGGCATCATCGATTTTCCCGAGTGCTGCCCGTCTCACATACCATGCCGCATCGTTGGTTGCGATGCCTGCCAGAAGGCGAGGGTCGGACAACCTGACTACCGCTTCCTTCCGAACGGTGCCGGAAGGATCGCCCAATGCGACACGTTCGATGACTTTCACATCCGAGACCGCCGCAAGCGCGATCTTCCGGATCGGCGCCAGCCATGCCCGCGTGGTCAGTTTGGTCAGCAGCACGGGATCCGTCACTTTCTGGGCGGCATTGGTGCTCACCCATGGCTCGAGTCTTGCGAGCAACTGGGCGTTGGTGATTTTGGCCATGGCCAACCGCCGCGCCTCCATATCCGCCGCGTTGGACACCAAGTCGGCGAGGAGGTCCTGATCCCCCAGCTTCTCCAGGGCCGCCAGCCGCGTCTCCCGATCCGCGTGCTGCCCCACAATCGACGCGAGTTCGGCAGGTCCGGCGTTCTCGCTCGTGGCCCGCCGTCCGTCCTCTTTGGGCGCGCGTCCAGGCTCAATCTTCGTCTTGGACTGTTGTTCGGGGGGGGCCGCAACCGGCGCAGCATGGGCTACGAGTCCCATCCTGGTTCTTGGGATGAAGAAAATGGCGGCACTGATAAGAAGGATGACAACGAACACAACCACCCACCAGAATCCGCCGCCGCCGTCGCGTTGCTTCACCCCGGATGCTATCGGACCACCGCCCTCCTTTTGGGAAGCAGGTTTGCCTTGGGTCGGCGCCGACTGGACCGGACCCGCCGGGACGTCGCCGTCCGCAGGAACATCCGACGTCTCAATCAATGTCACGAGAGGGGCCCAACTTTCCATCCCGTCCGTCCAAACGAGCGTGTGGGATGGGAGTCGTCCGGAGGATGCCAGGGCAAGCATCTCTTCTTCTGAAATTGGACCAACTGGTTTGCCCGCCTCCGCATAATACCATGAACGATTCATTTATGCATCCAGGGTAAAATATCCCAGGCCGACCGATGAAGGCGGATCAAATGCGATATGCCTTCCTCACATGATTCAGAAGCTCGAACTATGCAGACGTCGACTCGAAGAACTCCAACCGGGCTGTTTGGCGCCCAGCGGCAAGAAATAAGCACAGCGATTTGCGGGACAGCACACCAGAATCACCCGATATTGAGAGGTTCTTGCCCCAAGCAGCTTCTCTCCATGCCTATGCAGTGAGTTCAGCAACCGCGTCCGATGACACTCTATATTCTATTCCTCGTTCGTTACGTTCACGAACCAGCCGCCCCCAAGCGGAACGCTGCCGCCGACTCCTTGGACGCTGGCTGACACGGGCACAGGGCTAGCCGACACACGGTATTTCTGGCCAGCCTTTGCTTCCACTTTCGCCTCTTTGTCCGCATTGAGCGCATTCATGAACTCGCCCAAGAATTGCTCTGGGGCATACTTCTGGGCACGAAGGTTCTTTACGGTAAGGACATGGCTCCCTGGTAAGATTCGGAATGAATTTCCACTCCGCTGTCGAGCCTGCGGCGGGGCTTGTCCGTCGAACTTGACAAGCTCGAGGCCGGGATCGAGCCGTACAAGGGCCGTCTCGGGAATGGACCGAGGAGGACCGGAGTACAGCTGCTGGGCGGAGGACCCGGTAGTTGCGCATCCGCCAAGAATCCCAAGGAAGACGAACCCGCTGGCGGCGACGATAATTTCTTTTCTCATGGAATTCGAGCTCATACACGATTGTTAGCGACCTCAGCCATAGCGGTCAAGCACAGCGCTGAAGCATGTGCGGGCATCCAGCCGCTTGTACCAGATAATTATTGCTGCGCTTCCCATTATCCACCCTAATGTGCGCCACACACAAAGGTAATCCGCGCCTGCAATCCTACAATCTTCGAGCCGGTCGGTGCGGAGGTTTCAGCACATATGTTGACTCAAGAAGAGAGGGCACGAGGGCGCCTTGCCCGCGCATTGGTTGGCTCGAGACTGACGACATCGGAGCGGCGAGGCATCTGGTCCGGAAGAGAGGGGTCCGAGCAAAGCGCAGGCCGGATGATCGGGCGAAGCCTCTCATGCCGCGATGCTGGTCTGACGCGCTGGATCGAATCGGAGTATGACTTTAAGACGCGATTGGCCGACTTCCGGGCAGGACTTTTGCCATGCATCTATCCGAATGTAACCGTCAATCTATATCAGTGACATCCGGTAGCCGCAGTCTTCCAACTTCGCGATGTTGGTGTCGAGAGGCTTGCGGAGCGGTTTTCGAGAATGACCTCAAATATGGTTTCCAAACCGTCCGCCGGCGTCGGGGCTTCTTCCATCCAAGGTTTCGTCGCCTTGACACCATGCCTCTAAGCGCATAACCTCTTTGTGTGACTGAGGTGAGTGCGGCCGACGCTATCGTTGCGAGTCGTCCCGGCGCGAAGTCATGCCACCTAGACACGCGGACCGCACGCACAGGCCCATGACGCAAGATGCATAAACCGATAGCAACGTTTTCCCCCGCGCGAGAAGTGAAAACATTACGGGAGGATTGGCTGGACACATCACTAACCGTCCGCGGTGTCGGCGCGCCCGCGGGAATGTACGGTTATTGCGCTAGCGCGTTTGATATTCAACCATGTTCCGGGGCCGGAGAGTTACAAAGAATTACCCATATATTTAAGAATGGATGATTGCGCAAGCGCGTACTAAACAAACGTAAGTCGCCAATGCTTTTGAGAGTTGAGCGGAGAGACGAAAACGGTCGCGATAAATGGCCAAGAGAGCGGAGGACCATCCGATGAAACGACTGGCATTGGTTGCCATGATATTATTGCCGGCGGTCTGCAACGCGGCACGGCGCGAAGACCCCACCGTGTTGCTACGAAGAGCGGTGCAGCTTATTGATAATGGTGAATACGAAAAAGCAATAGCCATCATGCAGGAGGTTGTTCGACTACATAAGCTCAACGTGAAGAGGGAACCCGCCGCATATGCACAGATGTTGGAGGTGCTGGGCAATCTCTACAGGAAGGCAGGCCGGTTTGATCAGGCCGAGGCTGCCCTCGTTGAGGCAAAGGCGGCCCTTGCAAAAGTCTTCGGAAAGAAAGAGTATCCGTATTTGCATTGCGTGTGGTGTCTTGCGGAAGTGTATCGAACGAAGGGGCGATTGCGCGACGCGGAGTCGCTTTACCTTGAGGTGAGGGCCGCTGGGAAAGCGGCATGGAAGGATAAAGTGGACGGTTATGTTGGTAGCTTGTACGGCCTTGCAGAGGTATACGGATTGAAAGGTCGGTACCAGGAGGGGGAACTCCTGTATCGTGAGGCACAGGCTCTTTTCCTTAAAATGTCCGGCAAAAAGGACTTAAATTATGCCAACTGCCTGAATGCTATTGGGCTGCTGCGGCAAAGAGGCGGTCGTCCGGAGGAAGCTGAGCAGTTCTTCGTCGAATCTATCGCCATCTATGGCCAGTATTCGGGCACGAAGAGTGTTGGCTATGCGACGGTTCTGGGGAACCTCGCCGCTTTATATGAATCGATGGGCCGGATTGGGCAAGCCGAACCGCTGTATCGCGAGGCCAAGACAATCTTTGAACAAACTGTCGGGCGCAAACATCCCTATTATACAAAATGTGCGACGCAGCTAGCTCGGGTGCATTGGGCGATGGGCCGCAAAACCGATGTGGAGAAATTCTATCTTGAGGAGAAGGCGGTTTGGGAAAAGGGCGATGGAAAGAAGCGGCCCGAATACGGGGAATGCTTAATGGGGCTGGCAAATTTCTACCAGGCGACCGGGCGTCTTGACGAGGCCGAAGCCCTAAATACTCAAGCCAGGGCGGCTCTCGAGGGAAGCGTGGGGAGGAAGCACCCATCCTATGTGCTGTGCGTTCACCGGCTCGGGCTGCTGTACCGGAAGACAAGGCGATTTGATCAGGCGGAGGCATTATTGACGGAAGCGAGGGATACCTGCGGCAGCACCCTCGGCAAAACAAATTTCAATTATGCTACAACCGTGAACAGTCTGGCGGAACTGTACCAAGTTATGGGGCGAAATGACGACGCCGAACGATTATACATCGAGAACAAAGCGATGTTGGGCGATGTGTTTGGCGCAAAACATGAATATTGTCTACTTGGGATGGATAAATTAGCGAGATTCTACAAGCGCGTCGGAAAGATCGAGGAGGAGAAAGCGCTGACTGCCGCCATCGAATCGGTCCGCGCTGAGAATGCAGCGAAGGCAATACCGGGAGCAGAGGAGAAGATGCGCTCCCTGAAGGCCGCGGCGAAGGAAAAGCCGCGCGAATATCTGTCGAGTTTAGCACATCTTGCGGTGCTTTATGGGCGGGCCGGCCAAAGCGATCGGGCACTAGAGATGCAGGAGCAGGCAAAACTCTTCGCGGAAGAGTCCGTGGGTAAAGAGAATTCCATGTACGCTATCAGCCTGTTCAATTTGGCGGAGCAATATGCAGTGAGGGACCGAAAAGAAGAGGCGGAGCAGTTGTATTTGGAGGCTCGGGCAATCCACGAGAAAACGCTCGGCAAGAAGGACCCCATGTACTGGCAGGTCCTCAACGGTTTGGGTCGCCTATATGCCAGAATGAACCGAAACGACCAAGCGGAATCAGCATACCTGGAAGCGAAAACCGCCTGCGAGCAATCCGGAGGAAAGGAACAGAAGGAGTATATGATGAATTTAGAGAATTTGGCAGATCTCTATCGATCGACGGGTCGGAAAGATGCGGCCGATGCGCTTCTGGCAGAGGTGGCGACGCTTGAGATCAATACGCAGGCGGGCGGGGAGACGTTTGGCGGCACGGCGGCCGTCGGCGGCGGCGGGAATGAGGCACGGGCGACGGGGATAAGTCAATCAAGTCAATCTGCGGTCGCGCAACCGGCCCAGAAAGGTCCGGGCACGGGGCCATGACGGGAGCACACAGGAAAAAGATTTCTTTCTGGAACGGGGATCACTTCGGTTGTTGTGGTCGCTGCTGTGCTCGAAAGACGTCCAAGTTGTGTTTGGCGAGAGAACTGCCGGCTTTTTGCGCCTTCTCCCACCATTCGACGGCCTTGTCGGTGTCGGGAGTGACGGCAACTCCAGCATAATACATCGAACCGAGCTCGCACATGGCATCGGTATGACCCTGGTTGACAGCGCGCATCATCCAATCGAGCCCTTCGCGGAATTCTTTTTTGCGGAGGTGGAGAACTGCGATAGCAAACTGAGCATCCGCGTCTCCGGCTTCCGCCTTCCTTCGGAATTCATCGGTTTGGGACTGGTTGCCCGTAAAAGCGGGTTCGCCGGCTGCCATGCGGATGCTGAATACAGCCAGATTGTTTTGCGCGGCAATGTCGCCTGCGGCGGCAGCTTTTCGCCACCATTCGAGGGCCGCCTCGTCGTTCTTTTCTACGCCAAGACCCGCATAATACATCGTGCCGAGGTTGGACATCGCATCGACGTTCGTTCCATGTGCTGCCTTTAGCATCCACTCATAAGCTTTTGGGAAGTCGCTTTGTTGCAAGTGCCACTTGGCCACTTCGAATTGGGCTACGGCGTCGCCCGATGCAGCATTGCGTTTCACTGCAGCATCTGGCTCTTGTTGGCCCGCTTGGTCCGGATTCTGGCCTCCCGCGGCATTTTTTAGGAGCGATAAGTTACGTTTTGCTATCTCACTGCCGAGATCGGCGGCGTCCTGATACAGGGCTGTGGCCTTTGAGATGTCCTGCTGAACGCCGAGCCCGTTCAGGTACAACTCAGCCAGAAGGAGAATGCCGCCTACGTTCTTCTGCGCTGCCGATGCCTGAGCCCAGCGAAAAGCGGCCTTGAAATCGCGGTCTTCGTTGCCGGATTTTATCGCGAGGGCACATTGTGCTTCCGCATCCCCTTCTTGCGCCCGTTCCTCGATAGTCTTGTTCAGATAGGCTTGCGACGAGGGATATTCCGGTTGGCGCGGTGTTTCGGGCTTTGGGAAGGCGGTAGCTGCCGGACTGCTCTGGGGGGCGACACCGGGTGTCTTGATGTCTTCACCGACTCCGCCGCTGGGACGGTGGTCCAAAGCCTGCGGTGCGACGGACGGCTGTGTTGCGGGATGCTCTGCGAGCGGCCGTTCCGCATGCGTCTTTCGCGACTGTTCGTGCCCAAGCCACCAAAATGACACACCCACTGCCATGAAGAGCAGCAAGGCTGCGACGGCACGGAAACCCTTAAGTGGAAACGGCGACTGACCTACCCCGGGCCTATCAACCGCCCCAGTACCGCCGCATCGAGCGTCGGCGAGGATGCATTCCGTTCCGCCCTCCCGTCTTGGCCGCATCGCTGCAACTCTTGTTGGAAGCGCTTGGCCCATGGTGGTCGCGGTTGCCGAAAATCCCAAGTGGGGCGGCGACTGCGTCACAAGTCTCTGCAGCAGGTCGCCCGCCGACTTCGGTCGCTGGTCGGGATCCTTGTCGAGGCAATCCGACACCGCTGTTTGCCATTGGGGTGGAATTGGCTCTCCCGAGATGCCTAGTTCGCTGCGCCGCAGCATCATCGGCGAGGCCGTAGCATTGTGGAGTTGAAAAGGAATGTCGCCCGTATAAAATGGCGGTTTGCCGGCCAAGAGTTCATAGATCGTTGCGCCCAAAGAGTAGATGTCATCTGCCACCGAAGCGGTTTCGCCCATCAATTGCTGTGGGCTCATATAAGGCAGTGTCCCGCTGATCTTCTTGGTTGTTTGACTAAGGTGTGTCGCGGAGTCCGACAGGCTGCGCGCGATTCCAAAATCGGTGATTCTCACCGCACCCTGAGCATCAACCATGATATTGGAGGGCTTGATGTCTCGATGAATAACGCGCACGTTTTGGTGGGCATAATCCAACGCGGGACAAATTTGATACAGGCATCCGAGCACCTCATCGAGGGTCAGGATGGGCTGCTGGCGAGCCACCCGAATCGCGGTCAACGCCTGACCGTTGACATACTCCATCGAGATACCGACATGGTTATCGTCCTGGAGAAAATCATGGATCCGCACAATGTTCGGATGGGTTAACCGAAGGTTCCGTCGGGTCTCCTTTTTCAGATCCGCGACTGCCGCAGGGTCGCTCATCACATCGTCTTTGAGGAATTTGATGGCCACCGCCTGTGAAAGGATGTTATCCCAAGCTTGCCACACCACTCCCATGCCGCCGCGACCGGCAACACGTTTCAAGACGAACCGTCCAAAAACACACTGCCCCACGGAAAAGCCCGATCCCTCCCCGTGGGATTCCGCGCCTGGCGTTATGCGCTCGTTAGCCATCGCATCTCTCGCAATCTACGGGTGACGCTGCCGTCTCGCGCCACCCAAATGTCCAGCCCTCGGTGTCCGAGCACAATCCCCAACCCAATATTTGCAAGCTGGAAGGAATCGACGAGAAAGCAACAAAAAACACCATGTGAATTGAACCATGATGGTCGTCCCAAGAATGTTGCATGTCGCCGTTGCACCGCCACGCCATTCTGGGATTGGTCGGCGCTCTTGACCAATGGCGTTTTGCGGCGACCACCGGTGGCATACATGGGACCAATATGCGCGGTTCATGGGAGCAGGATACTGGCGGCGGCGCCGGGATTCATGAAGAGGCATTCGGGACAATTGACAAGGCCCATCGCCTCTGGGACAAGCCAACTTGGCCGTATTCCTTGCCGCAGGCGCTTTCCCATCTGATGTGTGCTCCGTGGATTCATGGGGCAGGCGCTGGCCTCCTCAGAATCCGCAAGTTCACTGGCAGGGCGGGAGGAGCGCTCATGAACTGGCCAAGGCTTGGCTTCTCGGCGCGGATTCTGCCATTCTGCCGCCATGCCTCGCGGTTCTTCTGGCTTCGACCCACTGACGTTGACCTGGTCCCCTAAATTGGCCCAAAGCTAGGGAGAGGCTCGGTGTCATTGTTGGGTTGGGTTTGGTTCTGGTCAAGCCCTTGGCGAAGGGAGCCCGGAGGGCGACCGAAGCCATGGGCTTGGGCGTCGCGCCGGGCCCTGTCGGGGGTTCGGTAGCAAATGCCGCCTTGCGGCCGCTCGAGGTTGTAGTGGTGCCGCCAGTCGGCGATGACCACGCGGGCCTCGGCGAGGCTCAGCATCAGCTCGCGATTCAAACACTCGTCGCGCATGCAGCTATGGAAGCTCTCGACGTGGCCGTTCTGCCACGGGCGGCCCGGATCGATGTAGAGGGTCTTGATCCGCCGGTCCGCCAGCCCGTGCTGGAGCTCCCTGGCGATGAACTCCGGACCGTTGTCGCTGCGGATGTGGCCGGGAGCGCCGCGCGTCCCGCAGCTCCATGCCGCCGAACTTGCGCTTCCAGGCGTAGAAGGTCGCCTCGCTGATGTTGTTCTTCGCGCATACGGCCTTGACCGTGCTCTGGCCCTCCGCCTCCCGCAGCGCGCCTATTATCTGCTCCTCGGTGAATCGACTTCTTTTCATGGTTCCGCTGCTCATCTTCGGGCGGAACTCCAGCCCCGTCATGTCCCATTTTCGGGGGTCAGGTCAGAGAGACCTTCGGAGTCTTGCGTGAGCGACGCCATAGTCAGAATTTCCATGGCCGTCCATGGATGTCCGTTTACCTATGAAGATGGGGTGGTGCGGGTAGAGGGAATCGAACCCTCAAATCTATGGCGGGGAATGACGTAAGGGCCTAATAACTAAATTGATACGAATTTTGCGGGGATCCAAAAGGGTCGAATTTCAGAATAAAGTCAGAATAAGGCCGCCCAGTTTTCAGCATGTTCGCCGACGTTTCAGGACGAAGAAGGCCACGTCGATGACACAAAACGGGAAGGTAGTCGTTTGGCAGAAAATGAAACTGTGATGATCCGCCGCGGGGGCAGGACGATCCTTGACCCGGCCGCCCTTATATCAGCCCCTCGATCGCGTCGAGCCTGCGGCCGATCTCCGCGACGCCAGCCAGCCTGTCGACCACGGCCCGCAGGGTGGTCAGCGCCCGCACGGTCGCCGAGTGGCCCGGGCACAAGGACCACGGGGCCCTGCTGCTCAAGACGTACTCGCACGTCAGGCCGGAGCACGTGAGGGAGATGGTGGCGAAGGTGAAGTTCGGGATGCCGGCGTCGCCGTCCGCCACTACGCCCGCCGTGACGTGACCCAGCACGACGCCGAAGCCTGGTTCGGCCTCCGGCCGCCGAGGCGCGCGCGCAACGTGGTTCCGATGCGCAAGGCGGGGTGAGTTTCGCCAGAGCCACGGTCAGCGCGATCTCCGTATCAGCCCCTCTACGGCGGACCGCAGCGCGGCAAGCGCCCGCAGGGCCCCGGAGAGCCCGCGCCTAGCCTCTCTCGCATCTTCAGTTGACCCGTTGGAATATGGCGTATCCCTCGACTCGGCTGCCGCTCCCGTGCTGTAAAAAGCACACCCACGTGTCCAAGAGCGTCAGCTCCACGCCCGCTCGGGCGAACTTGTCGTGGAAATCGGCGACCAAGCCGTGGGGCAATGGAATACTGCCAGTGGGAGGGTCGTTGAATCTCATGCCAAATACAGTGCCTCCGCTGGCGATTCTACTTATTCCTTCAGGGCTTTTTCCGGCGGATTGCTCCAAGCGATCCTGGTCGAATGTGACAGCGATGAAGCCCCGGCGCATTGGCCACTCGAAAGGGTATTCCTCGTCCAATTCGTCCATCGACCCGATGGTGACATGGAGGATGTCGGGAGTCTCCATCCGCATGCGTTTGGCAGCGGTCGGCAGATCTGCGAGGGCGCAGTCCTTGCGATGGACAACCATTCGCACGCGTCCCCGGTACTGCTCATTCAGGGCTTCGGTCAAGCGTTTAGCGACGGCGAGCTTGCGCGCCTCGGGCTCGAGGCAACATATCCGAATCTTCGCCTTCGGGAATGCGGTGGCCATCGCCTGAGCCCACGCCAGATCTCCCGCGCCCGTTGCCAGGCACCGGATCTCCCGCCCGAGCCGGCATAGGGCAGGGGCTGCGAGGGAAAAGGCCTTGTCGTATACAGCGCGCCTCGCCCCTGCGTTCGCCTGCGCCACGGGATCGCCGTGTGACTTGGCCTTGGTCTTTTTCTTCGGCTTCTCTGCCGCGGTCTTCGCCTTCATTTGTATCTCCTTCCTGTGTTTTACGGTGCCGCACGTTCGGCGTGTCAGAGTCTCCAAGGCGATAAGTGGGGAAAAGACGATTTGTCTGGGCATCGATTGGTTGCCGGGATCCTCAGTCCTCGCCCTGCCGCAGCACAGGCGTGACGGAGCGGGCATTCCTCGGTAATAGATCGGCCACCGCGCAGTCAAGCACCCTCGCCAGCAGCCACAGCTCCGCGTCGGTGACCTGCCGCAGGCCGGCCTCGATCTTGCCGACGGTGGGGCGCGACAGGTTCCAGCCCGCGAGCTGGCAGCGGGCGGTGAGCGCCTCCTGGGTGAGGCCCCGGCCGACGCGCAACCTGCGCACCGCCGGGCCGATGACGTTGAGCCGACGCATTGGTGTTGGAGCGATGGTGCATTCTCTCCCAGCGCGGGCGCCGGGCTTGTTCTGCCGATAGAACAAAAAGGCGTTGACAGCCGGATCCGCATTTCCATCCTCGTTCCGTCTATGGAACAAGCCACGCCCGCCCCCACCCGATGGTGCGGGCGGGGCGGCGCGAGGGAGGCCGCATGACCGCGGGCTGGATCGGGGTGAGGGGCGGATGGGTGGCCCTCGGGCTGCTCATCGGACTATCCGGGTGCGGGCGGTCGCCCGACTCCGCCATAGAGTCGGTCCTCAACCGGTGCGCGCGACTGACCGATCAGGTCAACCGATCACAGGCCGCCCCCGGTCAGGCTGCGGCTTTCCTGGCCTCCGCCATGCAGGAGATAGACACGCGGGGGTGCCCCCCGGATTTCCGGGTGGCTTTCCAGCAGCACATCAACGCATGGAGGGAGGCGGCGCCGTATTTCGCGCGGGACACGGGCCTGAACGCGTTCATCGACGGTTTCGCCGCCGGGCTGTTGCGGGACCCGTCGCTGTTCGGCGCCTCGGGCCAGGCGGCGGCGGCCGCCAGCCAGAACATCAACGCGACCTACTATCGGCTAGCGAGCATAGCGGCGATGCACGGGGCGAGGGTGCCAAACTCGGTGGCCGGGATGTGATCGGCCATGGGCGCGCAGGAAGCATCCGATGCCGGGGCGGCCGAGTGGTTCTACGACGACGGCGTGCAGCCGCGCGGCCCGTTCTCGTTGGGGGCGATCGGCCAACTTGTGGCGGCGGGCGTGGTGGCCGCTGGCGCGCCCGTCGCGAGGGACGGGGACGAGGGGTGGCGACCGTACGCGGAGGTGGCGGAGCCGGGAAACGGGGGCGCAGGCTGGTTGTACCACGATGGTTCCGAGGATAAGGGGCCGGTGGATCTGGACACGCTCAAGCAGATGCTGGGGGCCGGCATGGTCACCGGCCTGATCCTCGTGAGGCCCATCGGAGGTGGGGAGTGGCGGACGCTGGATGATGTATGTTCGTTCAACAGGACCAGTGAGCACGCGCGATCGGGCTCGTCGTTTCAGCCAGCCAGCCAACGACGCTTCTGTTTAACGCTATCCGCCGCTTTTTTGCTCTTAACCTTCCTGGTCTACGCCGTGACGGTAGTGTTCGTCTTGCAACACAACGACTTGGATGTTTTTCGGGAATCTTGGATGCACGCCGTGAATGCAGGTTTCAAGGTGACTTTGGCAACCAGCGCTGCCGCTTTTGTCTTTGCGCGCTTGGCATCGCGGATGATTCGCGACCGCGCTGGACGTGCGAGAATCGTCTCGCGCACGTTGATGGCCCTCGCGATTCTCGCGGTGGTCCCAAGCCTGCTGTGGTGGATGGCTGTTAGCGGCGACCCGAGCATTCGAACGGTCGGGCCAGAGGCTGGGGTGCACCGTTGCGCCTTGGAACTTGATCGGATGGTTCCTGCGCTTGATGGGCCGCTTCATGCGCGTGAAGAACTCACACGGCTTGTTGCGGAGCGAGGTCTCGCGGGGATCGAGCCTCGCCTCGCCTCCGATTTAATCTGGAGAAAGAACCAGATCCCAAAGTTGCAGGAAGCTCTGCAAGCGTCCCTCGATAAGATGACGAATGCGCTCTCTTCGGCAGCTTCAATTCAGCCCGAGATCACTTCTTCCTATACGTTGTTTCGAGACCGACTTTCAGAATCAGAAATCCAGGCAAGAGATCTCGCAGAACTTCGCGAGATGATCCGCATCACAAGGGACCGATATGAGCGTCAGTGGTAGGGTCAATGGCCGAGGCGGCCAAGGGAGCGAGGGGTTGGATTATGTTTGAACTGAGTTCATTCATGATTCCGTGGGATTCGATTTTTGGATTTTTCTCCGTCCGCTCGATATTGGCGACGATCGCCTTGTTTTTCCTCGTTGTTGCAATCCGCAAGCGGCTGGTCGTGGGGGACCCCTATTGCACTGAGGGTGTGTTCTGGCGTGGGCTATTGGTCACTGGAATCTGTTCCATAATTGCCGTTCTGGTGTTTCAGAGCGTCGCAAACTTTGCATTCACCAGCGCCGTTTCAACGGAGGACCCGATAAAGATGCTGCATCGCGGGCACATGATGGCGCATCACTCGAAGCCGGCACTGGCGATCCTGTTTCTGACGCTGCTCATCGGAGGGGGCTATGCGTTCTCGATGATCGATACCTCCCTATTCACGCACATGATATCATGCACCGTGGGAATCGGGGTTTTGGAGGAAGCATGCAAATGTGGCGCCGCCCTGATGGTGTTTTCATATTATTATCGAAGGAGGGGGGTAAAGATGTCCCTGTCTCCTTTCGTGATCGCGGGACTCGGGTTCGGAGGTGGTGAGGCGCTGCATTATTTCTCCACCTTTAATCAGGCGGGCGATGGCTTTCTCGTCTACCTCATGCGTGCATGGTGGTGTGTGCCGTTGCATTTGGCTTGGACACTGGCGGGCGGCTCATTGATCGTGCGCCGTTTCTCGGGAGTGCCTGACGTAGGGAGCTTCAAGGGTGACCAGTGGTGGGCGCTGCTGGCCTGCTTGGTCCCGCCGATCGTCCTTCACGGCGTCTACGATGCATTTTGTTTCCACAACAATCCGTTGTCATACCTGGTCGGAGTTGGAACGCTCATTTGGGGTTTTGCGATATTCGCGCGATCAGCGGTTAAGAAAATGAGTTGGTGGCATTGGTTCCTTTTGCTCACAGTCGCCTCGTGGCTCATCAGAGGATGTGATGCTGTTCTTCGGAGCGTGTAGCGAGCGGCAGCCAGACGTATGTCAGCGGCCCACCTAACGAAGAGCCCCCGCGCCCTGCGGCTCTCCCTTCCCCTCACGCCATCCCGACGACCGCGTCGAAGGGGCCGTGCAGGGCCTCGCCGACGCGCCGCCGTGCGCGAATCGCGGATCAATTCCCCCATGCATGCGTGGCCTCTTGGGAAGTAGTATTGGGCTGCGGCGCGTTCCGGGGCCCGTTGCCACTGGTCAGCGGAAGGCATCGGGCGGGCCAGCCGGTGGCGTGGCCCGCGCGACGGCCGGAGCCGGCGGTGGCGCGGCCTCCATCGCCATCTCGGGGAATGCGGCGTCCAGCGGGCTGGCCGCCACCACGCCGGGGC
>ENA-UOWO01003699-UOWO01003699.1-activated-sludge-metagenome-genome-assembly--contig:-NODE-3699-length-17535-cov-10.829977_pt1 | contig 17535 bp, 16 predicted proteins | sample MGYA00238148_ERZ761564 | MGnify/ENA primary metagenome ERZ761564 (study PRJEB28885, sample SAMN05720194) | activated sludge metagenome | isolation source: Anaerobic digester | place: USA...
AGCTGGTAAACCAGGCAAAGGCACGATCGTTGTTTTAAATGAAGAGGGGGTTACTGTAATTAAACAACAGGTAACCCTTACAGAAGGTAAAAACAAAATTGACATCAGCAATTTTACCAACCTGGAGGAGGGATATTACACTATTTGCTTAAATACAAATTATAATAACTGGTCTGCGCCGTTTTTATTGTGGAAGTAAATTCATATTCAGCCAAACGACCCCAAATGCCTGGGGTCGTTTGACTATTTATTGGAAGAAGGATTCATATAACTCTGTAAAGCTTTTACATACAATTCAAAAGCATCTACCCCTTTGGGTGTTACTTTACATATTGTTTGTGGATAGTTGTCTTTAAACTGCTTAACCACATCAATATAACCTGACTCTTTCAGTTTATTTATCTGTACACTTAAATTACCTGCAGTGGAATTTGTTTTCTCTTTCAAAAAAACAAACTCGGCCTCCTTCACACTTATCAAAAGACTCATTACAGCAAGCCGCAACTGTGAATGTAATATCGGATCAAGTTCTTTAAACATTGGCCGGTGCGGATTTTAAATACTTTTTACGCAGGATAATACCTGGTATAAGCCATGCACAAACAGCAGACAAAGCAGTAAGCAGCATATCAGCTTCTGCCTTTGTATAAACAGATATCACACAGCACACCCAGCACAACACACCTCCCCACAGCATTGGTTTTAATTTTTGACTTCCCCCGGTAATAATGGTTGGAATGCCATACAGCAGCAAAAAAAAGGATGTCATAAAACTGCTAAAAGTATACTCCGGCCGGCCCCCTGTCACTTCTATATATTTTTCAAATACCGGGTTCAGCTTGCTGATGATATTGATATTGATAAAAACGAGCAGGGCAATTGAAATACCAAAACAGGTCCACACATAATCCATCATCGTTTCGTCATAGCGCCTTACTTTTCTTACTTTCTTTTCTTTTTGCACGATTATCATCTGCGGCACTATTGCTATCACTGTAAGCAGCCATATATCAAAAGGAAGACTGAAACTGAAATGGATCTGGCTCCAGGTAACAAGGCTGCAGATGGTTATAACGGTGCCCCATAAGAGCGGCCCCAGTCCCGAATCATGATAACTGTTTTTTGCCTTATGTATCATTTCGCTTATAAGGCGAAGGCTTTCCTGCCCGGTCATGTGTTGCTGTTCCATAAATAAGATTCAATTATGATCATTTACAACCATCCACTATTTGCTGTGCAATCTCTTTTCCCCAGTTAGGATGAAGTTCGCTTGCAGGTTTAAATGCAGTAAATTTTTCAAGCGCTGTTTCAAGTACGGGCACCGCAGTTTTGCATCCACCACCAAACTGCTCCGGCGTATATTTCAAGCCCTGTCCTTTTAAATAGAAAGGCCTTGGGTTAGCAGGATCCTGTTTCATTGCTGCCTCCATATTTTCATTGCTTACTGCACCATATTCCTGCCAGCGCTGCATCGGGTTCACCATCATGTGGCAGCTTGCAATCATGCTTTTTATACATGATATTTCTGAGTTACCCGGACTGAGTGAATCTGCTTTATTGATCAGTTCAGTTGCCTTATCCGCTATGGCATCAATCTTACTTTTATCTTTTTCCATAAAGCCATTGTTTACCTGGCAAAATGCAGCATAGTAGTAAGGCAACCACTGTGTTTTTTCTGCACTGGCAATGCGTTCAAAGTTATTGGCGAGCGTTAATAAGTAGGCAGGATTTTTAAAAGCGCTGTCCAGTTCAGCCAGGTTTTTTTTCATGGCGGCTGTAAACTTTTCGCTTTGCGCAAAAGAGGAGAGCATTACAAAACATCCCCCGGCAATAAGAAGTAACTTTTTCATTGTATGTTTATTTATTGTGAGTTTATTAAATGACTGACTTTATTCACCATTGAAAATTCACTTTTCACAATTCCCCCCGCACCTCCCTCCACTACAAATTATTATTGATCGCCTCCTGTGTTCTGTCTGTGCCAAAGCTGATGAAACAACCAATAAAAACAAAGCGCCTGCTCGGCGGACCCACAGCTTCTTTGCGGCTTCCGTTATTATTATAGTTATAAGTAAACACCTGGTCCTGCCCCAGTACATTGTTAATTCCCAGTACAAAAACAGAGAACGCTTTTGCATTCTGCTTTCCTAATCCTGGTAAATAATTTACACTAAAACTAAAGTTGTTGTAATTAATGGTTCTGCCCTCGTCGGTAATAGCATATTTATTTTGGGTATTATCATATGCAATGCGGTAGTAAGGCCTGCCCGTTGCAAAATTGTAACTAAAATTAAAGCCGGTTTTCCAGGGCAGCACAAAACGCTTGAATACAAAAGAGGCGGTATGCGTGGCAGCAAAGCTGGGTGTTATCCTGCCCGGAAAATTCAGGTGGTCTCTCTTTGTATCCAGGTAAGAATAGGAGAACCAATAGTCTACATTTTTAATTGTTTTCTTATCCCGCCAGAATAATTCAACACCTTTGGCATATCCTGTGCCGTTAGTATTGGCCGCCACTTCCCTTCCATTATTTCCGAAGCCGGTTTTGTACAGCCGGTCATATTCTTTATGAAACAATTCTGTACGGAAAGTGTAGTCTTTTGTTTGTTTAATAAATTGAAGTATATAATGACTTGCTTTGGAAAAATCAAGACCAGCCACGCCGGGCAGAATTCTTCTTTCAGGATTTTGATAAAAGATGCCATAAGCAAATGACACCTGTGTATTGTACCCGGTTTTATAAGCCAGTGAAGCCCTGGGTGCTATATTCCATTTGTTCATCAACGACGAATGTTCAATACGGCCACCCAATTTAGCTGCAAGATTATTGGTGAGGTAAACATCAGTTTCTGCAAAACCAGCCACCATTTTATCGCCCACTTTTTCATCATATTTTGATCCATCATATAATGTATATGTTGATTTTTCATTACTGTAGAAATAATCTGCACCAAAACGTACCGCATTCATGCCATTAAACTTTTTTTCAAACAACAGTTTACCGTTGGCATAAGTGCCCCTGCTCTGCAGGTTGAAATTTTTAAACGCATAAAAATCCGGGGTGCTGATGATGACCTTTTGATTGGCAGCATCCTGCATCTCGTTGGCCATATCATCTTTGTTGGTACTAAAGCTGCCGCTTACATTCAATCGCCAGCCCTTGCCCAGTCTTTCCTTCCAGCTAAGATTGTGGTAAATATTTATATTATCTAAAGAGAACGCATTCTTTAAAACCGTAGAATCAATATCATTGACCCTGAAAGCCGTGCTGTTTTGGCTGATATAGCCATAATATTTCACCATACCACCGCCCTTCGTCCTGATCCTGAAATTAAAATCGCCCTGGTTAGCCACAGGCACTTTATAATAATCCTGCCGTTGCTTTATCACATTAAATGCAAGCCACAAATTGGTATGGTTAAACGAAACGCCCCATGAGGATTTTTTATTCTTAGCTAATTTTTGAATGCCGCCGCCAATACCCACTACCGAAATGCTGAGGTCAGCCTCCGATCTGTCAGGAAAATCCACACTTTCTAAAATAAGGGCAGAAGAAAGCGCCTGCCCGTACAAGGCCGAATAGCCCCCGGTGCTAAAAACGGTGCCTTTAAAAAGAAATGGGTTAAACCTGCCCCTGGTGGCAATACCAGGAGTGCTGCTATAGAAAAAATTATTTACCAGGGAACCATCAATAAATATCTTGCTTTCCGTAGCACTGCCACCCCTTACAAAAAGTCCCTCGCTCTCGCCCACCTGCTGGGTTCCGGGCAGCGACTTAAATGCACTGGTAATATCCCCATTTGCACTGGGTGTGGTTACCACATCTAGTGAGTTCAGGACTGCACCCTTTGCCTTATCACTTGCTTCAAAGGTGCCTGCGGAAATTACTACCGCTTTAAGCTCTGTTATTTGCTCTTTTAAAGCAATATTGAAGCTAACTGGCACATTTTCAAGGGTTATTTTTAACGTAACGGGGTTATAACCCGAAATACTTACCTCCAGGTCTTTTACTCCTTTTTCGTCGCTGATGAAGGAATAGTTACCCAAAGAATCGGATGTAGCGCCGTCATAAGTATCCTTTAACTGGATACTGGCACCAGATAAGGGCCGGTTTTTGTTATCGGTGATTTTACCGGAAATTTTTACCTGCGCATGGCATAAACCAAACCAAAAAAACAAAGCAGTTGTGAGTATGAGTTTCATAACCTATAAATATGTCACAAACGTAGAGTAGTTTACAGTATAAACCAAATTAAATTTTGATAATGTGCCAAAAAATAAATTTTAAAAGCGCTTTACCCTTGCCGTTATGAGCGTGTATATAATTGATAATCATACATTTAGACGGGGTTAAAAAATTATACTAACAGCAGCGTATGCCACAAAACTTATCAACATCGCTAAAAATTTATTTTTTTATATGCCCCCAATTAGTACTTTAGCAATAGAATTTAATGGGTTAGTAAGTACAAAGGGTCAGCAGAAATGTTGACCCTTTTACTTTTAAACCGATTGATTTTTTCTTTCTCTTCCATTACTTCATCAACTCATTTTTATTTTCAGTTTTCTGCCAACAGGTTTCATTTTTATTTTTCAATCAATCAATATTTGCGTTCGTACTTTGCATTCTTCATTCAACAAACGTAATTAGTAATTTCAAATGAGTAAAACAAAGTCGGCGTTCTTTTGCCAGAGTTGTGGATATGAAAGTGCCAAGTGGGTTGGTAAGTGCCCATCGTGTAATAACTGGAATACTTTTGTAGAAGAAGTAGTAATAAAAGGAAATGATAAAAAAGAAAAAGACGCCTGGGGTGATTATAATGGAAATGGAAAAGTAAAAACCATTTCGATCAATGATGTCAGCAGTGCAGAAGAAAAAAGAATTATTACAACGGATGCAGAAGTAAACCGGGTATTGGGTGGAGGCATTGTGATGGGCAGTATTGTGCTGGTTGCAGGTGAACCGGGCATTGGTAAATCAACGCTGTTTTTGCAGATCGGTTTACAATTACAAAATACCATTACACTATATATAAGCGGAGAGGAAAGTGAGCAACAGATAAAAATGAGGGCGGACAGGCTTGGTATTAAAAATGAGAATTTTTATTTATTGACAGAAACCAACACACAAACTATTTTCCAGGAAATAAAAAAACTACGGCCCGAACTGGTAATCGTTGATTCCATTCAAACATTACAATCTCCTTATGTGGAGAGCGGTGCAGGAAGTGTGAGCCAGATAAAAGAAACCGCCGGAGAGTTGCAGCGTTTTGCAAAAGAAACCAACACCCCTGTTTTTTTAATTGGTCATATAACAAAAGACGGCGCTATTGCGGGACCGAAAATCCTGGAGCACATGGTAGACACCGTATTGCAGTTTGAAGGTGACCGGCATTATGCTTACCGTATTTTAAGAACACTAAAAAACCGTTTCGGATCTACAGCAGAGCTGGGTATTTATGAAATGACCGGTGATGGTATGAGGGCGGTGAGCAATCCGTCTGAAATTCTGATCACACAAAAAGAAGAACCACTCAGTGGTATTGCTATTGCCGCCACCATGGAGGGCATCCGCCCTTTATTAATAGAAGGACAAGCACTGGTAACACAGAGTGTGTATGGTACGCCACAAAGAACAGTCACTGGTTTTGATCTCCGCCGTTTACAATTATTACTGGCCGTGCTTGAAAAACGAGGTGGTTTTCACTTTGGTGTAAAAGATGTGTTTGTAAATATAGCTGGCGGCATAAAAGTGGAAGACCCTTCTATTGACCTTGCGATTGTATGTGCACTATTGAGCAGCTATGAAGACATTCCTGTAAACCAGCACTATTGCTTTGCAGGTGAAGTTGGCTTAAGCGGAGAAATAAGAGCAGTGAACCGGATTGAACAACGCATTGCAGAAGCAGAGAAGTTAGGCTTTGAAAAAATCATTGTGAGTAAGTATAACGCTAAATCACTAAGTAAAACCAAGCATAAAATTGAAGTAGTGTCGTTGGCAAAGGTGGAAGAATTGTACCAGTATTTGTTTTAACTTCATTGGGTAAATCAATAACATGCTAACCCTTACAAGCTTACTCAGCGATTTTAAACAGCTTTTTTATCCTCATATCTGCAGTGGCTGCGGCACAGATATCCTCTCTGCCGGCAATATGCTCTGCGCAAAATGTTTTGTAACCCTGCCTTCTACCTTGTATGCACAATATGCAAACAATCCCATTGAAAAAATATTCAGCGGAAGATTGAAAATTGAAGCGGCTCATGCAGAGTTTTATTTTGCAAAAGAATCGCTGATACAGCATTTGGTACACCAATTGAAATACAAAAGCAATAAAGAGATCGGGATCTATTTGGGTGAAATGATGGGCAGATCGATGCAGAATAGTAACCGCTTTCATTCGGTTGATGCATTGATACCGTTGCCGATGTATCCAGATAAGGAAAGAAAAAGAGGCTATAACCAGGCAGCAGTTATCTGCGAAGGAATGTCCCAGGTAATGAATGTGCCGGTGTATAACAATGTGCTGATAAGGGGCAGATTTACAGAAACGCAAACCAAAAAACACCGGACCGAACGTTGGGAAAACGTGGAAGGAAGTTTTGCCATCAAGAATGAAGAAAGAATCAGAGGAAAGCACTTACTTTTAGTAGATGACGTAATAACAACCGGCGCTACATTGGAAGCAAGTGGCAGTCGTCTTTTAAAAATTGAAGGGGTTAAACTGAGCATTGCTACATTAACCACGGCAACAAAATAAGCCTTATCAAAATCACTTACATTTGAAAAATGAATTGTAGGATGTCAAAATACTGTTTACTTTATTTTTTATTTTTTACTTTCTGCATGAGCATTTTTTCCTGTAAAAAAGACTCATTCATTACTTCGTCTAATGCAAGACTAAGCACGGATGTTGACAGCCTGAAGTATGATACGGTGTTTACCAGCGTTGGTTCTATTACACAATCTTTCAAAATAAGAAATGATAACGATCAGAAACTTTTATTAGGTAATGTGAAACTCATGGGAGGCACCGCATCTTCTTTTACCATCAACATTAATGGCATTGCTGCACCGGAAGTCACCAACATTGAGATTGCCGCCGAAGACAGTATGTATGTATTTGTAACGGTAAACATTGACCCCAGCCTGGATGACCTTCCCTTTATTGTAAAAGACAGTATTCAAATTTCCTATAATGGCAACACAAAATTTGTACAACTGGAAGCATTTGGTCAAAACGCCAACTTTTTACGGGGAAGAGTAATTGAAACCAATACTTCCTGGAACAACCGGCTGCCGTACGTAATATTAGACAGGCTGCAGATAGATACTAATATAACACTCACGCTGGAGGCTGGTTGCAAAGTGTATTGCCACGCCAATGCCCCCATCCTGGTTGATGGAACTTTAGTTGCAAACGGAACAAAAGAACAACCGGTCATTTTTTCAGGCGATAGAACAGATGCCGATTATAAAGACCTGCCTGCCAGCTGGCCGGGTATTTATTTCAGGGAAACCAGCAAGAGCAACGAGTTAATTTTTACTACGGTAAAAAATGCTTACCAGGCTATTGTGGCTGAAAGCCCTGCTGATAACTTGTTTCCAAAAGTTACCCTGCGCCAATGCATTGTTGATAATGCCTACGATGCCGGCGTGCTTTGTGTAAACAGCAGCTTATTCGCCGACAATAGTTTGATCAGTAATTGTGGCAGTAATATTAATATCATATACGGAGGCGTTTATAGTTTTACCAATTGTACGGTGGCATCGTACTCCACGTATATTAGTCACCGGTACCCAGTTCTGGCCGCAAATAATTTCGCAATTTATGATGGCAGCACGGTTACCACTTCGCTGGAAGCAGCTTTTACCAACTGTATTTTTTGGGGAGAGCCTGGTTTTGTAGAAAATGAAACCAGCATCGGCCGGGAGGGTAATGACCAGTTTGATGTAACCTTTACCAACTGCCTTTATCGTAACGCAGTAGAACCAGCCAACAGCACTAAAAACAATTGCTTACTTAACCAGGATCCATTGTTTGACAGCATTGATGTAAGCAGGAGGATCTTTGATTTCCACCTGGACAATAATCCTTCCCCTGCAATAGATGCAGGTATTTCAAGCGTTCCTTATTTAAAAGACCTTGACAATAATAACCGCATTGCGCCATTTGATATCGGCTGTTACGAAAAACAATAGCCGAACAAAATAATTTTTCATTCGTTACTTAAAAAAAACAACTATGTTAAAAATAATAATCCCCGCTGCGATCTTATTTTCCTGTGCAGCAAAAAACAATACACCCGCTATGACAAATGAAACACCTGCAACTGAAGAAACAGTTGCCGCAAAATCCATCTACGATTTTAAAGTTGCAGCTCTTGAAAGTGGAACCATTGACTTTGCTTCCTTCAAAGGCAAAAAGATATTGGTAGTGAATACAGCAAGCGAATGTGGATTTACCAAGCAATATGAAGGACTGCAGGCCTTACATGAAAAATATAAAGACAAACTGGTGATCGTTGGTTTTCCTGCCAACAACTTTGGCGGACAGGAGCCCGGTACCAATGAGGAGATAGGCGCTTTTTGTAAAAAGAATTATGGCGTGAGTTTCCCGATGGCAGCCAAAATTTCTGTAAAAGGAGATGATGCCGCACCCATTTACAAATGGCTTTGTAATAAAAAAGAAAACGGTGTGCTTGATGCAGAAGTAGGCTGGAACTTCAATAAGTTTTTACTGGATGAAAATGGAACATTACTGGCGCATTTTGAAAGTAAGGTGGCGCCCATGAGCGAGGAGATAACAGGGAAATTATAATTTGAATCACTATATCTTACAGGCCATCAGTTATACTACTGATGGCTTTTTTCTTTTACTTTGCTCTAATGCAATTCCAATCCATCATCGGCCAAAAAGACGTTAAAGAGCATTTAGTGCAAATGGTGCAGCATAGCCGCTTAAGCCATGCCTTGTTGTTTTTAGGAAAAGAAGGCAGCGGTGCCTTACCCCTGGCAATGGCCTTTGCGCAATACATCGTTTGTGAAAGAGTAAATGGCAAAACTCCTGCTGCAGCACCCGGCCCATCACTCTTTGGAGAACCTGAGCCAGCACAAAACGAGCAACCAGACACAAGAAACGATTCCTGTGGAGAATGCGCTGCCTGCAACAAAGCCAAACAACTAATCCACCCTGATATTCATTTCTCCTACCCCGTTATTGCAAAAAAAACCGGCGACAAACCCATTAGCACCGACTGGATAAAAGAATGGCGGGAGTATATTTCGCTTCACCCATATGGAAATGTATTCGACTGGCTGCAGTTTATCAATGCTGAAAATAAACAAGGCAATATCACAGCGGAAGAATGCAACGACATCAACCGTAAGATCAGCTTAAAGAGTTTTGAAAGTGAATATAAGATCCTGATCATCTGGATGCCGGAATACCTGACAAAAAACGGTAACAAGCTGTTGAAACTGATCGAAGAGCCGCCCCCCAATACACTGTTCGTGCTGGTGGCGGAAAGTGAAGAGCAAATATTACCCACCATCTTATCCAGGACCCAATTGGTAAAGATCCCTTTGCTGACTGATATGGAAATTGAAGCCGCACTCGAACTAAGGGCGGGCGCCAAAGTAGACAAAGCCCGCCAGATATCCCTTTTAAGCGAGGGTAACTACCGGGAAGCACTGCAATTGTTGCAGCATGAAGAAGATGACTGGCAGGCAGTATTAAGGGAGTGGCTCAATCATATCGCCAAAAAAAACCTGCCCGGCCAGGTAAAATGGATCGATGACATGAGCAAACAAGGCAGGGAAAAACAAAAACAATTTCTTAAATATTTCACCCATCTACTCGAAATGGCTATCCGTGTGCAGTTTATTCCTCCAGCCGCCGAAAGCATGAACAATGAACTGGATTTTGCCCTCCGGTTAAATAAACTTTGTGGCATTGGCCAGCAGGAAGCCATTATTAGTGAACTCGACAAGGCCAGTTACTACATTGAACGCAACGCTAATGCCAAAATGCTCTTTCACGCCCTCAGCATTAAGTTGCACCATATTATTAGCAACAATTCATTAATTTTGACCCAATGAGGTTTTTTGAAGTGAGGTGGGACAGAGTTGTGTGTTGATCTTGGTAACTGGTTATCTACTATATTCAACATCGTTGTAATCGCAGACTTATTAAAAAATCTTTCAGTGGAAGAATTTTTAATATCACTTGTACCGAATTGCTGCCTTCAGCTATTCATATAATATAAAATGTACGCTCAATAATGAGATACTGTACAAGAGTGCGACGCCAATGAAGCTTAATAGCAGCACTTTGCCCTGGCCCATAAAAAATTCCCATAACTAAATAGATGCTGGTTTTTAAGACATATCGTCTTTGGTAAACGCATTCTCAATTATTCATTTTTTAATTATCAATTAATATGGCATGTGGAAGTTGTGGAACGGGTGGCGGCGCCCCCGGCGGATGTAAAAGCCAGGGCAGTTGTGCCAGCGGCAGTTGCAACCGCATGAATGTATACGATTGGCTGGCTAACCTGCCTTTCAGCGACCCCGAAAGTTCCTGCAAGATGGTTGAAGTAAGTTTCAATAACGGCAGCCGAAAAGACTATTTTAAAAACACCACCAATTACTTTTTTGAAAAAGGGGAGATGATTGCCGTGGAAGGCGTTAGTGGTTTTGATGTGGGTAGCGTAAACCTGACAGGTGAGCTGGTAAAGCTGCAACTGAAAAAGAATAATATAAAAGAGGATAACCCGGAAATAAAGAAAATACTCCGCAGGGCAAATGAGAATGATCTTGCCAAACTGAAAGAAACCAAGGCAAGGGAAAGGGATGTAATGATCCGCAGCCGTGCCATTGCCAAGCAATTAAGGCTTGACATGAAGATTGCCGAAGTGGAAATTCAGGCAGATGGCAGAAAAGCAACGTTCTTTTATATTGCTGATGACAGGGTGGATTTTCGTGAGTTGATAAAAGTATATGCCGGCGAGTTTAAAGTAAAAGTGGAAATGCGCCAGATAGGTGCAAGGCAGGAAGCTGGTAAAGTGGGTGGTATTGGCAGTTGCGGACGGGAATTGTGCTGCAGTACCTGGCTTACTGATTTTAAAAGCGTGAATACCAATGCAGCCCGTTATCAAAACCTGAGTATCAACCAGGCTAAGCTCAGCGGCCAGTGCGGAAGGCTTAAATGTTGCCTCAATTATGAACTGGATACTTACCTGGACGCATTACAGAATTTCCCGGATGATTGCGACAGTATCGAAATAGCAAGAGGCAGGGCATTTTTAGTAAAGAAAGATATTTTCCGCAACCTAATGTGGTACACTTTGCCCGACAGCAATAAGCAGTATCCATTAACGCTTGAAAGGGTTAAAAAAATAAAATCGCTCAACCAGCAGGGCATCCGTCCTGACGAACTGGAACCAGTAGAAGTGTTGAGTAAAAAACCTGTGGAAATAGAACCCGTATATGCTGATGTTGTAGGACAAATCAGTTTGAAAAGCCTGGAAAAAACCAGCCGAAAAAGAAGGGAACAAGAACGGGGACCAGGAAACAGGCAAGGTGGCAATGAGCAAAGAGGTAACAGGCAAGGTGGTAGTGATCAAAGAGGCAATGAACAAAGAGCCAATAGGCAAGGAAATCAAGGCAACAACAGGCAAGAGGGTAACAGGCAGGGTGGTGATAATCAAAACAGGCCACCGCAGAACAGGGGTGGAAACCCTAATCAGCAAAGGCCCGATAACAGGGAACAACAAGGTGGAGGAAATAATCCAAACAGGAACCAGCAAAGGCCGCCGCAGAATCGTGCCGGCAATCCCAATCAACAGAGACCTGATAACCGGGGCGGAGGGAATAATCCAAACAGGAACCCACAAAGGCCTCCACAAAACAGGCCGCCGCAGCAGCCAAGACAGGACAACAGGCCGCCGCAACAGCGACCAGACAATCCGGGGGAATCAACTTAAAGTTTATATAATTGAAAACGTCGGGAGAAGTACCCGGCGTTTTTTATATTTACGATTCAATTTTCATTATGTCTATCACAGTTACCAATCTTACAAAAACATACGGCGCTCAAAAAGCCGTTAACAATATTTCATTTTCAGTAAACAAAGGAGAGATCGTGGGTTTTCTTGGTCCTAACGGTGCCGGTAAAAGCACTACGATGAAGATCATCACCGGTTATATTGAAGCTGATGGCGGTACCGCAGCGGTATGTGGCGAAACAGTAAGTTCCAATTCACTCAATACAAAAAAGAAGATCGGTTACCTGCCCGAAGCCAACCCTTTGTACTTTGATATGTATGTGAGAGAGTATTTAGAATTTGTAGCTGGTGTGCATGGCATTCAACAAAAAAAAGAAAAGATAGAATCAGCCATTGAAACAGTAAAGCTGAAACTGGAAGCCAATAAAAAAATTGGCCAGCTTAGCAAAGGATACAAACAAAGAGTAGGCATTGCTGCTGCATTGATACATGATCCTGAAGTGCTGATACTGGATGAACCAACATCTGGTCTTGATCCTAACCAGATCATCGAAATAAGAGAAGTAATAAAACATTTAGGTAAAAATAAAACGGTGCTGTTCTCGTCGCATATCCTGCAGGAAGTGGAAGCCATTTGCGACAGGGTTATTATCATTAACCGCGGAAATATCGTTGCAGATGATCTGCTAAGCAATTTGCAAAAAGCAAATGTTACACAACAGCAGGTGAATGTTGAATTTAAAGAGCAAATCAACATCGATGATTTACAATCTCTACCCGAAATAATTTCTATAAATCAAATGTCGGCTTCACATTTTCAGCTCTCTACCAACAATCCCGAACTGGTGCGAAAGCAATTACTGGAATTGAGTTTGAAAAATAACCTCAACATCGTTTCTTTGCAGAGTGAAAGCAACAGCCTGGAAGACATTTTCAGGAACCTGACCTCAGCTAACAATTAACTACATAACAAAAACAAATTTTTTATCATGAGCTACATTGCGTCCATTTTTGCCCGCCAGATCTTAGACAGTCGTGGGAACCCAACCGTAGAAGTAGATGTATTAACCGAAACAGAAAAATTGGGAAGGGCTGCCGTACCAAGTGGTGCCAGCACGGGCATACACGAAGCAGTAGAATTAAGAGACGGAAAGAAAAATTATTACGGTGGCAAAAGCGTATTGAAAGCTGTGAATAATGTAAATACCACTATTGCCGAAAACTTATTGGGCTGGGATATTGCTGACCAGACCGGAGTGGATGCGGCCCTTATAAAATTAGATGGCACTGCAAATAAAAGCAAACTGGGCGCCAACGCGATGCTGGCGGTGAGTTTGGCTGTTGCAAAGGCTGCTGCAATGGAAGCCAACCTTCCCCTGTACCGCTATATTGGTGGAACCAATGCCGCAACTTTGCCAATTCCCATGATGAATATATTAAACGGTGGTTCACATGCCGATAATAAAATTGACTTCCAGGAATTTATGGTGATGCCGGTTGGAGCATCCTCTTTCAGTGAAGGGCTGGCATGGGGTGTTGATATTTTTCATGCCCTTAAAACGGTATTAAAGAAAAAAGGCTATAGTACCAATGTAGGCGACGAAGGTGGTTTTGCACCCAACATTCAGAGCAATGAAGAAGCAATTGAAACGGTGATGCTGGCTATCACAGCCGCTGGCTATAAACCAGGTTCTCAAATTGCCATTGCACTGGATCCTGCCGTGAGCGAAATGTATGATAAAGCAAAAAAGGTATATCATTTTCATAAAAGCGATGGCAAAAAATTAAGCAGCGAAAAAATGGTGGAGTACTGGGCGAACTGGGTGAAGCAATACCCTATTGTTTCAATAGAAGATGGTATGGCAGAAGATGACTGGAAAGGCTGGAAACTGATGACAGATACCATGGGTAGTAAAATTCAACTGGTGGGTGATGATTTATTTGTGACCAATGTAAACCGTTTGGAAAGAGGTATTACAGAAGGTGTTGCTAACGGATTACTGGTAAAAGTGAACCAGATCGGTACGCTTACTGAAACCATCAATGCAGTAAGTATGGCACAGCGTGCAGGCTACAACACCATTATGAGCCATCGCAGTGGTGAAACAGAAGATACTACCATTGCTGACCTGGCTGTTGCTCTTAATTGCGGACAAATAAAAACTGGTTCCGCCAGCCGTACTGACCGCATCGCTAAATACAATCAATTGATAAGAATTGAAGAAATTTTGGGTAGCAGTGCTGTTTATCCAAAAGGAAAAATTAAATTTGGTAAATAAGCAAGTAAGAAGTTCGTAACAGATCAATGGATAACAAAGCAGAAAACGCCTCCCCAGTTCTACCGCCCAAAAAGTGGTGGAAAGGGAAACTGGCCTGGATGAAGAATAAATATCTTCTTGCCAGTGCTTTTTTCCTTGTATGGATGCTGTTTTTTGACCCCAAGGATGTTAGTTCTGGCATAAACAGGTGGCGTAAGTACAAAGAATTGCAGGCCAGCGAACAAAAACTGGCTACGCAGATAGAAGGTACCCGTAGTGAGTTGGGGCAGTTAAAAAGCAATGCCCAAACCATTGAAAAATACGCCCGGGAAAAATATTGGATGAAAAAAGACAATGAAGACCTGTTTATTGTGGAAGACAAGGCTGAAAATAAATAGGTTAATGGGCAATATTCACTTCTAAATGCCGTTTTTGGAAATGGATAATTGATAATTAAACTTCTTAACAAGCTTTTTAAACTTATGCAAAGCATCACGCAGGATGACCTGTTGCTGTATATTTACGGCGAGGCATCCACAGAACAAACAGCCGCGATCAAGGCAGCTTTACAAACGGATTGGAAATTGAACGAGCAGTACCAGGAATTGCTTTCAGCTAAGGAAAACCTTGGACCTGTAAATGTTTCTCCCCGTAAAAAAGCGCTTGATTTTGTACTTAACTATGCTAATAAACAAGTAAAGGAATTTACCGATTAGCAGGGATCAATCCATTAAACTAATTTTAAACTAATTTGCCTCCCCAACCTTGTTGGGGAGATTTTTTTATGACAAAAAAGGAACTTTACGATCATGTTATTAATTACTTCCTGGAATTTAGCCCGGAAGCTGAAACGGAATTGCTTTACGACAATCCTTTTCAACTACTGGTGGCAGTTATACTGTCTGCCCAATGCACCGATAAGCGGGTGAATCTAACCACACCCGCCTTATTTGAAAAATTTCCAGATGCCGCCACCCTGTCAAAAGCAACTTTTGATGAGTTATTTCCCCTGGTAAAAAGTATCTCCTACCCCAATAATAAAACCAGGCACCTCATTGGCATGGCAAACATGCTGATGGAAAAATTTGGAGGCGAAGTGCCCATGACAGTAGATGAACTGGTACAGCTGCCGGGTGTTGGAAGAAAAACAGCCAATGTTATTACATCAGTAATTGATGAACAACCCAATATGGCAGTAGATACACATGTGTTTCGGGTGAGCGCAAGATTAGGCCTTACCGTTAATGCCAAAACACCACTTGCCACTGAAAAACAATTGATTAAACATATACCCGGTATATATATTCATAAGGCACATCACTGGCTCATACTGCATGGAAGATATACCTGCACCGCCCGAAATCCCCAATGCAACAATTGTGGATTAAATGTTGTCTGTAAATTTTACAAGAACATCCTTAAAAAGGGAATATAATTCAGGAATATTCGTTTAATTTGTAGAAATTTCCCATATTGTGGAAACCCCATTGTTTATTATCAAAGGAACTAATAACTGCATGAAAAGAATTACGCTGCTGACAGCAACAATAGTAATGTTGATTGCAAGTGGGAAGAAAGCATCCGCACAGTATTACTTTTACGATGGTAATTCATACAACTCTGCCGTGATGTTTGAATTTGGTGCATCTGCCGGCATCATGAATTGCATGACCGATTTAGGTGGCAAAAAAGGTTTAGGAAAAAAGATGGCCGGCGATCTCAATATCGGCAAAAGTCAGGTTAACGGCAGCATTTATCTTTCTGCAACTTATAAAGAAGCTGTAGCGCTAAGGCTCGAAGGCACATGGGGAACTATAAAAGCCTATGACAGCATAATGGTGAAAGAAAAAGGCAATACGAATGGCCGTTATGAGCGTAATCTTAATTTCCGAAGCAAAATATCAGAAATTTCTCTTGTGGCTGAATTTCATCCGTTGTTCATGTTCATCAACTGGTCACTTAGAGACGACCAGGATCCACCTAGGATTTCCCCTTATATAGCTGCCGGTGTGGGCTGGTTTTCATATAACCCCCAGGCAAGATCAAGAAGAGGTGACTATGTTGATTTGCAACCTCTCAGTTTAGAAGGACAGGGTTTTGCTGAATACCCGGAAAGAAAACCATACAAGTTATCACAGTTGAATATACCAATTGGTATTGGTATCCGGTATGAATTATCTTCTACCTTTAACCTTCGTGCGGAACTACTACACAGAAAATTGACTACCGATTACCTGGATGATGTAAGTACAAACTATATCAACAATGCTACCTTCGCAAATTATTTTAGTGGTCAGCAATTGCAGGACGCACTTGATTTAACCAGTAATCAAAGAACCAATACGGGTAGTGATCCCTCAAAATATAGAAAAACAGAAACAGGTATCAGGGGAAATCCGAATAACAACGACTCTTATTTTACTTTTAATATCAAACTTGGATTAACATTTGGCAGGGAAGGCAAGAGATAGTACCCCGGTTTTTTACGTAACATTTTTAAAGCGCTGTTATCAGCGCTTTCTTTTTGCTAATACTTTACAAATCCCATTTGAATACAGCCATATTCATTTAGAAGCCGGAGTACATACCGGCCTTTGGCGAGGCTGCCTGTATTAATAGAGGTTTTATTAAACCCAAAGACGGCAGGCACAATAGTCTTTTGTAAATTCCTGCCCAGTATATCCATCACTGTAATTTCAACGGATAACAGGGAGTGGCTGTTAAATTCAATAGTCAAAATTTCACGGGAAGGGTTAGGGTATAAACGGCCGATACTGAAACCATTTTTTACCGGGTGAAGCATGATGGTTTTTGAATACCGGTATTGACCATCCCTGTCAGCCTGTTGCAGGCGATAAAATGTGGGCTGGTACAGGATATTACTGTCGGTATACTTATAATACCTAATGGTACTGCTGCTGACGGCTGCAGGTACTTCTCCAATGTCATTAAAATGCGGTAAGTTGTAAGTCCTTTGTACGGTAAAGTGGCTGCTGTTGGTTTCCTGGGCTGTTTGCCAGTTAAGTATATTGGCATGTACACCATCAAAATGTGCGGAAAACCCTGATAGTGTAACAGGAACTATATTATAGTTATATGCCTGCGAAGTATCCCTGCAACCAGCGCTGTCGGTTACTGCCACCTGGTAGTAGCCGCTTTGTGTGGCAGTAAGCGTTTGCCCGCTGGCGTTAGGTACCGGGTTGCCATCGAGCAGCCACTGGTAAGTAGTAAAGCTGCCTGTTTGAAGGGTGCCATTGTTGTTGGTAATAACCGG
>ENA-UOWO01003701-UOWO01003701.1-activated-sludge-metagenome-genome-assembly--contig:-NODE-3701-length-17521-cov-5.543112_pt1 | contig 17521 bp, 14 predicted proteins | sample MGYA00238148_ERZ761564 | MGnify/ENA primary metagenome ERZ761564 (study PRJEB28885, sample SAMN05720194) | activated sludge metagenome | isolation source: Anaerobic digester | place: USA...
CTTCCGATCTGGTCGCCCTTCAGTGCGGCTTCCAGTTCCTCTCGTGCCTCGGTGGGGCGCCCGGAACTGGCGAGTACCGCGCCGAGGAAATAGCGGGTATCGCGGTTGTCGGGGTCCCGCAGCCGTGCATCGCGCAGGAACTGGAGCGCGCGGTCCGTTTGCCCCGCCTTGAAGGCCGCCCAGCCGACCGTCCCGATGATGTGGGGCGCCTTGGGATCGAGCGCCAAGGCCTGCTCGGCGATCTTGAGTGCGCCCGGATCCTTGGTCAGCAGCAGCACATTGGCGAGGTTGTTCAGTGACTCGGCATCGCCGGGCGCCATCTTCACCAGCGCCTCGTAGGCCGCGCGGGCGGCCGTCAGGTTGCCCGCGCGGGCGTGACCATCGGCCAGTGCCCGCCGCGCCACGGTGTCCTGAGGGTGGGACTTGACCCACTGATCGGCCAGTTGGACCGCACCCGGTCCATCTTCCTGGGCGAGGATGCCGTACAGGCGCATCAGGCTGGCCGTTGTCTGTTCGATCTGGTGGGCACGACGATAGGCTTCGATGGCCGCGGGGCGTTGGCCGCGCGCGGAGGCCAGATCACCCATAAGGCCATAGCCGACCCCGGATTTCGGCTGGCTGGCGATGATCTGGCGCACGTGTGCCTCGGCCTTGTCGAGTTCGCCTCGGCGCATCTCGACCTCGGCCAGCAAGGCCTTCGCAGGCGGGAAATCCGGGCGTTCGGACAAGGCCTTGTCCAGGCTGTAGGCCGCTCCTGCCAGGTCACCGGCTGTCGATTGAAGCAGGGCGATCTGCAGAAGCACCGGCGGGTTGCGGGTGGCCTGGGTGGTGGCTCGGCTCAGGTTGGTTCGTGCGGCCGTGGCGTCGCCGTTGGCCAGGCTGACGCGTGCCGATGCGAGCAGGACGGGCAGTGCCTCGGGGGCCTTGCCGGTCAGGCCCTTGGCAGCCAACTGGGCCGCGGCGGGGTTGTTGTTTCGCAGTTGGAACTCGACCAGGGCCAGATTCGGTTGCAGGTCGTTCGGCCCGCTGTAATCGATCGCCTTCTCCAGCCAGCGCTGGGCTTCGGCTGGCTGGCCTCGCCGCTCTAGAAGCCGGGCCATCTCGTTGATGGCATCGAGGTTCTTCTGGTCTTTGGCCAACACAGAGGTCAACCGCGTTGCTGCTGCGTCGAAAGCCTTTGCATCGGTGTCCAGCCGAGCCAGGTTCACCTGGGGTTCCGAGAAAGAAGCGTCGAGCTTTGCGGCGCTTTCGAAAGCCGCCTTGGCTCCTGCACGATCGCCCGCGGCAGCGCGTGCCCTGCCCAGCAGATTCTGGACGCCCGGGCTGCCGGGTCTCTGCTTGGCGAGGCTCTCGGCAATCGTCACGGAGCGTGCTGCCTGTCCCCCCTGCAGATAGAGGGTGGCCAGGGCCACACCCGCCTGAAACTGCTTGGGATCCTTGCGGAAGGCACTCTCGAGTGCGGCCAGGGCATCCCCGAAGTTGCCGCTTCCCACCAGGCTCATGCCAAGCATGGTCTGGAACTCGGGTAGATCCTGCCCGCGCATGGCGTCCTGCATCAGTTGCGTGGCGCGTGCGTGTCGGCCTTGCGCGATGTGACATGACGCAAGCAGCAGCAGGGCCTGCGAGTCACCGGGGTGCACCTTCAGGTACGAATCCAGCGCAGAAATCGCCCGATCCGTGTTCTTGTCGGACAGGTAGATCTGCGCGAGCAGCTTGGCCACCCCGCTGCCCGGCTGGGCTCGCAGCGCAGCCTCGAGGTAGGGTTTGGCCTTCTCCCGCTCGTTCAGCCCGTAGTGGGCGAGCCCGCCCAGCATCAGGACCTGTGGTCGATAGCGCAGGGAGTCTATGGGCACCGGGTCAAGCAGTGCCGTGATCTTGTGCAGTGCTGCCTTGGCTTCGGCAGGGCGTCCCTGACGCTCCGAGATCAGCGACCCGAGATAGTGGCCGCGCGGGTCGTTAGGAGAGCTTTTCAGCAGTTCGGCCACGTCGGTGGCGGCCTCTGCCACTCGCTGCTGATCCATCAGGAGGCCGGCCCTCGAAACCAGGGCTTCGGTATGCGAAGGCTGGATCAGCAGTGCCTTCGCATAACTCGCCAATGCTCCAGCCGAATCTCCCTGGATGTGCGCAACCGTTCCGCGCAGGTAGAAAGCCTCTGCAGAACTCGGTGCCAGCAGCAGCGCGCGATCGACCGCCATCTGGGCTTCGCCGAACCTGCCAGCGCGGATGCGCATCGGGACCTCAGCCAGCCACGAGTCGGGGCTGCCCGGGTCGAGCGCTCGGGCTTCCTCGATCGCCTTCATGGCGTTGTTCGACCCACCCAGGTCGACGGTAGCCGAAGCTCTCAGAAGCAGCATCTGAACCTGCGTGGCGACAGGCAGACCGGCGGTTGCGAACAGGGGCTTGTCCACCACCTCCTGCAACCGACCCTGGGACATGACCGACTTGGCCAGCGGCACAACGACTTCGGCCCGGTTCACTCCCAGGCGAAGCGCTTCATTGAAGGCCACCTCGGCTGCGATGGCCTCGCCGTTGATCAGCAGTGCCTTGCCCAGCAGCACATGCACCGGAAGCATGCTCTTGTCGATTTGCAGCGCATTCTTCAACTGGATGATCGCCCCGGGAGCGTCTTTCCTGTTGAAGCGCGCGAGGGCGTCTTCGTAGTAGCGGCCGGCCTTGGTGTCGATGGCTGCAAAACCCGGCGAGGTCGAGGCAACCAGCAGGGCCGTCAGCAGGGTCTTGGCGCAGAGGGTGAGCGAGGAATGGGGTTTCACGCGGCGGATGGTAGTGACGCGATGTCGTGCCATTCGGGCGTGCGGCGCGCTGCCCACGCCAGTGTGTGAAATGTTACCGACTGCATCCCGCGAACGAGGGGTCGGCACTCAGCGAAGACGCGAATCGCAATAGGCCGATACCGCGCATTCGCCGCATTTCGGGCCGCGCGCCGTGCAGACGTAGCGGCCATGCAGGATCAGCCAGTGATGCGCGTCGACCAGGTATTCGGGTGGAATGCGCTCGAGCAGCTTCAGCTCGACCTGCAGCGGGTTTTTTCCTGGCGCCAGGCCCGTGCGGTTTCCTACGCGGAAGATGTGGGTGTCGACGGCCATCGTCGGCTCGCCGAAGGCGACGTTCAGCACCACGTTGGCCGTCTTGCGGCCGACCCCGGGCAGCGCCTCCAGTTCTTCCCTGGTGCGAGGCACTTCGCCGCCATGCCGCTCGACGAGCAGGCGACAGGTCTCGTACAGGTTCTTCGCCTTGTTGCGGTACAGGCCGATCGTCCTGATGTGCTCGGTGAGAGCCGGCAGTCCCAGTGCGAGCATCTTCTGCGGCGAGTTCGCCACTGCAAACAGCCTCCGCGTCGCCTTGTTGACGCCGACGTCGGTTGCCTGCGCCGACAGCAGCACCGCGGCCAGCAGCTCGAACACGTTGGTGAACTCGAGCTCGGTCTGCGGTCTGGGGTTCGCGACCTGCAGCACGGCAAAGAACGGGGCGATGTCGGTCTTCTTCATCGTGGCGTGTCCAGTCAGGCCGCGAGAGCACGAGCGATCCGGTCGCGCGGCACCCGGCTGCGTGGCGTTCGGGGGCCGAACCAGCTGCGAACATCTTCGTCGAGGCCGATGCCGTGCATGTAGTTGTAGAGCGCCTTCTTCAGCGCAACGCCTAGCGCATCGTGATCGACACCGGTCGGGTCGATGAAGTCGACGTCGTTGGTCGCGAATGTGATCGGCGGCAGCGGCTGCAGGGTGATGCCGTAGTCCTCGGGCTTCTGTCCGACCGGCGAATGCACGGTGCAGGCAAAGCGGTGGAAGAAGCCCGACTGGATGCAGCCCTGTTCGAACAGCTGCCTCACGTACTCCAGTGCGTCGACGGTGTCCTGCACCGTCTGCGTCGGAAAGCCGTACATCAGGTAGGCATGGACCAGCACGCCGGCGTCGCTGAAGGCCTTGGTCACGCGTGCGACCTGCTCCACGGAGACGCCCTTCTTCATCAGGTTCAGCAGTCGGTCCGAAGCGACCTCGAGCCCGCCCGAAATCGCGATGCAGCCGCTGTCTGCGAGTTGCTGGCACAACTCGGGTGTGAACGACTTCTCGAACCGGATGTTGCCCCACCAGGAGATGGCCAACTGCCGATGCAGCAGCTCGGCCGAGAGCGTTTTCAGTGCCTTCGGTGGCGCGGCCTCGTCGACGAAGTGGAAGCCGGTCTGTCCGGTCTCGGCGACGATGGTCTCGATCCGATCGACGAGTGTGGCGGCCGATGCGCCTTCATAGCGCGAGATGTAGTCGAGGCTGACGTCGCAGAAGCTGCACTTCTTCCAGTAGCAGCCGTGCGCCACGGTGAGCTTGTTCCAGCGCCCGTCGGACCACAGGCGGTGCATCGGGTTCAGCATGTCCAGCAGCGACAGGTAGCGATCCAGCGGCAGACCGTCCCAGGTCGGCGTACCCACTTCGGCAAAGGCGATGTCCGCTTCGATCCAGTTGACGTAATGCACGGCACCTTCGCTGTCACGTCGATAGGTGCGCACCAGCCGCTGTACCGAGCGCTGGCCCTGCAGGTGTTCGAGCAGTGACAGCAGCGGGCGCTCGCCGGCATCGAGCGTGATGTGATCGAAATAATCGAAGACACGCTGCTCTTTCAACTCCCTGAGTTCGGTGTTGACGTAGCCGCCACCGAGCACCGTGACGATCGCCGGATCGTGAGCCTTCACCGTCTGCGCGATGCGGAACGCCGCGTACACCGCACCGGGGAAGGGCACCGACACCAGAACAACATCTGGCCTGTGGCGGGCCAGAGCGTCCTCTGTTAGCGCGGCCAGGGTGCAGTCGATCAGGTTGGGCGCGGCGGACAGTGCCTCGGCCAGCGGGTCGAAAGTCGGCTGGCTGCGCGCAAGAGACTCTGCGTAGCGCACGAACTCGAAGCGGGGGTCGATGGCATCGCGCAGCACGTCGGCGATGTCGTTCAGGTAGAGCGTGGCGATGTGTCGTGCTCGATCCTGCACGCCCAGCGCGCCGAACGCCCAGGCCAGCGGGTCGCCGCCGTCTTCGTCGATGTAGACGTCAAGCGACTCGAATCGCGGGCCCTCGGGAAGAAAGGCGCGGCTGCAGATCCGGTGTGCCAGCGTGGAGTCGCGCCCCTGCAGGAATGCCAGCGTCGGCGAGATCGTCGAGTGATAACGCTCGAATGCGTCGAGAAATGCCGCGGTGCGCGGCGTGCGTTGCCGTTCGGGTGATGCTTCGATGTCGTGGCGCACCGACAGCAATCCGTCAACGGAGAAAAGCTCAAGGACCAGCGCCAGCGCCAGGTCTTCCTGCACCGCATCGATGCCGCGTGAGCGCATGAAGCCGGTCAGGTAGGCGGTGGATGGATAGGGCGTGTTGAGCTGCGTCATCGGCGGGATGACCGACAGCACCCGCAGCGCGCGTTTGGGCTCGCTCATGTCCTGCGGGCAGCTCGGGCGCGAGCCATCGCCGCCTCGATGACCGCACGCTTGCGGTCATCAGGCGCGGGCTCCGCCTCGGATGCCGTCGCCACCGGAGTGGTCGGCTGATGCGCGACCTCGAGTGGTCGCAGCGACAGCGCACGTGCTTCGAGGCGCTCATTGCGCTCGGTGTGCTCGCGTTCAAGCCGGAATCGATGGAATTCGTATCGCTGCCGCGCTTCGTCGGCCAGCGGCTGGCTCCAGGCACGCCAGCCGGTGAGATCACCGCTCACGTTGACCAGCGTGATGCAGTCGACCGGGCAGGCTGGCAAGCACAGCTCGCATCCGGTGCACAGTGCATCGATGACGGTGTGCATCGCCTTCGGCCCCCCGACGATGCAATCGACGGGGCAGGCTGGCAGGCACAACGTGCAGCCGATGCAGCTGGCCTCGTCGATCACCGCGAGATGGCGTGGTCCCTCGACTCCGCGAGATGCATCCAGCGGCAGGATCGATTCCCCGGTGATCGCCGCCAGGCGCGCAATGCCCTCGACGCCTCCGGGAGGGCACCGGTTGATGCCGGCGCTTGCGTCGCCGATCGCCTGCGCATAGCTGCGGCAATCGGGGTAGCCGCAACGGGTGCACTGCGTCTGCGGCAGCGCGCGGTCCAGCCGTTCGATCAGGCCGCAAGTGGCGTGAGTCGACCCCGCCGCTGCGGCATCCGGGTGCCGAACGGCCGGCTTCGACACCATCGCTTTACTTGGCCAGTCGGCTTTTCGGAGATGACCTGGGTGACGATTTGCGTGCGGTTGGCGAAGTCGGCACCAGTTTCAGGGCAGGCTCTGCTGCGGTCGCCTTGGCCGCGGGCTTCGCTACCGGTTTGGCCCGCACCTTTGCCGGTGCGGCGGTCTGGCGAACCTGATGCGATGCAATGAAGTCGCGCACGACGGGGTACACGTTCTCGCGCCACCGGCGGCCGGAGAAGATGCCGTAGTGGCCGGCTCCGATCGCGTCGTAGTGGAACTGCAGCTTGCGGTCGATGCCGGTGCACAGTCCATGGGCCGCGCGCGTCTGCCCGGCGCCGGAGATGTCGTCTTTTTCGCCTTCCACGGTCAGCAGCGCGGTCGTCTTGATGTCCTGCGGGCGAACGGGTTCGCCGTGAACTTCCCAGGTGCCGTTGACCAGCGCAAAGTCCTGGAAGACGACACGGATCGTGTCGAGGTAGTACTCGGCCGGCATGTCGAGCACCGCGTTGTACTCGTCATAGAAGTTGCGATGGAAGTCGGCGTTCTCGTCCTCTCCGCGCATCAGGTCCATGTAGTAGTCGTAATGCGAACGCAGGTGGTTGCTCGGATTCATCGCGATGAATCCGGTGTGCTGCAGGAAGCCCGGGTACACGGGACGCTGGCTGCCAGGGTAGTTGGTTGGCACGCGGAAGATCACGTTGTGCTCGAACCACTCCAGGCTCTTGTTCATCGCCAGGTTGTTGACTGCCGTCGGCGACAGGCGTGCGTCGATCGGGCCGCCCATCATCGTCATCGTGCGCGGGGTCTTCTCGCCCCGGCTCGCCATCAGCGAGATGGCGGCCAGCACGGGAACCGTTGGCTGGCACACAGAGATCACGTTGACGTCGGGTCCGATGTGACGGATGAACTCCTGGATGTAATCGACGTAGTCGTCCAGGTGGAACGGGCCCATCTCGGCCGGCACCATGCGGGCGTCGGTCCAGTCGGTGATGTAGACCTTGTGGTGCTGCAGCAGCTCGCGCACGGTTTCGCGCAACAAGGTCGAGTGGTGGCCCGAGAGCGGGGCGACGACCAGGACCTTGGGCTGGTCCTTCATGGTCTTGAGCATCGGCAGGTCGTCGGTGAAGCGCTTGAAGCGCAGCAGCCGGCAGAAAGGCTTCTCGATCGTGACCTGCTGCTGCACGGCGACATCGACGTCGTCGACCTTGACCGTGTGGATGTTGAATTCAGGCTTCTCGTAGGCCTTCGACAGTCGGTGCATCAGGTTCAGCCCGGCCGACACGCGCGGTGCCATCGGGGTGTGCGTGAATGGCGACAGGGGGTGGCTGTACAGCTTCGACGACGCGCTCGAGAACTCGGCCAATGGGTTCAGAAGGGCCCGTTGGGCTTCGTAGAACTGGTAAAGCGACATGGAGAAATCCTCGTTCGGACGGGTGGCTTCGCTGGTGCGGCGCGGGGGTTGCGAATGCTAGTCGCCGAGAACACCAGTCAGCCATCCGGAATAACAGCGGGCAGGTGGTGAGTATGAATGTTGCACTGCAGCATTGTAGGTTGTGCGCCCTAAGACCACAGTCGAACCCGCGGTTTCTCGGCAGAAAGCTGCCGCGCCAGGATGTCAACCTGGCGAATTCGCTCGGCATGGAGCTCTTCGCGTCCTGGCTCAATCCGTTCCCACCGTCGAAGTTGCAGATTGGTCTCCGGCCAGCACAAATGAAAAAGCCCGGCAGTGCCGGGCCTCTGGATGCCGGATCGATGAGGGATCAAGTCACCAGACCGATCGCCTTGACGACCGCATCGATGTTGCCGTGATTCAGCGCCGCGACGCAGATGCGCCCGGAGTCCACGCCGTAGATGCCGAACTCGTTGCGCAGGCGTTCCATCTGCGGCTTGGCCAGGCCGGTGTAGCTGAACATCCCTTTCTGGCGGGTGATGAAGCTGAAATCCTGCTTCGTTCCCGACGCCACCAGCCGGTCCTGCAGCAGCTTGCGCATTTCCTTGATGCGCACGCGCATGCCGGCCAGTTCCTCTTCCCACATCGCGCGCAAGGCCGGGGTGGTCAGCACCGTGGCGACGATCTGCGCGCCGTGGGTCGGCGGGTTCGAATAGTTGGTGCGGATCACGATCTTGAGCTGGCTCAGCACGCGCACGGCTTCTTCCTTGCTGGCGCAAACCACACTCAGGGCGCCGACGCGTTCGCCGTAAAGCGAGAAGCTCTTCGAGAATGACGTGGACACGAAGAAATCGAGCCCGGCGTCGAGGAACTGGGCGATCACCGCACCGTCCTCGGCGATGCCATCACCGAAGCCCTGGTAGGCCATGTCGAGGAAAGCCACGAGACCGCGAGACTTGACCGCAGCCACCACCTGCGCCCATTGCGCGGGGGTGATGTCGTAGCCGGTCGGGTTGTGGCAGCAGGCGTGCAGCACGATGATGGTGCCTGCTGCGGCTGCGTTCAGCGCGCCCAGCATGCCGTCGAAGTTGATGCCGCGCTTGTCGGCGTCGTAGTACGGATAGGTCTCGACGGTGAAGCCGGCGTTGGCGAACAGCGCTCGATGGTTTTCCCAGCTCGGGTCGCTGATCAGGACCTTCGGCGAGGTGCCGGCGCGGGTGGCCAGATGCTGGAGGAAATCTGCTCCGATCTTCAGGCCACCGGTGCCGCCGAGTGCCTGCACCGTGGCAACGCGACCGTCCTTGACCGCTGCGCTGTCGGCACCGAACACCAGTCCCTGCACTGCCTTGTCATAGGCTGCAATGCCGTCGATCGGCAGGTAGCCGCGCGGCTTCGAGGACTCGAATATCAGCTTCTCCGCCGCCGAAACGCACTTCAGCAATGGCAGCTTTCCGGATTCGTCGAAATAGACACCGACGCCGAGGTTCACCTTGGCTGGGTTCGGATCAGCGTTGAACTGTTCGTTCAGGCCGAGGATCGGGTCGCGGGGCGCCATGTCGACGGCGGCAAAGAGCGATGCCATGGGAAGTCCTTGTGATGGGCAGCTGAATCAAGGCGCGGGATGCGCCGGTGGTGGGCGGCGGCGGGTGATTTGGGCTACCCTTTGAAGTTGGCCCGTCCCGCCGCAACGCGAGTTAACCCTGAGATTTTATCCGCCATGGCCGATCGCGTTGATACCGAGCCCGAAGTTGGTGCAGATTTGCCCGAAGTTGGTCGGTTCGTCAGTTATCCCGGCTCGCCATATCAGCTGTTTCAGCCCTATGCGCCAGCAGGCGACCAGCCCACCGCCATCACGCAGCTGGTCGAGGGCGTGCTCGACGGCCTGAGCTTCCAGACGCTGCTTGGGGTCACGGGCTCGGGCAAGACCTTCACGATGGCCAACGTGATCGCGCAGCTCGGCCGCCCGGCGATCGTGTTCGCCCCCAACAAGACGCTGGCGGCTCAGCTGTATGCCGAGTTCCGCGAATTCTTTCCGAAGAACGCGGTGGAGTATTTCGTCAGCTACTACGACTACTACCAGCCCGAGGCCTACGTGCCGCAGCGCGACCTGTTCATCGAGAAGGACAGTTCGATCAACGAGCACATCGAGCAGATGCGGCTTTCGGCCACCAAGAGTCTGCTTGAGCGGCGCGACGTGGTGATCGTCGCTACCGTCAGCGCGATCTATGGCATCGGTGCACCCGAGGATTACCTCGAGATGCGGCTGATCGTTCGCACCGGCGGCAAGCAGAGCCAGCGCGACCTGATCGCGCAGCTGATCCGCATGCAGTACACGCGCAACGAGACCGATTTCTCGCGCGGCACCTTCCGCGTTCGCGGCGACACGATCGACATCTTCCCGGCCGAACATTCCGAGCTCGCGATACGCATCGAACTGTTTGACACCGAGATCGAGTCCCTGTCGCTTTTCGATCCGCTGACCGGACGCGTGCGCCAGAAGATTCCGCGGTTCGTGGTCTATCCCTCGAGCCATTACGTGACGCCGCGCGACAAGGTGGTCAACGCGATTGCGACCATCAAGGACGAGTTGCGCGAGCGCCTGGCCGAGCTGGTCGGCATGGGCAAGCTGGTCGAGGCGCAGCGGCTGGAGCAGCGCACCCGCTTCGATCTGGAAATGCTGCAGGAAGTCGGTCACTGCAAGGGCATCGAGAACTACACCCGCCACCTGTCGGGCGCTGCGCCGGGACAGCCGCCGTCGACGCTGGTCGACTACCTGCCGAAGGATGCGCTGATGTTCCTGGACGAGTCGCACGTGATGATCGGGCAGCTCGGCGGCATGTACAACGGCGACCGCGCGCGCAAGACCACGCTGGTCGAGTACGGCTTCCGCCTGCCGAGCGCCCTCGACAACCGGCCCCTGCGTTTCGAGGAGTTCGAGACCAAGATGCGCCAGGTGGTGTTCGTTTCGGCCACGCCGGCCGCCTACGAGCAGAAAACCTCGGGTCAGGTGGTCGAGCAGGTCGTGCGGCCCACTGGCCTGGTCGACCCGATGGTCGAGGTTCGGCCGGCGACGCATCAGGTCGACGATGTGCTGCAGGAGATCCGCATCCGCGTCGACCTGTCCGAGCGCGTGCTGATCACCACGCTGACCAAGCGCATGGCCGAGCAGTTGACCGATTACCTCAGCGACAACGGCGTCAAGGTGCGCTACCTGCACAGCGACATCGAGACGGTCGAGCGTGTCGAGATCCTGCGCGACCTCAGGCTGGGCGTTTTCGACGTGCTGGTCGGCATCAACCTGCTGCGCGAGGGGCTCGATATTCCCGAGGTGTCGCTGGTGGCGATCCTCGACGCCGACAAGGAAGGATTCCTGCGTGCAGAGCGCAGCCTGATCCAGACCATCGGCCGCGCAGCGCGCAACGTCAATGGCCGAGCGATCCTTTACGCCGACAAGATCACCGAATCGATGCGGCGCGCGATGGGTGAGACCGAACGCCGTCGCAACAAGCAGATCGCGCACAACCTCGAGATGGGGATCACGCCTCGCACGATCAACAAGAAGATCAAGGAGCTGATCGACGGTGTCTATGCCGAGAAGTCCGGCAAGGACGATCTGAAATCGGCCAAGGGCGCTGCCGAGGTCGAGATGCTGTCGGAGAAGGACCTCGGCAAGCGCATCAAGCAGCTCGAGAAGCAGATGCTCGAACATGCGCGCAACCTCGAGTTCGAGAAGGCGGCCCGGGTGCGTGATCAATTGGCCTTGCTGCGCGAGCAGGCCTTCGGAGCGCCTGGCAGCGACAACATCACCGCGCTGGTGGCCAAGCCGTGAGGAAGTCGGTGCTGATGGTGTGCATGGGCAACATCTGCCGATCGCCCACCGCCGAAGGCGTGCTTCGACAAAAGCTGGTCGCAGCGGGCCTGGCCGATGTCGTCGAGGTCGATTCGGCGGGCACGCACGACTGGCATGCGGGCAAGCCGCCCGACCCGCGGTCGGTGACACACGCGCGCAATCGCGGCTACGACCTGTCGAGTCTGCGGTCACGGCCGGTCACTGCCGCAGATTTCGAGCGCTTCGATCTGATCCTGGCGATGGACTGGGACAACCTCGCGCTGCTCCAGGAATCGTGCCCTGCGCTCCATCAGCGGAAGCTGCGCCGCCTCTCCGAGTTCGCGGTGGCCCGCGCCAGCTCGGTGGTGCCGGATCCGTACCAAGGGGGCCCGGATGGCTTCGAACACGTGCTCGACCTGGTGGAGGACGCTTGTGATGGGGTTGTCAGGTTTTGTCCAGGACGAAGAATGTTCAATCAGGCGGAACTTCCTGACCCAATGCCGACCAAATCAGTTGGGTTCCGCTATACTCGACAAAACTGCTCAGGTTAAGGATCGGCCTCCAAAAGAGGCGTTTCCCGAGCCCTCAGATTGCCGGCAGGCGGACGTTGCCAACCAGGCCGTCTTGTTCGTGATGCCCCAAGGGGCGAGAGGAGAGTTCCATGCGTCTTACCACCAAGGGTCGTTTTGCCGTCACCGCCATGATCGATCTGGCGCTGCGTGAACATTCGGGTCCGGTGGCGCTCGCTGCCATCAGCGCCCGCCAGCAGATTTCCCTGTCGTACCTGGAGCAGCTGTTCGGTCGGCTGCGCCGTCACGAACTGGTCGAGAGCACGCGCGGACCAGGCGGCGGCTATTCGCTGGGCCGCAAGTCGGAGGAAATCACCGTCGCCGACATCATCCTGGCCGTCGACGAGCCGCTGGATGCCACGGGTTGCGGCGGCAAGGAAAACTGCATGGGCGAGGACGGCGGCCGCTGCATGACCCACGACCTGTGGGCCAGCCTCAACACCAAGATGATCGAGCACCTGAATTCGATCTCGCTGAAGAAGCTGGTCGAGGATCAATTGGCCAAGGGAATTTCGGTCGAGGAGCATCCGGTCAAGCGCGCGATCTCGACGCAGCCCGTCGTGAAGCCCATTCGCATCACTGCACCGAACTCCGTCTTTGCCCTCGGCAACGCCTTCTCGAAATAACGTTGAACCGCTGTGGTGAAGCTGGCGCATGGGCGCCCCCGCAGCCGCCATCCCCGAGCAGAAATCGAACCATGGATCTGACGCCACACTTCCCGATCTACATGGACTACGGCGCCACCAGCCCGGTGGACCAGCGCGTCGTCGACGCCATGATCCCTTGGTTGCGCGAGCATTTCGGCAATCCGGCCTCACGCAGCCACGCCTGGGGATGGGAAGCCGAAGCGGCGGTCGAGAAAGCCCGCGAGCAGGTCGCTGGACTGGTGGGTGCCGATCCTCGGGAGATCGTCTGGACGTCGGGAGCCACCGAATCGATCAACCTCGCCCTGAAGGGTGCAGCGCAGTTCTACAAGACGCGCGGCAAGCACATCATCACCGTGAAGACCGAGCACAAGGCGGTTCTGGACACGGTGCGAGAACTCGAGCGCCAGGGCTTCGACGCCACCTACCTCGAGGTGGAGGAAGACGGGTTGCTCGATTTCGAGAAGCTGAAGGCGGCGATCCGCCCCGACACCATCCTGGTGTCGGTGATGTTCGTCAACAACGAGATCGGCGTGATCCAGGACATTCCGGCCATCGGCGCCCTGTGCCGCGAGCGGGGCATCATCTTCCACGTCGATGCCGCGCAGGCCACTGGCAAGGTGGCGATCGATCTGGCGGCGTTGCCTGTCGATCTTATGAGCCTGGCATCGCACAAGACCTACGGTCCGAAGGGCATTGGCGCGCTGTACGTGCGCCGCAAGCCGCGGGTGCGCATCGAGGCCCAGATGCACGGGGGCGGTCACGAGCGGGGCATGCGTTCGGGCACGCTGCCCACGCACCAGATCGTCGGCATGGGCGAGGCATTTCGCATCGCCGGCGAGGAAATGGCTGCCGAGAGCGAGCGAATCCGCATGTTGCAGAAGCGTCTGCTGGCGGGTCTTGCTGACATTGAGCAGACCTTCCTGAACGGCCATCCGACAAAGCGTGTGCCGAACAACGTGAACATGAGTTTCAACTTCGTCGAGGGCGAGTCGCTGATCATGGGCATCAAGGGCATCGCGGTGTCGTCGGGTTCGGCCTGTACCTCGGCCAGCCTCGAGCCCAGCTATGTCTTGCGCGCCCTGGGCCGCAGCGACGAACTCGCGCATTCGAGCCTGCGCATGACGATCGGCCGCTACACGACGACCGAGGAAATCGACTACGTGGTCACCACGTTGAAGGACCGCGTCGCGAAGCTGCGGGAGCTGTCTCCGCTGTGGGACATGTACAAGGACGGTGTCGACATCAGCACCATCCAGTGGGCAGCGCACTGAGCGCGGGCCGGACCCTCAAATGATGTATCTGGAGTACTGACATGGCATACAGCGAAAAGGTCATCGAGCATTACGAGCATCCGCGCAACGTCGGCTCGTTCGACAAGGGCGACGAGACGGTGGGTACCGGCATGGTCGGCGCACCGGCCTGCGGTGACGTGATGAAGCTGCAGATCAAGGTCAATCCGGCGACCGGCCTGATCGAGGACGCCAAGTTCAAGACCTACGGCTGCGGGTCGGCGATCGCTTCGAGTTCGCTGGTCACCGAGTGGATCAAGGGCAAGTCGCTTGACGAGGCACTCACGATCAAGAACACCCACATCGCCGAAGAGCTGGCGCTCCCACCGGTCAAGATCCATTGCTCGATCTTGGCTGAGGACGCGATCAAGGCTGCGGTCAACGACTACAAGGCCAAGGCCGCTTCTCATTGAAATCATGGCTGTCACACTGACTGAGGCGGCGGCACGACATGTCGCCCGATACATCGGCAAGCGCGGCAAGGGCGTGGGCGTCCGGCTGGGCGTGCGCACGACGGGCTGTTCGGGCCTCGCCTACAAGCTCGAGTACGCCGACGACGTGGCGCCCGAGGACACGGTGTTCGAAGACCATGGAGTCAAGGTGCTGGTCGACCCGAAGAGCCTGCCTTACATCGACGGCACCGAGCTCGACTTCGTGCGAGAGGGCCTGAACGAAGGCTTCAAGTTCCACAACCCGCGCGAGAAGGACCGCTGCGGGTGTGGCGAGTCGTTCCGGGTGTGAGTGGCTTTCTGCTGCGCGGTCCGATCTGGCGTCTGCGGTGCTCACCGTACCTGGGTACGGCTCCGCTCCTCAACACCACCTCGACCCGCTCGCGACGAAATCCTCTCGCCCTCTGAGACACCGGTGCATTCGGACCGGGCGTGGCGATGAAGATCGACAGCGACGACTTTGAACTCTTCGGTGTGCCCCGCCGATTTGAACAGGATGCTGCTGCGCTTGATGCCCGCTGGCGTACCTTGCTGAGCGAAGCGCATCCCGATCGTTTCGTCAGCGAAGGTGCCTCGGCGCAGCGCCTGGCAATGCAGTGGGCGGTGCGGATCAACGAGGCGCATCGCCGCCTGAAAGACCCGCTGCGCCGTGCGGCCTACCTGTGCGAACTGCAAGGCGTGCCCATCAATGCCGAAGACAACACCGCGATGCCCGGCTCTTTCCTGATGCAGCAGATGGAATGGCGCGAGTCGCTCGACGCCGCGTCGAGGCTGGCCGAAGTCGAGGCGCTGGCATCGGAGGTGGCGAGTCATCGTGACTGCGCCTTGAGCGAGTTGCGCGCGCTGATCGATGATCGGCAGGACCCTGTCGCGGCAGCGCAGCAGGTCAGAGCCCTGATGTTCGTCGAGCGCTTTGCCCGTGATGTCGATGCGCGTCTGGAAGCGCTGGAACAATAGCGACATGGCTCTTCTACAGATTTCAGAACCCGGCGGAGCGCCGGACCCGCACCAGCGCCGCATCGCGGTCGGCATCGACCTCGGTACCACGCACTCGCTGGTCGCCTCGGTCCGTCACGGTGTCGCCGAATGCCTGCCCGATGGGGCCGGGCGTGTGATCCTTCCTTCAGCCGTTCGCTACCTCGCCAACGGTCGACGCCAGATCGGTGCCGAAGCGCTGGCCGAGGCGGCCACCGATCCGCGCAACACGCTGGTATCGGTCAAGCGTTTCATGGGGCGCGGTCTCGCCGACATCGTCGATCGCGCCAAGCTGCCTTACGACTTCGTCGAGGCGCCGGGCATGCTGCAGATCCGCACTGTCGATGGAGTCAAGTCGCCTGTCGAGGTTTCGGCCGAGATCCTCGCCACCCTGCGGCAGCGCGCCGAGGACACGTTCGACGACGAGCTGTTCGGTGCGGTGGTCACTGTGCCAGCCTACTTCGACGATGCGCAGCGTCAGGCCACGAAGGACGCTGCGCAACTTGCCGGTCTGAATGTGCTGCGGCTGATCAACGAGCCAACGGCTGCGGCCATCGCCTACGGGCTGGAGAACGGCTCCGAGGGTCTGTATGCCGTCTACGACCTGGGCGGCGGCACCTTCGACGTCTCGCTGCTGCGCCTGAGCGCGGGCGTGTTCGAGGTGGTCGCGACCGGTGGCGATTCGGCCCTGGGCGGCGATGACTTCGATCATGCGCTGGCAGACTGGGCGCAGGCGCAGGCCGGGCTCGAGGTCAGGTCGGCTCAGGACAAGCGAGCCGTGCTGGTGGCCGCCCGAGCGGCCAAGGAGAAGCTCTCGTTGGCCGATCATGCGACGCTGGCAAGCCCGGTGTCCGCCAGCGACGGTTCATCGACCGAGCTGTCGGTCCGCGTCACGCGCGACCAGTTCAATGCGATCACGCACGACCTGGTGGCACGCACACTGGCGGTTCTGCGCAAGGTGCTGCGCGATGCAAGGACAGACAAGTCGGCGGTCCAGGGTGTCGTGATGGTCGGTGGGTCGACGCGCATGCCGGCGGTGCAGGCTGCGGTGGCCGACTTCTTCGGCAAGGCGCCGCTGAACAACCTGAATCCGGATGAGGTGGTTGCGCTGGGTGCCGCGCTGCACGCGAACACGCTGGCCGGCAATGCCGGTGCCGAGGAAATGCTGCTGCTCGACGTGATTCCGCTGTCGCTGGGCCTGGAGACCATGGGTGGGCTCGTCGAGCGCATCATTCCGCGCAACAGTTCGATCCCGACCGCTCGTGCACAGGACTTCACCACCTTCAAGGACGGGCAGACCGCGCTGGCGATCCACGTGGTGCAGGGCGAGCGCGAACTGGTCAGCGACTGCAGGTCGCTGGCGCGCTTCGAACTGCGCGGCATTCCGCCGATGGTGGCGGGCGCGGCACGCATCCGTGTCAGCTTCACCGTCGATGCCGACGGCATGCTCAGTGTGGCGGCGCGCGAAGAGGGTTCGGGTGTCGAGGCGTCGATCGCCGTGAAGCCGAGCTACGGTCTGGCCGACGAGGACATCGCGCGCATGTTGAGCGAAAGCTTCACGACCGCCGAAGTCGACATGAAGGAGCGTGCGCTGCGCGAGTCGCGCGTCGAGGCCGAGCGCATGTTGCTGGCGACACGCGCGGCGATCGACGCCGATGGCGACCTGCTCGAAGTGCCGGAATCGGCGGCGATCGAGTCGATGCTTCAGCGGCTGGAGGCGGTGAGGCAGGGCAGTGATCACCACGCGATCGACGATGCGGTCGAAGCGCTGGCGCTGAGCACCGAAGCCTTTGCAGCCGCGCGCATGAACCGAGGCATCCGCAAGGCGCTGGCGGGACGCCGCGTCACCGAGGTCTGAACGAGGAACCCCGCATGCCCATCATCAGGATCCTCCCCCACGCAGAGTATTGCCCCCACGGCACCGAAATCAAGGCCGTGGCCGGAACGTCGATCTGCGAGGCGTTGCTCGAGAACGGCATCGAGATCGAGCATGCCTGCGAGATGAGCTGTGCCTGCACGACCTGCCACGTGGTGGTCAGGCAGGGATTTGCGTCGCTCGGCGAGATGGACGAGGTCGAGGAAGACCTGCTCGATCGCGCCTGGGGCCTGGAGCCCAACTCGCGTCTGTCGTGCCAGGCGATCCTGTCTCAGCAGGACGTGACGATCGAGATACCGAAGTACACGATCAATCACGCCAAGGAACAGCACTGAGGA
>ENA-UOWO01003702-UOWO01003702.1-activated-sludge-metagenome-genome-assembly--contig:-NODE-3702-length-17518-cov-10.784917_pt1 | contig 17518 bp, 30 predicted proteins | sample MGYA00238148_ERZ761564 | MGnify/ENA primary metagenome ERZ761564 (study PRJEB28885, sample SAMN05720194) | activated sludge metagenome | isolation source: Anaerobic digester | place: USA...
CCGCGAAGGTGGCCGCACCGTCGGCGCCGGCGTCGTTGCCAAGATCGTTCAGTAAGTCAGAACAACAACCGAGCGGCATGGGGTGTGCGCGCCCCTTGCCCCAAACAGGAAATGGCAATGGCAGACCAGAAGATTCGCATCAGGCTCAAGGCATTCGATCATCGCCTGATCGACCGTTCGGCAAGTGAGATCGTGGAGACGGCCAAGCGCACGGGTGCGCAGGTACGGGGTCCGATTCCACTTCCGACAAAAATCGAGCGCTACACCATCCTGGTGTCGCCTCATGCAGACAAGGATGCGCGTGACCAGTACGAGACGCGGGTCCACAAGCGCGTGCTGGATATCGTCGATCCCAACGACAAGACCGTGGATGCCCTGATGAAGCTTGACTTGGCGGCCGGTGTGGACGTCCAGATCAAGCTCTACTGATAGCGGCAGATAGGACACGACAATGAGTATTGGATTGGTTGGCCGCAAATGCGGTATGAGCAGGGTCTTCACCGAAGATGGTCGCTCGATTCCCGTGACGCTGATTGAAGCGACGCCGAATCGCGTGACCCAGGTGAAGACGACGGAAATCGATGGCTACAACGCCATCCAGGTCACGGCTGGCAGCAAGCGCGCCGCGCTTGTCAACAAGCCGATGGCTGGGCATTACGCCAAGGCCAAGGTGGAAGCGGGCCGTGGGCTGTGGGAGTTCCGCCTCGAAGCCGATGAGCTGGCAAAGTTCAGCGTCGGCGGTGAAGTCAAGGCTGACGAGATCTTCACGGTCGGGCAGATCGTGGACGTCGCCGGCATCACCAAGGGCAAGGGCTTCCAGGGCACGATCAAGCGCCACAACTTCAAGATGGGCGACGCGACGCACGGTAACTCGCTGTCGCATCGTTCGCCGGGCTCGATCGGTCAGCGCCAGACGCCGGGACGCGTTTTCCCGGGCAAGAAGATGTCCGGACACATGGGTGCCGTGCGCCGTTCGGCGATGAATCTCGAAGTCGTCAAGATCGACGCCGAGCGTCACCTGATCGCGATCAAGGGTTCGGTGCCGGGCGCCAAGGGCGGCAGTCTGATCATTCGTCCCGCGGTCAAGGTCTGAGGAGCACAGTGATGGAACTCAATGTCATAGGCTCCAAGCCGGTCCAGGTCTCCGAAGCCGTATTCGGCAAGGAATTCCGCGAGGATCTGGTGCACCAGGTTGTCGTCGCCTACCGCAATGCGGGGCGTTCCGGCACCAAGGCGCAACTGACCCGCTCGGAAGTCAACGGTACCACCAAGAAATCCAAGGCCCAGAAGGGCGGCGGTGCTCGCCACGGTGCTCTCAAGGCGCCGATCTTCATCGGCGGCGGTGTGACCTTCGCCGCGAAGCCGCGCAGCTTCGCGCAGAAGATTAATCGCAAGATGTTCCGCGGTGCCCTGGTTTCGATTCTTTCGGAACTCAATCGCACCGGTCGTTTGCGTATCGTCGACTCGTTCGGCATCGACCAGCCGAAGACGCAGACTCTCGTTGCGAAGTTGGCCGAGCTCGAAGTGACGGGACGTTGCGTGCTGATCGCGGAGAGTGCCCCCGAGGCGCTTTATCTGGCTGCTCGCAATATTCCGTACGTGCACGTGGTTGAAGCATCCGCCATCGATCCGGTCAGCCTCGTTGGTGCCGATCATGTGTTGATGACCGTCGATTCGATCAAGAAGATCGAGGAGTGGCTGGCATGAAAGAGAATCTCTACAACGTGCTGCGCGCTCCGCTGATCTCCGAGAAGACGGCGCGATTGCAGGAAACAAACCAGTATGTCTTCGAGGTTGCGCAAGGTGCGACCAAGGCCGATGTGAAAGCGGCCGTCGAGCAACTGTTCAATGTGCAGGTGCAGACGGTGAATGTGGTCAACCTCAAGGGAAAGACCAAGGCATTCCGTCAAAGAACCGGTACTCGCGGCAACAAGCGCAAGGCCTATGTACGTCTTGGCGAAGGTCAATCCATCGACGTGATGGCCAAGGCCTAAGGTGAATTATCCATGGCACTGATTACACTCAAGCCCACATCTGCAGGACGCCGTTCGGCGGTCCGCGTTTCGACGCCTGGACTGCACAAGGGTGCGCCTTACGCACCCCTTACCGAATCGCAGAACAAGACGGGTGGACGCAACCATTACGGTCGCATCACCACGCGTCACAAGGGTGGCGGCTCCAAGCAGCATTACCGCATCATCGACTTCAAGCGCGACAAGGAAGGCATCGCCTGCCGTATCGAGCGCCTCGAGTACGATCCGAATCGCACTTCGCATATCGCCTTGTTGCTTTATGCAGACGGTGAGCGTCGTTACATCATTGCGCCCAAGGGTGCGAAGGTCGACGACCAGTTGATGGCGGGTCGCGAAGCGCCGATCAAGATCGGCAATTCGCTCCCGCTGCGCAATATCCCGATCGGATCGACGGTCCATTGCATCGAGATGAAGCCTGGCAAGGGCGCGCAGCTCGCTCGCGCTGCCGGTGCTTCGGCCCAGCTGGTTGCTCGTGAACAAGGTCACGCGACCCTGCGTCTTCGCTCCGGCGAAATGCGCAAGGTGCCGGCCGAATGCCGTGCGACGATTGGGGAAGTCGGCAATTCCGAACACAGTCTCGAGAAGCTCGGCAAGGCCGGTGCGAGTCGCTGGCGTGGCATCCGTCCGACCGTTCGCGGTGCGGCGATGAACCCGGTTGACCATCCGCACGGTGGTGGTGAAGCCAAGGCTGGCCAGGGCAACCCGCATCCGGTGTCGCCGTGGGGCATGCCGACCAAGGGTTACAAGACGCGCAAGAACAAGCGCACCGACAAGTTCATCGTGCGCGATCGCAGAGGTTGAGATAGATCATGGCTCGTTCATTGAAAAAAGGCCCGTTCATCGATCATCACCTTCTGAAGAAGGTCGAGGCGATTTCGACAGGCAGCAACAAGCGCCCGATCAAGACCTGGTCGCGTCGTTCGATGGTTTCGCCGGAAATGGTCGGGCTCACCCTCGCCATCCACAACGGCCGCCAGCACGTACCTGTTCTGGTCAACGAGAACATGGTTGGCCACAAGCTCGGCGAGTTCGCCGTGACCCGCACTTTCAAGGGTCACTCCGGCGACAAGAAAGCCGCCGACAAGAAGAAGTAGGAGATAGCATCGTGGAAGCCAAAGCGATATTGCGCAGCGCGCGCATCTCCGCCCAGAAGGTCCGTCTCGTCGCCGACCAGGTGCGTGGCATGCCGGTCGGAAATGCGACCAACCTGCTCGCATTCAGCGACAAGAAGGCCGCTCACCTGGTCAAGAAGCTTCTGTTGTCGGCTGTCGCCAATGCCGAAAACAATCTTGGCGCCGACGTTGACGAACTGAAGATCTCGAAGATCTTTGTCGACGAGGGTCCGTCATTGAAGCGCATGCATGCACGCGCCAAGGGCCGTGGAAACCGTATCACCAAGCGCACCAGCCACATCACCGTGGTCGTGGGCGAGTAAAGGACGCTAACGATGGGTCATAAAGTCAATCCCATAGGGTTCCGCCTTGGTGTATCCAAGGACTGGAACTCCAAGTGGTTCGCCAACAAGCGTGACTTCGCAGGCTATCTGGCCGCCGATCTCAAGGTGCGCGAGTTGCTCCGGAAGAAGCTTGCCCAGGCAGGCATCTCCAAGATCCTGATCGAGCGCCCGGCGAAGACCGCCCGAGTGACGATCCATACCGCCCGTCCGGGCGTCGTGATCGGCAAGAAGGGTGAGGATATCGAGAAGCTGCGCAAGGAAGTCTCGACGGTGATGGGCGTTCCCGCCCACATCAACGTGACCGAAGTGCGTAAACCCGAATTGGACGCCCAACTCGTCGCCGAATCGATTGCCCAGCAGCTTGAGCGTCGTATCATGTTCCGCCGCGCGATGAAGCGCTCGGTGCAGAACGCGATGCGCCTCGGCGCACTCGGCATCAAGGTCAACGTCGGCGGCCGATTGAACGGCGCGGAAATCGCGCGTTCGGAATGGGCCCGCGAGGGTCGTGTCCCGCTGCATACGTTGCGCGCGGACATCGACTACGGCCTGGCCGAAGCGAAGACGACCTACGGCATCATCGGCGTCAAGGTCTGGATCTACAAGGGCGAGATTTTCGACCTTCATGCTGCCACGCAGGAAGCCAAGGCCGAGGCAAGCGAAGAACGTGCGCCCCGTCGGTCTTCGGCGAAGTAAGGAACTGAATCATGTTGCAACCGAAGCGAACCAAGTACCGCAAGGTGCAGAAAGGCCGTAACCCCGGTCTGTCGTATGTCGCCACCAAGGTGAGCTTCGGCTCATTTGGACTCAAGGCGACCACGCACGGGCACCTGACGGCGCGTCAGATCGAGGCGGCACGTCGCTGCATCACGCGTTTCGTGAAGCGCGGCGGCAAGTTGTGGATCCGCGTATTCCCCGACAAGCCGATCAGCAAGAAGCCTATCGAAGTCCGCATGGGCAACGGCAAGGGCAGCGTGGAGTTCTGGGTGGCTCCGGTTCAACCGGGCCGTATGTTGTATGAAATCGAGGGTGTCGACGAGACGACCGCACGCGAGGCCTTCCGCCTTGCTGCTGCCAAGCTCTCTGTGCAGACCCAGTTTGTAACGAGAACGGTGCTGTGATGGAACTGAAAGAACTTCGCCAAAAGTCGGAGAAGGAGCTGAACGATCATCTCGGCGAACTTCGCCGCGAGCAGTTCAACCTTCGTATGCAGAAGGGCTCCGGTCAGCTTACCCAAACCCACCAGTTCGGACGTGTCCGGCGCGAGATCGCGCAGGTCAAGACCGTCCTCGGCAGCAAGAAGTAAGGACGGCCTGCGATGAGCGATACAGAGAAGAATGCGCGCACGCTCGAAGGGCGTGTGGTCAGCAACAAGATGCAGAAGACGGTTACCGTCCTGCTGGAACGCCAGGTGCAGCATCCGCTGTACGGCAAGATAGTTCGTCGTTCGACCAAGGTGCATGCACACGATGCCGATGGCGCATGCCAGGAAGGCGACTTGGTGCGCATCTCCGAGACTCGACCGCTGTCGAAGACGAAGAACTGGCGCGTGGTCGAAATCGTCGCGCGGGCTGCGCAGTAATCGGCCCGCGACGTAAGGAGCAAGTAACATGATCCAGATGCAGACCACGCTGGCCGCAGCGGACAATAGCGGTGCTCGCGAACTGATGTGCATCAAGGTGCTTGGTGGCTCGAAGCGCCGTTACGCAAGCATTGGCGATGTGATCAAGGTTTCCGTGCGCGAAGCGATTCCGCGCGGCAAGGTCAAGAAAGGTGAGGTTTACGACGCCGTTGTCGTGCGCACCCGCAAGGGAGTTCGTCGGGCCGATGGCTCGCTGATCCGTTTTGACGGCAATGCGGCGGTTCTCCTCAACAACAAGCTCGAGCCGATCGGCACCCGTATTTTCGGGCCGGTGACGCGCGAGCTGCGCGGCGAGAAGTTCATGAAGATCGTCTCGCTCGCTCCAGAAGTGCTGTAAACGGGAAAGACGACATGAACCGCATCCGCAAAGGCGACCAGGTCATCGTGATCGCCGGCAAGAACAAGGGTCAGAAGGGCGAAGTCTCTCGCGTGGTCGGTGACCACGTGTTTGTACAGAACGTCAACCTGGTCAAGCGTCACACGAAGCCGAATCCGCAGGCAAACCAGCCTGGTGGAATCATCGAGCGCGAGGCTTCGATCGACATTTCTAACGTACAGTTGTTCAACTCCGCTACGGGCAAGGGCGCACGCGTCGGCTTCAAGACTCTTGAAGACGGTCGCAAGGTTCGCGTTTTCCGCCCGTCCGGCGAAGTTGTCGACGCCTGAGGCTGCCGCAATGACAACGCGTCTTGAAACCATCTACAAAGAAACGATCGTTCCGAAGCTGACCGAGCGTTTCGGCTACAAGAATCCGATGCAGGTGCCGCGCCTGACCAAGGTCACGCTCAACATGGGCGTCGGCGAGGCTGTCGGCAACAAGAAGATTCTTGAGAATGCCGTGGCCGACATGGCCAAGATCGGCGGACAGAAGCCGATCATCACGTTGTCGAAGAAGTCGATTGCGACCTTCAAGATCCGTGACAACTGGCCGATCGGCTGCAAGGTCACCTTGCGCCGCGCCCAGATGTTCGAGTTCGTCGACCGCCTGGTCAACATCTCGTTGCCGCGCGTGCGCGACTTCCGCGGCATCTCCGGCCGTTCGTTCGACGGACGCGGCAACTACAACATGGGCATCAAGGAACAGATCATCTTCCCGGAGATCGATTTCGACCAGATTGACGCCATGCGCGGCATGGATATCGCGGTCACCACGACGGCGCGTACCGACGAAGAAGCGAAGGCATTGCTCGAAGCCTTCGGTTTTCCGTTCCGCAACTAATTCAGCGAAGCAGGAAAACCGGCAATGGCCAAGACTTCAATGATCATGCGCGAGAACAAGCGCACGAAACTCGTCAAGAAACATGCAGCAAAGCGCGACCAGCTCAAGAAGGTCGTCAGCAGTCCGAAGGCGTCGTACGAGGAAAAGCTCGAAGCCGCCATCAAGCTGCAGAAGCTGCCACGCGATTCGAGTCCCGCCCGTCAGCGCAGCCGTTGCGCCCTGACCGGTCGCTCGCGCAGCGTCTATGAGAAATTCGGCCTCGGCCGCATGAAACTTCGCGAAGCCACGATGCGTGGCGACGTCCCCGGCCTGCGTAAGGCCAGCTGGTAAGTAACCGGGAACGGAGACTCGGAATTCGGGATTCGGCGAAGGCAGCAGCCCGCGAGTTCCGTATTCACGAACCCCCAATCCCGAATGCCCAATCTCGGATCTTATTGATTCGGATATCGATGCTTGAAGGAAAACTGAAACATGAGCATGACTGATCCCATCGCGGATATGTTCACGCGTATCCGCAACGCCCAGGCAACTGGCAAGCGCGCCGTGCGCATGCCGTCGTCGCGCGTGAAACTCGCCATTGCCACGCTCCTCAAGGACGAAGGCTATGTGTCCGAGTTCCAGGTGCAGGCAAACGAAGGCAAGCCGGTACTCGAAATTGCACTCAAGTATTACGAGGGCAAGCCGGTTATCGATCGCATCGAGCGCGTCAGCCGGTCCGGCCTGCGCGTCTATCGCGGCAAGAGCGAGCTGCCGAAGGTGCTCAACGGCCTCGGAATTTCAATCGTCTCCACATCGTCCGGAATCATGACCGACGCACAGGCCCGTACCAAGGGGCTTGGTGGCGAAGTCATCGGCATCGTGGCCTAAGGAGAGAGAATCATGTCACGCGTTGCCAAGAAACCCGTAGTGCTGCCGAAGGGCGTTGACGTCCAGGTTGCGGCTGAATCGATCACCGTGAAAGGCCCCAAGGGCAGCCTCAAGCTGGCGACCCCTCCGGGTGTTGTCGCGAGCCTGCAGGACGGCCAGGTGTTGCTGAGCGGCAAGACCGCCGACGACACGAAGATGGCCGGTACGGCTCGAGCCTTGATCAACAACATGGTGGTCGGTGTAAGCGAAGGCTATCAGCGCAAGCTTGAACTGGTCGGCGTCGGCTACCGCGCCGCACTGGCTGGCAAGGACCTGAATCTGACCCTCGGCTTCTCGCATCCAGTGGTGTTCAAGGCGCCCGAGGGCATCACCCTCGAAGTGCCCACCCAGACCGAGATCCTGATCAAGGGAACCGACAAGCAGATCGTCGGCGAAGCTGCTGCCAAGATCCGTGCATTCCGCCCACCGGAACCCTACAAGGGCAAGGGTGTGCGTTACTCGGGCGAGAAGATCACCTTGAAGGAAGCCAAGAAGGCCTGATTGGCGCTTCAGCTTCGCGGAGAAAGACAGTGGAAAAGAACATCGCAAGACTGCGTCGCGCCAAATCGACGCGCATGCACATCCGCTCCCTCGGCATTGCGCGCCTCAGCGTGCATCGCACGGGACAGCACCTGTATGCACAGGTTTTCAGTGCTTCCGGTGACAAGGTCATCGCGTCTGCATCGACGGTGCAGAAGGCGATTGCCGAAGGGCTCAAGGGGACGAAGAACAAGGATGCCGCTGCTGCGGTCGGCAAGGCGATTGCCGAGCGGGCGATCAAGGCCGGTGTCGAGAGCGTGGCGTTTGATCGCTCGGGTTTCCGCTATCACGGTCGCATCCAGGCGTTGGCCGACGCGGCACGCGAAGCGGGTTTGAAGTTCTGAATGTCGGGATTTGCGATTGGAGATTCGATAGAGCGAAGCAATTTTCCGCCCTTGCGAATCCCGGATCGCCAATCCCAGACAAAGATCCACCACAACTCCAAGCGACTTCAGTCGCAAGCAAAAGTCCGGATCCCTTCGTGGCCGGCACACAGGTGAAACATGTCAAGCAATGATCGTGAGACCAGCGACGGCCTCCTTGAGAAATTGATCGCAGTCAATCGTGTGGCGAAGACCGTGAAGGGTGGTCGCCAGATGAGCTTTACCGCGCTGACTGTCGTCGGCGACGGCGAAGGCCGCGTCGGCTTTGGTTATGGCAAGGCGCGTGAAGTGCCAATCGCCATCCAGAAGGCGATGGAGCGTGCACGCAAGAACATGGTGCGCGTCGACCTGAAGGAAGGCACGTTGTGGCATGCCGTCAAGGCGAATCACGGCGCGGCGCGTGTCTACATGCAGCCGGCTTCCGAGGGTACTGGCGTTATCGCCGGTGGTGCGATGCGCGCCGTGCTCGAAGTGGTAGGAGTGAAGAACGTCCTGGCCAAGGCAGTTGGCTCGCGCAACCCGATCAACCTGGTACGCGCGACGATCAATGGGTTGCAGGCCATGGCGACCCCGCAGGGCATCGCGTCCAAGCGCGGCAAGACGATCGAAGAGGTGCTCGGCAATGGCTAAGCAAAAGAACCAGACCGTGCGCGTGCGCCTGGTCAAGAGCCCGAACAGCTGTCAGGGCCGTCATCGCTTGAGCGTGAAGGCACTGGGCCTGCGCAAGCTCAACGATGTGCGTGAACTGAAAGACTCGCCGTCGGTGCGGGGTCTGATCAATCAGGTCAGCTACCTCGTCAACGTCGAAAGCGACGCGTAAGCGTCCTCAAGAATCAGGAGTCGATTTCATGCGTCTCAATACTCTCAAGCCTGCTGACGGCGCGCGCAAAGAAGGCGTTCGCGTTGGTCGCGGCATCGGATCGGGCCTCGGCAAGACCTGCGGTCGTGGACACAAGGGCCAGTTCGCGCGTTCGGGCAAGGGCAAGGTAAAGGCCGGTTTCGAAGGCGGCCAGATGCCCCTTCAGCGCCGACTGCCGAAAGTCGGTTTCCGCTCGAAGATGTCGCAGGATATTTCCGAGGTTCTGCTTTATCAGCTCGACAAGCTCAGCGCCGATGTCGTCGACTTCGAGGTGCTCAAGGCTGCCGGATTGATTGAAACCCGCGCAACCCGCGCGAAGATCGTCAAGAAGGGCGAAGTGAGCAAGGCTGTCAAGCTGCGTGGTGTGGCGGTAACGGCCGGCGCTCGCGCCGCGATCGAGGCTGCTGGCGGAAGCGTGGAGTAATCGGTGGCAACATCGAAATCCAGCGGACTGGCATCGCTCGGCAAGCTGACCGAGCTCAAGCACCGATTGCTGTTCGTGATCGGCGCATTGATCGTGTTCCGCCTGGGCTCGTTCATCCCGGTCCCGGGTGTCAATCCGGAAGCGATGGCGCGTCTGATATCGAACAGCGGCGGCCTGATCGACATGTTCAACATGTTCTCGGGCGGTGCGCTGAGCCGTTTCTCGTTGTTCGCGCTGGGCGTGATCCCCTACATCTCGGCGTCCATCGTCGTGCAGTTGTTCAGCTCGGTCGTTCCGGCTTGGCAGGCACTGAAAAAGGAAGGCGAATCGGGTCGACGCAAGCTGACCACCTACACCCGTTGGGGCACGGTCGGACTGGCGGCGTTCCAGTCGTTTGGCGTGGCGTCGATGCTGCAGACCCAAGCCGGTGTGGTCTACGCGCCGGGACCGAGCTTCGTGTTCGGGACCGTGGTTGGTCTGACCGCGGGTACCTTGTTCCTGATGTGGCTCGGTGAGCAGATCACGGAGCGCGGCATCGGCAACGGCATTTCACTGATCATCTTCGCTGGCATCGTGGCAGGCTTGCCGACCGCCGTCGTGCATACGCTCGGCATGGCCAACAGTGGGGAGCTGACCTGGCTCAAGCTGATGATGGTGCTCGTGGCCGTGCTGGTCGTCACCGCCTTCGTGGTCTTCATGGAGCGTGGTCAGCGACGCATCACGGTCAACTATGCCCGCAAGCAGGGTGGCGCGGGGCGTGCGTACATGAACCAGAGTTCGCACTTGCCGTTGAAGATCAACATGTCTGGCGTGATTCCGCCGATCTTTGCGTCCAGCCTGATCATGTTTCCGGCAACCGCGGCAGCATGGTTCAACAATTCAAGCGAGATCCTCTGGCTGCAGAAGCTGACCGCTGCGCTGGGTCCGGGTGAACCGCTGCACATGGTCATCTACGCGATCATGATCATCGTCTTCGCGTTCTTTTACACGGCCCTGGTATTCAACTCCCAGGAGACCGCCGACAACCTGAAGCGCTCGGGTGCCCTGATTCCGGGTATTCGACCGGGCAAGGCGACGGCGGACTACATCGATGGCGTCATGACCCGGCTCACCGGCATTGGCGCTCTTTACCTGGTTGCGGTCTGCCTGGTTCCCGACCTGCTTCGCAATGCCTGGCACGTCCCGTTCTACTTCGGCGGTACGTCGCTCCTGATCGTGGTGGTGGTAGTGATGGATTTCACGGCGCAGATCCAGGCGCACCTGGTTTCCCATCAGTACGAAAGCCTGCTCAAGAAATCGAACCTGAAAGGTCGTTGAGCCGGTTCGGGCAGGGACTGCCGCTCGCCCTGGTAGGGCGGGCGCGCAGAAGGTCGAGGGGTTCCAGTTTCCCTCGATAACAGATAGAATACGAAGTTCACTGCGCATTTAGTTCTTTCGGAGACATTCAAACATGGCGCGCATTGCGGGTGTCAATCTGCCGGTCCAGAAGCATGCTTCTATCGGTCTGCAAAGCATTTTTGGTATCGGCCGCTCGCGGTCGAGAAAGGTCTGTCTGGACGCGGGTGTCGCGCCGTCGACCAAGATCAAGGACCTGACCGAGGCTGAGGTCGAGAAGATCCGTCACGAGGTTGCGAAGTACACGGTCGAAGGTGATCTTCGCCGCGAAGTCGGTATTGCAATCAAGCGACTGATCGACCTCGGCTGCTACCGCGGTCTGCGTCATCGTCGCGGCCTGCCGATGCGCGGCCAGCGCACGCGCACCAATGCCCGTACCCGCAAGGGTCCGCGTCGTGCGATCAAGAAATAATCTGCCCGGAATCGAATCATGAACAAGCCGGTCGCCAAGCCGAAGAAAAAGATCAAGCGCGTCGTGACTGACGCGATCTGCCATGTACAGGCGTCTTTCAACAATACCGTCGTCACGATAACCGATCGTCAAGGCAATGCGCTTTCCTGGGCGACTGCCGGTGGTGCCGGTTTTCGCGGATCGCGCAAGTCGACGCCGTTCGCCGCGCAGGTTGCTGCAGAGAAAGCTGCTCGTGCAGCGGCCGAGTATGGCGTGAAGACGATCGAGGTTCGCATCAAGGGTCCAGGCCCTGGGCGTGAATCGGCCGTGCGTTCGCTCAACAACGTCGGTTTCAAGGTCACCAATATCATTGACGTGACGCCCATCCCGCACAACGGATGCCGTCCTCCGAAGAAGCGCAGGGTTTAACGATGGCTAGATATATTGGACCCACCTGCAAGCTTGCACGGCGCGAAGGCGCCGATCTGAGCCTCAAGAGCCCGGCGCGCGCGATCGATTCGAAGTGCAAGCTTGAGCAGAAGCCTGGCCAGCATGGCGCCGCCCGCAAGGGTCGCCTGTCGGACTATGGCGTGCAGCTTCGCGAGAAGCAGAAGGTCAAGCGCATCTACGGCCTGCTCGAGCGCCAGTTCCACAAGTACTACGTCAAGGCGTCGACCCAGAAGGGCAACACCGGCGAGAACCTGTTGCGCCAGTTGGAGACCCGCCTCGACAACGTCATCTATCGCATGGGATTCGCGGTCACTCGCGCCCAGGCTCGCCAGCTTGTCGCACACCGCGCGGTCTCGGTGAACGGCAAGCGCGTCAACCTTCCGTCCTATCAGGTCAGGCCGGGTGACGAGATCTCGCTTACCGAGAGCGCCCGCAGCCAGCTGCGCGTGCAGGAGTCCGTAACCGTCTCCCAGGAGATGGATCTGGTTCCGACCTGGGTCGAAGTGGACGCGAAGAAGTTCAGCGGCGTTTTCAAGGCGCTGCCGGAGCGTTCCGACCTGCCTTCGGATATCAACGAAAGCCTGATCATCGAGCTTTACTCGAAGTAATCCACCGCAACTTTTCGGAGTCCCTGTTCATGGCAGGATCCACCAATGTGCTGCGTCCCCGCGGCATTCAAGTCGAGCGTATCGGTCTCAATCACGCGAAAGTCGTGGTTGAGCCGCTGGAGCGCGGCTTCGGTCACACCCTTGGCAATGCGCTGCGTCGCGTCCTGTTGTCTTCGATCCCCGGCTGCGCAATTGTCGAAGTTGAAATCGACAATGTCCTGCACGAGTACACCACTCTTGAAGGCTTGCAGGAGGACGTCATCGAAGTCCTGCTCAACATCAAGGACGTCGCGATCCGCATGCATGGCCATGACGAGACGACGCTGACCCTGAGCAAGAAGGGCAAGGGCGTCGTCACGGCTGCGGACATCAAGGTCGATCACTCGGTCGAAATCATCAACCCCGAGCACGTGATCTGCCACCTGACCAAGGATGTCGCGCTGAACATGCGCCTTAAGGTCGTGCGTGGCGTTGGCTACCAGCCCGCTGTATCGCGTCGTCTTCCGGATGAGGAAGCGCGGCCGATCGGGCGCTTGCAGCTCGACGCCTCGTTCTGCCCGGTGCGTCGCGTCTCCTACCAGGTTGACAGCGCCCGCCTTGAGCAGCGCACCGATCTGGACAAGCTGGTCCTTGAAATCGACACCAATGGTGCAATCGATGCCGAGGAAGCCGTGCGCAAGGCTGCCGAGATCCTGCAAGACCAGATCTCGATCTTCGGAGACTTCACGCGACGCGAAAGCGCCGACGCGAAGACCGACAAGAGCGGCGTCGATCCGGTTCTGCTGCGCCCGATCGATGACCTCGAACTGACCGTGCGTTCGGCCAATTGCCTCAAGGCCGAAAGCATCTATTACATCGGCGACCTCGTGCAGAAGACCGAAGTCGAACTGCTCAAGACTCCGAACCTCGGCAAGAAGTCGTTGACCGAAATCAAGGACGTGCTGGGTCAGCGTGGCCTGTCGCTGGGCATGAAGCTCGAGTCGTGGCCGCCTCCGGGCATCGCGCACGGCATGCAACTTGGCTAATGCGATCGTCCGTGATTGCTGAGTAGTTTCAGCTACGCCAGGGCGTAATTGGCGCCTTGGTTGGACACCAGCAGCGGCCGTCCGTGGCCGTACTCCTCACAAGAGCTTCTGCTCCGATGAGGTGTTTTGAAAAAGCCCCTTCGTTGGGGTCAATAATAGCGGGATTCCGCGGGTTGTCGGACACAGGTGCCGGCTTCTCATAACAATCGAGATCGAGGTATTTGTCATGCGCCACCAGAAATCCGGACGCAAACTCAACCGCACGAGCAGCCATCGCGAAGCGATGTTCAAGAACATGGCTGCTTCGCTGTTCAAGCACGAACTGATTCGCACGACCTTGCCGAAAGCCAAGGAATTGCGCCGCGTTGCCGAACCGCTCATCACCCTGGCGAAGACTGATGGCGTTGCCAACCGCCGCCTGGCGTTCGCGCGCCTGCGTGACAAGCAGGCTGTCGGCAAGCTGTTTGTCGAGCTCGGTCCGCGCTTTCGCGAGCGCAAGGGCGGCTACCTGCGCATCCTCAAGTGCGGTTTCCGTGTCGGCGACAATGCGCCGATGGCGTATGTCGAACTTCTGGATCGCCCGCAGGCTGCTGTCGAATCGTCAGCTGATTGATTCGGCGTCGATAGACGGAACAGGAAAGCCCCGCTCGCCGGGGCTTTTTTACGTCCGCCGGCCACAAGAGCGGAATCGCGGTCGATCGTTGGGATCGGCATGTCGTCCGGGACTTGCCGGGAACCCGCCCGGGCAACTCGGGGTCTGCGATGCCGTCCCTTTTCCAGCGCAGGAACCCATGCATGAATTCCGCATTCTTGACTCGTCGCAAATTGTTTCTTCTCATCGCCTGTGCGAGCGCGCTGATGATGGGCTACGCGTTTTTTGCCCAGTATGTGCAGGGTTACCAGCCTTGCATGCTGTGCATGGTCCAGCGCGTGTTCGTTTGCGCAGTCGGTGCGGTTGCGCTGGTTGCAGCGGTTCACGGCCCAGGCCTGACCGGTTCGAGGATCTACGGCGTGCTCGGAGCCCTGTGCGCCATGGGTGGCGCGTATATCGCCGGGCGCCATGTCTACCTTCAGCATCTGCCGCCGGAGCAGCTCGAGGGCTGCGCTCCCTCGTTCGAGTATGCGATCGAGAACTACGATGCGTTGAAGTTCCTCAAGACGATCTTCATCCGCGACCAGGATTGCGGCGTCATCGACTGGACCCTGTTCGGCTTGTCGATGCCAAGCTGGGTGTTCGCTGGTTTTGTCGTTCTGTTCCTGGGCTCGCTGTGGGCGGGATTCCGGCGCGGCTGATTCCGCTTGCGGATTTGCTGTGGCATGATGGTTGCCGCAGTGCAGCATGAGTGCCGCCCCCGATGAAGCGAGATCGCAATATCGCTCCGGTGAGAAATCCGGAAGACTGGTCGCCGGTTTCGTGGCGTTCGCGCCCGGCGGTCCAGCAGCCGACCTATGCGGATCCGGTGGAACTCGATCTGGCTCTTGCCCAGTTGCGAGAACTTCCGCCACTGGTGACGTCGTGGGAAATCCTGGCCTTGCGCGGACTGCTCGCCGATGCCGCCGAAGGTCGCCGTTTTCTCCTGCAGGGCGGTGATTGCGCCGAGAGCTTTGACGACTGCACGTCGCCGCTGATCTCGAATCGACTCAAGGTCATGCTGCAGATGAGTCTCGTCCTGACTCACGGTCTCAAGTTGCCGATCGTGCGCGTCGGTCGCTTTGCCGGCCAGTATGCGAAGCCCCGCTCCGCAGACACCGAAACCCGCGACGGGCTGACCTTGCCGTGCTATCGCGGCGATATCGTCAATGCTGCCGCTTTCGACAGAGAAGCGCGTCGCGCCGACCCGCGCCGCCTGATCAAGGGGCACGCACGCTCGGCGATGACGATGAATTTCGTGCGCGCCTTGATTGATGGCGGTTTTGCCGACCTGCATCACCCGGAATACTGGGATCTCGCCTGGGTTGAACACTCGCCCCTGCAGGGAGAGTATCGACAGATGGTCGAATCGATCGGCAACTCGCTGCGCTTCATGGAAACCCTGGCAGGGAGTTCGGTTGCCGAGTTCCAGCGAGTCGATTTCCATACCTCGCATGAAGCCCTGCTGCTCCATTATGAAGAGGCATTGACGCGCCAGGTGCCGCGTCACTGGGGCTGGTTCAATCTCTCGACCCATTTCCCATGGATCGGCATGCGAACTGCCGATCTGGGAGGCGCGCATGTCGAATACTGCCGAGGGATACGCAATCCGATAGGCGTCAAGGTCGGCGTGTCGACGAAGCCCGACCAGTTGCTACGCCTGATCGATACCCTCGACCCGGACAACGAGCCAGGACGCCTGACCCTGATCCATCGCATGGGGGCCAGAAACGTGGCGACCGCGTTGCCACCCTTGTTGAATGCGGTAAAGGCGGCTGGCCGCAAAGTCCTCTGGTGCTGCGACCCGATGCACGGCAACACCGAATCGCTCGGTAGTGGCGTCAAGACCCGTCGCTTCGAGAATATCTGCGACGAACTCGACCAGTCGTTCGACATCCATGCGGCAGCGGGTACCCGGCTCGGCGGCGTGCATCTTGAACTGACCGGTGAAAACGTCACCGAGTGCATGGGCGGGGCCCGCGATCTCAACGAGACCGACCTGAATCGCGCTTACAAGAGCTCAGTCGATCCGCGCCTCAACTACGAGCAATCGCTGGAACTGGCAATGCTGATCGTGCGCAAACGCGGTGATCTCGGCCCGATCGACTGAGCCAGGCAGGGCGCGCGGCGGTTCGAGCCTCGCTCACAGCATGATCGCGATTGACCCCTCGGCGAGGGTGGTGCCGATCAGCATCGCCACGATCACGTCGCTGGGATAGTGCAGGCCGAGCACGACGCGCGAAATCGCGATCAACAGGCTCAATGGCAACAGTACCGGCAGCAGGGACGGATACCAGGCAATTGCCACCAGGCTGAAGCTCACCGCGTGCAAGGTGTGGCCGGAGGGAAAACTGTATTCGTCCAGCGGTGCGATATGAGCCACGATTCCTTCGTGGCTGCGGAATGGACGCGGACGTCGCGTCCAGCGCTTCAACAGGCGATAGAGGGTCGCTGCGAGTATCCCGACCAGGGCCATGTGCAAGGCTGCCTGTCGTCCTTGGCTGCCGCCGAGTGCAGCAATGCCGAACATCAGCGCATACCAGACCATGCCATCACCGATCCGGCTGATGCCGCGAAACAGATGCAGGACCGCCGTGCCTGCTATCCATCGGGTGCAGGCAAGGCAGATGCGCCATTCTCCGCTGACCACCTCGAATCGTCGCCATCCCGGCATCCGCATCATGCAGCACGCTCCATGCGCAATGAATCCAGCACATCCGAAAAGCTCGCGCTGACTGCGTCGGGATTCAGATTCACGACAGCGTCCCTTGCAGCGATGCGCATGTCGGTCCGTCTGGCCTCCTGATTGGCCAGGTCCGTCGTGGCTCGAATGAACTCCGTCTCTTCGGCAACCGGCACGCACCTGCCGCACTCGCCGCTGACGATGTGCTCGTGCGCCGCGCCGTAGTCGAATGCGACCACGGCAAGGCCACTGGCCATTGCTTCGAGCGTGACGTTACCGAACGTTTCCGACGTGCTCGGGAACACGAACAGATCGGCGCTGGCGTAGTGCCGCGCCAGGTCGTCGCCGCGGCGAATGCCGGTAAAAACGATATCCGGATTTGCGCTTTCCAGGCGAGCGCGCTCGGGGCCGTCACCGACGATCACGAAGCGCGCGTTCGGCGTGTCTTGCTGGATCGCGCGAAACGCGCGTACCGCGAGATCGAGATTCTTCTCGGCAGCGAGTCGTCCGACGTGGATCACGGTCAGCGCATCCGGATCCAGGCCCCATTCCCGGCGCAACGCATCGTCACGCCGGGAAGGATGAAACAGCGAGGTGTCGACGGCCCTTCGCAGCAAGCGCACATCGCGGAATCCGCGCTCGCGCAGGAAATCCGCCAGTTCGGCAGTCGGCACCAGGGTCGCATCGGCGCGATTGTGGAAACGCCGCATCCCGGCAAAGACGAGCGGCGTCAACCAGGCGAAGCCGTAGTGGGCGACGAAGTCATCGAATCGGGTATGAAAGCCGGTGCAGGCTGGAACTCCAAGTTTGCGCGAGGCCGTCAACGCGCTGTGTCCGAGCGGCCCTTCCGTGGCGATATAGATCGCATCGGGTCGG
>ENA-UOWO01003705-UOWO01003705.1-activated-sludge-metagenome-genome-assembly--contig:-NODE-3705-length-17508-cov-4.708417_pt1 | contig 17508 bp, 17 predicted proteins | sample MGYA00238148_ERZ761564 | MGnify/ENA primary metagenome ERZ761564 (study PRJEB28885, sample SAMN05720194) | activated sludge metagenome | isolation source: Anaerobic digester | place: USA...
TCAACATATTGATTCTTATTTTGAAGGTTTATCTCCTGCCCAAATTAGATGTGATTTTAAAAATTGCAAAAACCCATTCATCAAAATTAATGATTCCTAAAATTCAAAACCAATTCACAGGGGTTATCATTAGGAATGTGGCTTTAGCCCATTCCCAAAAATGATTTAAGGTAAAATCTGGCTTTAGCCGAAACATGCGCAACATCAAAGTAGAATGCAAATATTTTTAGAAATCATTCAAAATCCCCAATAAATCAAAAATAACATCCATGTGGAATATATCTATTCTTCTTCAGTTCGCACATAAACCCATTGACATGAAAAGATGCGTATTGACAAAATTATTACCTTATGAAAAAAACAACACACGCAATACCAATTTTCAAATCAAGTTTTTATATATTTTTATCCCTTACTTAGAAATCATAAAGTAGACTGCTCACATATACAAATCAAAATTTGAAAAAATTAATATTATTCGGCGCGTCAGGAAATTTAGGAAGAGAAATCGCGAAAAAGGCAATGGAACAAGGCTATGATCTGACAGTAGTTGTGAGAAATGCTCAAAAAGCAGAAAAGCTCAGTTCTATAACCCCAAAATTTATCATAGCTGACATCACCAACCCCTCATCGCTTGCCAATATCTGCCAAGGCTTTGATATTGTAATTTCAGCATTGGGCAAAAGTGTTTCTCCTAATGATAATAGCAAATGTACTTTTAATGAAATTGATCTTATAGCAAACACCAACATTCTGCAAGAAGCAATAAAAAATGGCATACGCAAATTCGTATATATCTCCGCTCTCCATTCTGAAAAATATATACACTTAGAATACTTTAGAGTTCACCATGAATTTTCAGAACTATTGAAAAAGTCAGGACTTAACTACTCGATTATAAAACCACCTGCAATATTCAGTGGATTTCTGGATATGATGGAAATGGCTAAAAAAGGACAATTAATCAACATTGTAAAAGGTGATAAAAGAACAAATCCAATTTATGAAGTTGATTTAGCTACTGCATGCGTGGATGCAATCAGACCTGATAATGTAGTAATGGAAATCGGAGGAGCCACTATTTATACAAGGAAACAATTGTATGAAATTATTCAAAAAGAAGTTAATCCAAAGAAAAGTGTAAAGTATTTACCATTGTGGACATTTAAACTGATATTGCCATTGCTTAAGATTTTCAATAAAAACCTATTTGATAAATTTGCTTTCTTTTTAGCAGCTATTCAAGTCGACACCATTGCACCACAGAGAGGCCAGATGAAGTTTGAGGAATATATTAAAATGAAGCATTCCATAACGACTAACCGCCTCGATGTCAATGAATGAAGTCATTCTCATCATGTAATAACAAAAGAGCAAGTCTATATCAATTATGATTGATTAGCGCCCCAATACCTGTTATTCATAACTCGCAAAATCTCCCTTCCTATTCGGAATATATTTTAACTAAATATGGTTTTCAAATTACCTCAAAGTCTGTAAATTGCAATTATTATGACTAAAGAAAGCGCTATACAAATATTTGAAGACAAACAGGTTCGCAGCATATGGGATGCTGAGCAAGAGCTGTGGTATATTTCCATCATAGATGTCGTTGCTGTTTTAACCGAAAGTGTTGATCCTAACGCTTATTGGCGAAAACTGAAACAACGTTTAAAAGAAGAAGGAAATGAAACCGTGACGAATTGTCACGGTTTGAAAATGCTTGCTGCCGACGGCAAAATGCGTATGACTGATGTTGCCACCACAGAGCAATTATTCAGACTCATACAATCCATCCCATCACCCAAAGCTGAACCTTTTAAAATATGGCTGGCACAGGTAGCATCCGAAAGATTGGACGAAATGCAAGATCCAGAGTTGAGTATCGACCGCGCTTTGCAACAATATTTAAATTTGGGGTATTCTGAAAGTTGGATAAATCAACGACTCAAAAGCATCGAAATCCGAAAGGAGCTAACAGATGAATGGAAAAATAGAGGCCTTAAGGATGGTCTTCAGTTTGCAACACTCACAGATATCATCACAAAAGCTTGGGCTGGCAAAACCACTAAAGAATACAAGGTCTTTAAAGGTTTGAAAAAAGAAAACTTGAGAGACAATATGACAAATACAGAACTCATATTGAACATGCTTGCTGAGGCTTCAACCAAAGATATTTCGCAAGCTATAAAACCGCAGAATTTTGAAGAAAGTAAAAAAATTGCGCAACAAGGTGGCAATGTAGCTAATGTGGCACTCAAAGAATTGGAATCAAAAACAGGCAAAAAAGTAGTTAGCCCTATAAATTCAAATAAAATTTTAAGAAATAAAGAACTAGAATAATTGTCTGAAAAAATCATGAATCCAAAATTTGAAGCAGGAATAAACATCGCCATTAAAATACCCAAAAGCAAATACGATCAGACGGTTGCTTTTTACAGGGAAATTTTAAAACTTGAGGTCAAAGAAAAACCTATAAAAAATCCCACCATTTCCAGAACGCATGAGGTAAAATTTGGCAATAATATTCTGTGGTTGGACTGTGTGGACAATTACACACATTCTGAAACTTGGCTTCAACTTACTGTTCCCAATGTTGAAGAGGCCACTCACTATTTGCAGTCAAATGGCGTAGAAACTTGTGATGAATTAGAAGAATTGCCAGATAATATGCATTGGATACAAGATCCTGCAGGTACCGTATTTAATTTACAACAACGAATAGAAAAATAATTAAAAATCCTTTTCTAGGTTGATCATAAAAAGATTGGTACTAAAACAATGAAACCAACTAATAATCTATCAAATCGGCTACTTGAAATTGTAGAAGCTTTACCCCTAAAACCCGGTATCAGAATTTTAGAAATTGGATGTGGTCCAGCAGCGATGGCAAGAGAAATTTCAAAACGAATCGGTAATGGTCACATCCTTGCCATTGATCGTTCAGACAAAGCCATTCAACAAGCTTTATTTGGATCAAAGACAGAGATGGAATCAGGAAGACTTACCTTTAGAAAAATATCAATCGAAAACTTTGAATTATTACCTGGAGAGGAACCTTTTGACATAGCGGTTGCAATCAGAGTAGGTGCTTTAGATGGAAGACATCCAGAAATTGAAATACAATCACTAGATCGCATTTCAAAAGCCTTGAAAAAAAATGGCAAACTTTTTATTGATGGTGGAAATCCACTCAAAGAAATCAAATTGGAATTAGAGATTTAATCCACGTTAATATTGAAATTTCGACGCTAATTTGTAAATCAAAAAGCTCTTGGAATAATAGATTAATTTTAATTTTATTCAAAATTAAAAATTACCGCATGCAAATAATTGCAGGAATTGTAACATGCCTATTTAGCCTTGCATTAATTGCTTTACTGATTGTTTTATTGACGAAGAAAGCATGGGCTATTTCTTTTATAAGTTCATTTGCCAGTACTGCAAAAGCTCATTTCATAGAACAATCCCTTAGACTTATTGCAGGTGCATGTATTTTAATTTATTCCGAAAACATGTTGTTTCCAAAGATATTTAACTTATTCGGTTGGATATTTATGATAACTTCTGCAATATTAATGCTCACTCCTTGGAAATGGCATCAATCTTTTGGTAAGTCGGCCATGCCCCTTGTAATAAAAAACCTAATTCTATATGCATTTGCGGCGGCTGTCATGGGAATGATTATTTTATACTGCGTAATAGCACCTTTAGATCTTTGAGAAATAAACTTAGAATTAGATTATTAGTTTATCCTAAAACTCTACCCTATCCAAAACATTACCTATCACAAAAGTTTTCATTTCTTGCTCTAAACCAGCAAATTGTGATGGCTCGAAAATGCCCGATATACGCCCTTCATTCAACAATATAATTTGATCACAAATATCACTCAATGTGGAAAAAATGTGAGAAGAAATCACAATTGTTTTGCCATGATTTTTGAGCTTGGTAATGATACCAGAAATGATCATATTGCTATGAATATCCACTCCATTAAATGGTTCGTCAAGTAAAAACAAATCATTGCGTTGACATAAAATGCCCTGCAACGCCAATTTCTTTTTCATACCCGTAGAATAGTTTTCTGCAAACTCATTCAAAGGTAAATCAAAGATATTACCTTCCTCAAATCCTTCTTCTTGAATACCCCTTGCAATGGACACCAACTTTAAATATTCCCAACCTGTGATTCTTGACATAAAATCAGGATTGGTCTGTAAAAACCCCAATTTATCTTTGAGATTTTTATGATCAGAAATGATGTCTCCTCCAAACTTCTCAAGTCCAGAAAGACATCTGAAAAAGGTCGTTTTCCCTGCACCATTTTGACCAATTAGACCATATACTTTGCCTGCTTCCAAATCTAAATTTATTTCGTTAAGGACTTGCTTTTGACCATATGATTTGGTGAGTTTTTGAATAGAAATCATGAGAGATATTTGTGGAGTTTCTGAATGGCTTTTGTATAAAAAAGATAAATCGTAACCAATATCATGGGCGGAAAAGTAATACTCATACTAAATAAAATGCCTTGTGGTATATTCATTTCATTGGGAAAAGCGGCATATTTTCCGAGCACTACAGCAGCCAAAAATATATATCCAATTAAGAAAGCACCCAAAATAATAAACACATTTTCGAAAAAAAATAACATTAATAAAGCTGCAAAAGGAATAGCTAACATGGATATACACATCATTGCTGTCTCCAATTTATGCAGTAAAAATGCTTTAGGGCTTCGTGAAAACATCCAGACAAATACTTCCTTTTCCGGTTGGAGATAACACGACATTCCGAACAAATAAATTATTGCAAAAGAAAATATACCAAGGTTGAAATTATGAACGGAGACAGATTTAAAAAGCAAAAATAAGGCAATCAAAATCAACCAAAAATTTTTCCTAAATCCGACAACGAATTCAAATGGAAATCGCTTGAATGGTGTTGGAATTACCAAAGAAGTAGGGTTTCCTACAGTGAAAATGGACATTAAAACAAATATTGGAATGAGCAAAATTGCTGCCAAAAATTCCTGTTTAAAAATCATAAAAATGATGAAAGGAATTCCAACCAAAGCATTTTCAATCAACCTAATTTTGGTATAAATGCCTTGATTAAACATTAATTTTAGTTGCTCATTTCGGATTTTCTCGATGTTAGTAAGCCAAATTGAAATCAGCAAAGCAATATAGATCCATATTGCATATGTTGTTTTATAAAAAAGAAATGTTGATAAGGCCCCAAAAGCTAAGACCATTACGACAATTCCAACCAATGGATGGACGCCCCATTCATGGAGTTTTCTTAAAAAACGTTGGTATTGTAACCAGAAATAAAATTTCATATAAATACTATTCCAAAATAACGGCCATCATACAATCAATGAATCCCTAAGAATAAGGGTAATTTCTCAAACACACCGTTTTATTATATCAATGTGGATCTTTAAGGGATCAATCCTTCAGAGATACGGTTTAAGCGCTTATACGTTTATTCGTTTATAAAAGATTGCTGGCACAGCCAATTGAACACTGCAGACTTTTCGGTTTCATTCATTTGTTGGGGCTCGAAGCGCTTACCAAAAATTGACCCCTGAAAACTGATCACTGAAAACTGATTACTGAAAGCTGATCACCGAAAGCTGACAGCTGATTAAGATTTTCTAGTCTCGCAATACGTCTTCTGACATTTACCATACAAATTGAGTGAATGATGCCTCACATCAAATTCCAAAATATCACCCATCATGTTTTTGATTTGTTGAATGCGTGGATCACAAAACTCCAATACATTTCCACAATCAATGCAGATCATGTGATCGTGTTGTTTGAATCCATAAGACTTTTCGTATTGAGCCAGGTTTTTACCAAATTGATGTTTTACCACCAAGTCACAGCTTACTAGAAGTTCTAAGGTATTATAAACAGTAGCTCTGGAAACCCTATAATTTTGGTTTTTCATATGGATATAAAGCGCCTCTGCGTCAAAGTGATCCGTCCTGCTGTAAATTTCCTCCAGGATGGCATAACGCTCCGGGGTCTTCCTCAACGCATTTTTCTCCAAGTGTAAGGAAAAAATGCTCTTTACCTCTTCAATGAGTTGCTCAAGCTTTTCTGGTGTCGTTACTTTCATCCGTCTTTAATGTTTTCTCAATCCTTACAACACTCATTACTCCTTCTAGTTTTTGTATGGCTTTTAATGCAAGATTGAGTTGATCTTTATTATTGACAAAGATAGATACTTTTCCTTCATAATATCCCTGATTTCCCTCAATAGAAAGCGCTCGGATGTTTAAACCCAAATTATTGGATATTTCATTGGTTAACATCTGGATCACTCCTACCCCACTATCTACACCTGTAATCAACAATTCTGTGTTGAAACTTCCTCTTGGATCGTCTTCCCACTCGGTTTTCAATACCCGATAGCCATAATTAGCGAGCAATCTGGATGCATTCGGGCAATTGAATCGATGGATCTTTAATTCTTGTGTAGCAGTAAGATATCCAAAAATGGGATCACCTTGGACTGGACTACAACAGTTTGCAAATTTAAATTCGTATGTATCTCCAGGTTCACCATTGACAATAATCTTGGATTTATTCTCCAGTTTCTTAGTAGGTTTTTTTACAACCTTTTCTTTTTCTGGTTCTTCTTCTTGTTCCTCTGTTTTTTTTACTGCCAAATGGCCAGCTTCAATCACAAACTTTTTGAAGTCAAGGTTGAATTCTTCTTTGTAAAGTCCAAAATAAAATTCTACCCGAGAGTGATATCCAAAATGCCTCACTAAGAAATCTATGTTGTCCTCAAAACCAATGCGTAAGTTTTTGAGTTTTCGTTCAACTTGTTCCTTGCCGTATTCTGCAAGAGCTTTCATTTCTTCCTTGACTGTAGACCTGATTTTAGCCCTCGCTTTTCCAGTTACTACCAACTTTAACCATTCCTGATTGGGTCTTTGGTTTTTACTTGTTACCACCGTGACTTGGTCGCCGCTTTCAAGTTTATAACCCATCGGGACCAACTTATTATTTACCTTGATGGCGGTAGCCTTGGACCCCACATCTGTATGAATTTCAAAGGCAAAATCAAGTGCGGTTGCTCCTTTAGGTAATACTTTCATTTCACCCTTGGGAGTAAAAACATAAACTTCTTCGTTGAATAAATTCGTCTTGAAATCACTTAGGAATTCAAGTGCATTGGTATCGTTGTCTTCAAGTAAACCTCGGATGTTGTCCAACCAAGAATCAAATACATTATTCTGTGATTTTACACCTTTGTATTTCCAGTGAGCTGCGAATCCTCGTTCTGCAATTTCATCCATGCGCTCGGACCTAATTTGCACCTCAACGAATTTTCCATTTGGCCCGATGACTGTTGTATGCAACGATTCATAACCATTGCTTTTGGGAGTGGTAACCCAGTCCTTCAATCTCTCAGGGATAGGATTATACACGTCGGTGATGATGGAATATATTGCCCAGCAAATTTGTTTTTCTTTATTAGCTGGAATGTCTGCTATGATTCTTACTGCAAAAATGTCATAAATCTCATCAAAAGGGACTTCTTTGGATTTCAGTTTATTGTAAATGGACGATATGGCCTTGCTTCGCCCTGTTATTTTATATGTAATACCTTCTTCACTCAGCCTACCTCTCACGGGTTCAATGAAATCTTCAATGTATTTTGTTCTCTCCGTTAAAGTGTTTTCGAGTTTGGCCTCTATTTCTTTATAGATTTCTGGCTCTGTGATTTTCAGGCATATATCTTGAAGCTCCGTCTTAATTTTGTACAAGCCCAATCTGTGAGCCAAAGGAATATAGATGAAATCTGTTTCAGCGGCAATTTTGAGTTGCTTGTGGATTGGCATTGAATCAATGGTTCGCATATTGTGCAATCTATCCGCCAGTTTGATCAAAACCACCCTCACATCATCTACTAAGGTGCTGAGTACTTTTTTGAAATTTTCTGCTTGAGCGGATTCTACATTGTAAAGACCATCCAATTTGGTGAGGCCATCCACAATTTTGCCAACCTTTGGGCCAAATCGATTATAAATTTCAGGGAGGGTAATGTCTGTATCTTCAACCACATCGTGAAGCAAAGCACACATGATGGCAGTAGGTCCAAGGCCAATTTCCTCCAAACAAATCCTCGCCACTTCAATGGGATGATAGATATATGGTTCACCACTTTTACGACGTTGTGTTTTATGTGCTTCCAATGCAATTTCGAATGCTGCTTGCACATTGATGTCGTCCTCCAATGACATATTGGGCTGCATCACATCGATGACCTGTTGAAATACCTGATGTATTTCTTGCCTCTCTATATCCGTTATTTCTTGTCCTTGCGGCATAAATTCCTTACTAAGTGATACAAATATAAATTAAAAATTCACCAAATTAGTTTCTTGACTTTACAAACATTCTGCAATTAATGGCAAATGGCATCATTTGAGACACATATACATCTCAAAAATGCCCTTGACAAAATTTAAATAAAGTTCAGTTTGGTTTTACGCAGTTGCAAATTGATTGATCACAGCTTTTACAACGACTATCTATTATAAACGTGCCGTGGTCATAAAGTGTGAACCTCACACCAACATTATGCAGCATAAAGTTGCAAACTTTTTTAAACCACAGAAATACAAAATAAAAAATATTGATTACACTTTGACAATATAAAAATTGCAATATCTTTGCCCCACTTTTTGAAATTGCAGGCGTGATGGAATTGGTAGACATGCTAGACTTAGGATCTAGTGCCGCGAGGTGTGAGAGTTCGAGTCTCTCCGCCTGCACTAAGTAAGAAGCAAAAAAGGCTGAGATTATTCTCGGCCTTTTTTGTTTGATACGTAGAAAGAGGCAAGCTCTTTCTTTACACGAGGAAAAAGTCATGGCATGCCATGGATCAACAAATTCACACCAATCACAAAGAACCAACTGTTCTGGGAAGGCACGCTGGCCTTACACTCCATGTCGTTCCAATTCACATCTTACATTTCACATCTCACACCATTCACTATTTACCATTTACTATTCACCCTAATTTATTATCTTTGCAGTCATTTTTGAAAAAAAGCACCTGGTTTTCTTCATAACAATCTGATTTTGAAAGAAATAACATAAAAATTAGACCAAAATAAAGGAATTTTTCAAAAGATATAAAACAAGGTCAATTTATAAATTCGCATAAAAATTAGCAAGACATGATAATAGACAGATCAGAAATCGGAGAAATGATCAGCAAATTTACCGTAACCTTAGAACCATCTGATTATAGAGATGCATTCAAAGCAAACATCAATAAAATGAAAGGTAAGGCCAACTTAAAAGGCTTTCGCGCAGGTAAAACGCCTGACCATGTCATTATGAAAATGTACGGAGAAAATGTATTGGCTGAGGTTCTAGATCGAATGTTTTCTGAAAAACTATTTAGCTACTTGGCTGAAAACAAAATTCCTTTCATTTGCCAGCCTTTGCCTGCACAAGAAAGTGAACATATTTCCCTTAGACCAAGTGATAAAGAAGCAACCTATACTTATTCTTACGAAGTAGGTACTAGAAATGAACTTGAAATACAAGGTATCAACCCCGAAGATAGCTATACATACTATGAAATAACTGCAAATGAAAATGCTGTAGACGACCGTATTGCTGAATTAGAAAATGCATATGGCGCAATGGAAGTCGTAGATTCACCGATTGAGGCTAATGACAAAGTCAATGTTTCTGCCATAGAGCTGGATGAAAACAACGCTCCAAAAAAAGACGGATGGCAAAGTGCTTTTGAACTGCCTATTTTCAGTATCAAAGAAGAACACCAAGCAGATTTTATTGGCAAAGCTAAAGGAGACAAAATCGTTGTCAATCTATTTGAACTTACTTTTAGAGATGCCAACACAGTGAGAAAAGACTTTTTGGAAGTTGAAGAGGATGACGCAAGAGAGATCGGCCAAGTATTTGAATTGACGGTTGAAGAAGTTTTAAGGAAAGTACCAGCAAAGTTGGATGATGATAAAATCAAAGACTTATTTGGTCAGAACGGAATTGAGACCATGGAGCAACTCAGAGACATCTTATCCAAAAATGCAAGTGGCGAAATGGAGCAAAAGTCAGTAGGGAAACTATTTGACGATATCTACACTAGGATTACTGAAGAAACAAAATTGGTCTATTCTGACACATTTGTGAAGCGTTGGTTGCGTGAATATGAAAATTTGGCAGACGATAAGATAGAAGAAATGTTCGAAGGATTCAAAAAAGACCTTAAATGGTCGATAATCCAGAACGAATTGCAGGAAAGGTTTAAAGTGAAGGTGACAAAACAGGAACTGGATCAATATTTGATGAGTAAGGCCGACAACTTCATGCAACAATTTGGCTTTTTTGATCAAGGGATCTTTGATAAAGTGCTCAAAAGAATGAAAGATGATCAAAATGAGGTTTATAAAGCTTCTAATATCATTTTGAGTAATAAAATCTTCAGCGAGGTGGAACAAATTATCACAAAAGTTCCACAACAAATCAGCCTCCAAGCGTTTGAAGAAATGACAGCTCCACAACAAGTTGCCGAAGAAGTTGTTTCTGAATAGCTTATTTAATCAAAAAGTGAATACTATGTTTCCAAAAGATGAATTTAAAAAGTACGCTACCAAGCATCATGGCTTGAGTACGATGCACCTTGAGAAATACATGGAAACAACTGCACCAAACATTCATGCTTTTACCCCTCAAGTAATTGAGGAGCGAAGTCTCAATGTTGTAGGTATGGATGTTTTTTCCAGGTTGATGATGGATAGAATCATCTTCATGGGTGTACCTGTCAATGACTATGTAGCCAATGTCATTCAGGCTCAATTGCTTTTTTTGGAGTCGACTGATCCAAAAAGGGACATCCAAATGTTTATCAATAGCCCGGGAGGGAGTGTGATAGATGGTATGGGTATTTATGATACCATGCAATATGTTGCCCCAGATGTTGGAACCATTTGCACAGGTATGGCAGCCTCTATGGGAGCTGTGTTGCTTTGTGCTGGTAAAAAGGGAAAAAGAACTTGTTTGCAACACTCAAGAGTGATGATTCATCAACCTTCAGGTGGTATGCAAGGTCAATTTTCTGACATGGAGATCAGCTATAAGTTGATCAAACAATTGAGACAAGAATTGTATGAAATCATGGCTCACCACACTGGTAAAACATTTGAAGAAAGCGAAAAAGATTCTGATAGAGATAATTGGATGACGGCTTATGATGCCAAAGAATATGGTCTCGTTGACGAAGTTTTGGATCGACAAAATCAAAGAAAAAAAGATTAATAAAATCTAAATGGGGATGGAAAAATTAACTTTTTTACATCCCCATCGTTTTTATAGGAAGTTTTAAATTATTTTTGAATCAAAATCTGAGCATTGGCTAAATACAAAGACAATATTAAATGTTCTTTCTGTGGTAGGGACAAAAAAGATGCGTTGATCCTCATTGCAGGATTGGAAGGACATATTTGTGAATCTTGTGTTGAGCAAGCTTACCAAATCATCAATGACGAAGTCACCGAACCTGGTTTACCAAATAGTAAGAAAAAAGTCGGTCAGTCTTTTGGTCTAAATTATAAACCAACTGACATCAAAAACTACCTTGATGAATACATCATTGGACAAGACGAGGCCAAAAAAACCATATCAGTGGCTGTTTATAATCACTACAAAAGACTAAAACAAAAGACCAAAGACGATGTAGAGATTGAGAAATCAAATATCGTTTTTGTAGGTGAAACAGGAACAGGTAAAACATTGATGGCAAAAACTATTGCCAAATTTTTGGATGTTCCTTTTGCAATTGTGGATGCTACCGTATTTACAGAAGCTGGGTATGTGGGTGAAGATGTAGAGTCTATGCTTACTCGTTTATTACAGGCTTGTGATTATGACGTTGACGCTGCACAAAGAGGCATTGTTTATATCGATGAAATTGATAAAATTGCCAGGAAGGGCGATAATCCTTCCATCACCAGAGATGTTTCGGGTGAAGGTGTACAGCAAGCAATGCTAAAAATGCTGGAAGGTACAGAAGTAAATGTACCACCACAAGGAGGTAGAAAACACCCGGAGCAAAAATTGATCAAAGTAGATACAAGAAATATCTTATTCATTTGTGGTGGAGCTTTTGATGGTGTTCAAAAAGAAATTTCAAAACGACTCAATACTCAAGTGATTGGCTACAGCCAGAATGCAAATGAAATAGTTGATACAGATAATTTACTTCAATACATCACACACAAAGATTTAAAATCTTTTGGTTTGATACCAGAGCTGATAGGAAGACTTCCGGTATTGACTTACTTGGAACCATTGGATAAAGAAACTTTGATGTCTATCTTGGTTGAACCCAAAAATGCCATCGTAAAACAATATGCAAGGTTGTTTGAGTTGGAGGGAATAAAACTCAAGTTTGATAACGAGGCATTGGAGTTTATTGCTGAAAAAGCTTTGGAATATAAATTAGGTGCCAGAGGACTCAGATCATTGTGCGAGGCCATTCTTAAAGATGCCATGTTTGAACTTCCTTCCATTGAGGGTGTTTCTGAATTTAATGTGGATTACAAATTGGCACACGAGAAAATTACAAAATCAAAATTGAGCAAACTGGTAGCTGCTTGATCTTAAAAACTGTAAATTTTGTTGATTAACATATAATTAACCAATTTGATGAACGATAATGCGTCACTATTGTGTTATAAATATGAAAGTTATGAATTTTAAAAAATTAGATATATATCATTTGAGAGGTATCCTGAGTGTAGTGTTTTTTTCTTTTATGTCTTTCGTTTTACTAGGTCAGTCAAAGCCGATGGGAAATGCAAATGACCCAAAAGCAAAAAAGATTCTAGATAAAATAAAAAGCGATTACGAAAAAAATAAATCTTCGGAAGTTGTTTTTGAATTGGTCATTGAAACTCCAGGATCAAAACCAGAAAAACAAAATGGTAAATTGGTACAAGAAGGCAAAAAGTTTGTTGCCTTGATGGATGATCAAGAAGTCTATTGTGATGGTAAAAATGTCTGGTTTTATTTGAAATCTGAAAAGGAAGTGCAAATAAATAATTATGACGCCAACATGAGTGACGAGATGGTGAGTCCTGAGCAATTATTGCGCATTTATGAAAATGGAGAATACATTTATGCAATTACAGGAGAGGAGCAAATTGGCACCAAAACCCTGACGAATATAGAATTTAAACCAAAAAATAGAAATAGCCAATATTCCAAGATCAGGATAGGAGTTGATAAGACCAACAATCCCAACTACATCAAGGTTTTTTCTAAAAATGGTGCAACGTATACGCTCGTGCTCAAGAGTACGACTCATAATAAAGTGTACAAGGCCGACTACTTTGTTTTTAATACAAAGAAAGTCCCCGGACTACACGTAGAAGATCTGAGGATCGATTGATAGAGATCAAGCTTCTCAGTTTTTACCGACCTGACGCTTCTTAGCAAAACTAAGAAGCGTTTTTTTTTGAGAATTCCCTAAAGTCAGTTGATCACCACTTGATAAAACAAATTATTTTTAATCAATAATTTCCCTATTTATTAATATCATTGTTGTCAAGACAAAGTAGGTTAAGGAGAAAAAGAGCATACATTTTATCTTACATGTGTGAGCTTGCTAACGCAAATGAAAATGACTGATCGTTTTAGGCTAAATATTTTGATTCTTTTATTTATTGGTTTTTTAGCAATGAAACCATTTGCACAAGATCTCCATGTAAATAATTTTCTAAATACAGTAAGTGACAGATCATACTTGCAATTGATGCGAGGTAATATTCCGTCCCGAAACGCAAACGCAGTAGTAGAACGTGCAACTTTTATGGAAGCGCAGATCGCCCCGTCTTTTTTTATCCGATTTAAAGATGAAGGTAAGTTTACACTCAGCATCACTCCCAAAATTATATTAAGAATGGGGGATAATGAAAGTTTCCCAATCAAAGCTCCTTCTTTTATGCCCATCATCACGGGTTTTCAACAATTGAATGCAAATAAATTATCTAATACAAGAGCCCTTAAGTGGTTGATAAAACCCCAACATCGCGTTTTTATTATGTATAGAATAGGACATCATTCCAATGGCCAAAAGGATGAGTTTTTTGTAAAAGGCACGAGAAGAATAAATTTTAGTACTGGAAATTTTTCAACCGAATTTGTAGAATTGGGCCTGCAGTGGACCGATATGACTGGTGGGGCAAACGGTTTTTCTATAAATGGGAGACTTTCATTTGAGCAACAAATTGATTTAACTCGAGAAACTGACATCAAAGAATTGTATTACGATCGGCGTTTATTACTTGAAAATGAGTTCAATTTTACCAGTTATCTGCAATTAGCAACGAAAGTAGATTTCATGATGGGTCAAGGCAGTCGCTTTGAGCCAAAATCCTCCTTTCAGGTAAGCGCCGAATTCAAACCGGCAAGAAACTATACAGATCTTTCTCTTTTTATCAGGTATTATCTTGGACCAGATTATTACAATATCCGATACTTTTCTGATCAAGATTTTATTGGATTTGGAATCAGAGCAAATCCAAGTGGTAAAAATGCACTGGCATTTTGAGTCAAGAATTCATAATTGACGATTTCATAATTTTCTTTTCGAAATTAGCCATTATTTAAAAGAACTAAGATCAAATAAGTGGTTTAAGCCCCTCATTTTTGATGTATCTTATTTTCACCAAAAACATAGCAGCCATTTTTTCTGCGCGCCATCTAGCTTCATCAGCTTTAGGGCCAACAAATAAGTCATCCATGTTGGCATTGAAGAGGCTGACCCACCGATCGAAATGTTCTCTTTCCACTGGAAGATGAGCGTGCGGTAAAAAAGGACTACCAAAATAAGTATGATCTTCAAGCAAAATTGTTTGCCAAAAACGATACATTTTCTCCAAATGTTCTGGCCACTTATCGCCAATGATCCGATTGAAAATATGACCAATCAAATCGTCTTGCCTTATCCTTTCATAAAAAGAATCGACCATCAATTTTATGTCATCAACATTTGATATATCCTTATGCATCCATGTGTCAGTTTAGTGGCTTTGCAGACTATTCTATTTTAAAATTTGTATTCCAATAAATTTATAAAAACTTTTTAGCTTCTCTGGCGATTTCAACTTCCTCTTGAGTAGGGACCACCCAAATTTGCACCTTGCTTTTGGATGAATGAATCGTATCCGCCATTCCTATTACGGCATTATTTTTACCTTCATCCAATTCAACACCAAAAAAGGAAAGATCATTACATATAAGGCTCCTCATTTTCGGACTATTTTCACCAATACCTGCGGTAAATACAAGCGCATCCAATCCATTCATTGCCGCAGCATAAGCACCAATGTATTTTTTTATACGATATGCATTCATAGTCAATGCCAAATTTGCCATGGCATCTCCATTTGCCGCTTCCTCTATGATGTCTCTCAAATCAGCCTTACCGGTTAGCCCCAGCATGCCACTTTTCTTATTGATGAGATCATTGACTTCCTTGGTAGAAAGTCCTAACTTATCGACCAAATACAGCACCAAACCTGGATCTAAATCACCAGCCCGAGTTCCCATGATGAGGCCATCTGCGGGCGTAAAACCCAGTGAAGTATCTATACAAATACCATCCTTGATGGCAGACATACTGCAACCATTTCCCAAATGCAGGGTAATGACTTTTCCTGGAAGTTTGCCATAAAGCAAATTTTTGAGCTGACTGACTACATATTTGTGACTCGTGCCGTGAAATCCATAAACCCTGATTTTGTAATCCGTGTAATATACCTCTGGCAACGCATATCTATGGGCCACTTCGGGTATTGTTTGATGGAATGCAGTATCAAAAACTGCAACATGGATGGCATTTGGGAGAACATCCATTCCACATTTTATACTGATGAGATTTGCCGGATTATGTAGCGGAGCCAAACTGCTAAGTTCGTCAATTGCGTTTATAACATCTTCGTCAATGATCACAGCACTGGCGTACAAATCTCCACCATGCACCACTCGATGTCCTAAAGCTTTGATTTCATTTATGCTAATCACAATCGGCTTACTACCTCCCGTGAGTCCTTCCAGAACGATTGCAAAAGCAGTAGTATGATTGGGCACTTCATGGCTTGTTGTTGTTTTTTGACCGTCATATTTCAAGGCAAACGTCGATACTTTTTCCCCAATTCTATCAATGAGTCCTGAGGCAATTGACTTTTCTTCCTGTACAGAAATCAATTGAAATTTTAATGACGAACTACCTGAATTGATTACTAGAATGCTTTCTCCCATATTTGTCTTATTACATTGCTAGTTGGAGTGAATCTTTTCCAACAGTAGTTTTTGACTCAATTTCCTGGGCCTGAATTGCGGTAATGATGACGGTATTGAATACATCGTCTACAGTACAACCGCGACTCAAATCATTGACAGGATTATTGAGCCCTTGCAACATAGGACCAATGGCAACTGCACCAGTTTCTCTTTGCACCGCTTTGTAAGTATTATTTCCTGTATTGAGGTCTGGAAAAATCAAAACACTTGCTTTACCTGCAACCTTGGAACCCGGCATTTTTTTCTCTGCAACACCCATATCAACAGCTGCATCATATTGGATGGGCCCCTCAATCAAAATATCTGGCCTCAATTCTCTCACCAAAGCCGTTGCCCTTCTCACTTTTTCTACTTCAGCACCCTTTCCAGATTCCCCACTAGAATAAGACAACATCGCAACTTTGGGCTCAATGCCAAACTCGACGGCACTGTCAGCAGATGAAATCGCTATGTCTGCCAACTCCTCTGCTGTGGGATTGGGATTGATGGCACAGTCACCAAATACAACGACTCTATCTGCCAAACACATGAAAAAAATGGATGAAACTACATTGATACCAGGTTTGGTTTTTATAAACTGTAAAGCTGGTCGGATGGTGTGTTGGGTCGTATGAGTTGCCCCAGAAACCATACCGTCTGCATGACCATTATAAATCATCATCGTTCCAAAATAAGATACATCGGTCATACAGTCCTTAGCAAAATCATAAGTAACGTTTTTGTGCTTCCTCAATTCCATGAAAGTCTGGGTATAGGACTCAAACTGAGGAGAAGGAAGCGGATCAATGATGCGCACTTTTTCAATATCCAATGGAATGTTGTGCTTAAGTAAAATTTCTTTGATGTTTTTCTTATTGCCCAGTAAGGTAAGGTTTACCAAGTCTTGATTGATGAGACTAGCGCTTGCTTTCAGAATCCTGATGTCTTCCCCTTCTGGAAGGACAATGTGTTTCTTGGAGCCTCTCACTTTTTTGATGAGGTTGTATTGAAACATCCTTGGCGTCATACCATGAGGGGCAATTTTGACCAATTGATCCAACATCGGATCGATCTGGATGTACTGAGAAAATAATGCATCCATCACCTCCAATTTACCTTGACTTTGATGGGTGATTTTAGAACGCATATTGCCAAT
>ENA-UOWO01003706-UOWO01003706.1-activated-sludge-metagenome-genome-assembly--contig:-NODE-3706-length-17497-cov-4.998911_pt1 | contig 17497 bp, 26 predicted proteins | sample MGYA00238148_ERZ761564 | MGnify/ENA primary metagenome ERZ761564 (study PRJEB28885, sample SAMN05720194) | activated sludge metagenome | isolation source: Anaerobic digester | place: USA...
TACCATCACCTAAGATTTTAACTCCGTTTAGTTGTTTTTTAATTATGCCTTTTTCTTTTAATATTTCTGCTGAAACAATGTCACCATCATTAAAGTATTTATTTAAATCACTTAAATTAATTGTCGCAAATCTAATAGTGAATCTAGCATTGTTAAATCCTCTTTTAGGGATTCTACGGTATAGTGGTGATTGACCGCCTTGAAACCATGCCGGAATACTTGCTCCACTACGTGATTTCTGACCATTTTCACCTCTTGTTGAGTTTTTGCCCATACCACTACCAGTTCCTCGGCCAACTCTTTTTCTTACCTTAGCTTCAGGAGATTTAGGTAAAAAATTTAGCTTCATATTATATCTCCTCTACTTTCTTACCCCTTAGAGCAGCAATTTTAGCAGCTGTTCTTTGCATTTTTAATGCATTTAGTGTTGCTTTAGCAACATTAATTTGGGTATTTGATCCTAGAGATTTAGAAACAATGTCTTTAATACCAGCAAGTTCTAATACAGCTCTTGCGGCACCACCAGCAATAACTCCGGTTCCTTCTTTAGCAGGACGAATTAATACTTTAGAACGGCCAATTTTAGCAATTGCATCATGAGGTATTGTCCGATTATCAATTAAGGCGATTTTAACAACGTTCTTATTGGCACTTTGAATTGCCTTTTTAATTGCCTCTGGAACTTCATTTGCTTTACCACTGCCAATACCAACTAGGCCTTTGCGATTCCCAACAGCTACTGTTGCTGAGAAACGGAAATGACGACCACCTTTGGTAACCTTAGTAACTCTACTAATTGAAACAACTTTTTCTTCAAGTAATTTTTTCTTAGGATCAAGTTCTTGTTTTTGCATATGTTCCCCTCCCTCTAAAATTCTAGTCCGGCTGCTCTAGCTGCTTCAGCTAAAGCTTTTACCCGACCGTGATAAAGGTAGCCACCTCTATCAAATACAACTTTTTTAATTTTTAACTTTTTGGCTTTTTCCGCAATATCTTTACCGACAGTTGTTGCCCCTTCGACATTACCGCCATTTTTTATTTTTAGTTCCACAGAAGAAGAACTAGCTAAAGTATGACCATTTTGATCATCAATTAACTGCACAAATATTTGATTGTTTGAACGAAAAACATTCATTCTTGGACATCCTTTTTCGCCACTAATTTTAGCACGAATTCTTTTGTGTCTTAAAATTCTTTTTTCGTTTTTTGATTCTTTTTTTATCATATTCTTACCTCACCTATTTAGCAGCTTTCTTACCTTCTTTACGACGAATGTGCTCATCTTTATAACGTATTCCTTTACCTTTATAAGGTTCAGGCTTACGTAATTTACGCACATTAGCCGCAAATTCAGTTACTTTTTGCTTATCTATACCAGAAATAACAATTTCGGTATTACTTATTGCTTCGACTTTTAAATCTGCTGGCAATTTAACTTCAACAGGATGAGAAAAACCAGCACTAACACCAATTTTATTCCCGTTAACCGCAAATTTATAACCAACACCAACAGCTTCTAAATTAACACTATAACCTTTAGTTACACCAATAAGCATATTGTTTATTAGGGAATTAGTTGTGCCATGAAGTTGTTTAGCGGTTTTTGCTTCACTATTTCTCGTAGTTAAAATTTTGCCATCTTTTTCTTCAACATCAATAATCTCTCGATAATTTAAAGTTAATTCACCTTTAGGTCCTTTTACTGTTACTTTTGGTTTTTCAATAATAACACTAACACCTGCCGGAATGGTTAATTCTCTTTTTCCGATTCTACTCATAAGTTTTTTTCCTTACCAAATATAGGCAAGTACTTCTCCTCCTAGACTAGCTTCGCGAGCTTCTTTATCAGTCATTAACCCTTTTGAAGTCGAAATGATAGCAATTCCTAAGCCATTAAGAACTCGAGGAATTTCGTTGCTCTTAGCATAAACTCTAAGTCCAGATTTACTAATTCTTCTTAACCCAACAATAACACGTTCTTTTTTTTCACCGTATTTTAGAGTTAAAGTTAATTTATCTCCTTGTTCACTTTTAAGATATTCAAAGTCATTGATATAGCCTTCTCTTTTTAATATTTCGGCAATACCTAATGTCATTTTTGATCCTAAAACTTCAACTTTTTCATATTTCATCTGATTTGCATTACGAATTCTCGTAAGCATATCAGCAATTATATCTCCAACCATATTTAAATTCCTCCCTTTCTACCAGCTTGATTTCTTAACGCCAGGTATTTGGCCTTCGTTAGCTAATTCTCTAAAACAGATTCGACATAGTTTAAATTTACGAAGGACACCATGAGGTCGGCCACATCTCTCGCAGCGAGTATAAGCTCTTGATTTAAACTTTGGTGTTTTTTGTTGTTTGATGATCATACTTTTCTTTGCCATAAATATTTCCTCCTCACTTATTTCTTGAAAGGCATTCCAAATTCGCTTAATAAGCTTAATGCCTCTTCATTTGTTTTTGCTGTTGTTACAAAAATTATATCCATCCCTCTGATTTTCAAAATATTATCATATTCGATTTCAGGAAATATTAGTTGTTCTTTAATCCCTAAAGTATAATTTCCTTTACCATCAAAAGCGGTTTTAGAAATTCCTCTAAAGTCTCTTACTCGAGGTAGAGCAACTTTAATTAATTTCTCCATAAAATTGTACATGTTTTCACCACGAAGGGTTACTTTGGCACCAATTGATTGACCTTCTCTTAGTTTGAAACTAGCAATTGATTTGCGAGCTTTAGTAATAACTGGTTTTTGACCGGCGATTACTTCTAAGTCTTTGACTGCTGCTTCAATAAATTTTGAATCATGAGCAGCTTCACCAACACCCATGTTAATAACAATTTTTTCTAATCTTGGTACTTCAGCAGTTGATTTATACTTATATTGAGTTAACATGTTCTTAATAATTGTTTTACTATATAGTTCTTTTAAATTACTCATAAATATACCTTCTAACTACCTTTCTCAACTTTTTTTGTTGTCTTTTTAGGTTTTGGTGTTTCTTTTATTTCTTTTTTAGGGCTTTTCTTCTCTTCTTTTTGCGAATTTTTTATTACTTTAACATTAGATACATGAAGCGGAGCTTCAATGGCAAATATGCCACCTTTATCATTATTATTGCTTGGTTTAGAATGCTTTTTAACAATGTTTGCACTCTCGACTAATACTTTGTTAGTTAGTTTAAAGGTTTTAATTATTTTACCTTCTTTACCTTTATCTTTTCCAGCAATAATTTTTACTTGATCGCCAACTTTTACCTTCATCATATCCTCCTATAATACTTCACTAGCTAAAGATATTATTTTCATAAAATCTTTATCTCGAAGTTCTCTCGCAACTGGCCCTAATACTCTTGTCCCGATTGGGCTTTTATCTTCTTTAATAAGTACACAAGCGTTATCATCGAATTTAATAAAAGAACCATCTTTTCTTCTTGCCCCAGCAACAGTTCTTACAACTACTGCTTTAACAACTTTGCCTTTTTTAACATTGCTATTAGGAATGGCTTTTTTTACTGTTCCCACAACAATATCACCGATACTACCGGTTTTAACTTTTGATCCACCTAAAACTCTAATAACCATGATTTCTCTTGCTCCTGAGTTATCAGCGACTTTTAGTCTCGTTTGTTGCATAACCATAGTAATACCTCCTATAAGATTACAGCTTCAACTAATACCTCAGCTAACTCAAAATGTTTAGTTTTGGATAGCGGTCTAGTACTAACAATACGCACTGTATCTCCTTCTTTGGCTTTATTGTTTTCATCATGAGCTGCATATTTTTTTGAATATTTAACTCTTTTTTTATAAATAGCACTGGTCCGATATGTTTCAACTAAAACAGTAATCGTTTTATTATTTTTTGCACTTACAACTTTTCCGATTAATTCTTGTTTTTTGGTTTCTGCCATTATTTATCGCCTCCACTATTTAATTCTCTTTCACGGAGAATTGTCTTCATCCGTGCAACATCTTTTCTTAAATCACGAATCGTTGATGCTTTTTCTAATTGACCGGCAGCTTGTTTTAATCTCAGATCAAATAGATTTTTTTTAGATTCAACGATTCTCTTATTTAATTCTTCAATTGATAATTCTCTTATTTCCTTAATTTTCATTTGAATCACCATTTATTTCTTTCATTACAAACTTACATTTTATTGGTAGTTTGTGACTTGCTAAGCGTAGCGCTTCGCGAGCTATTTCTTCAGAAACACCGCCTACCTCAAACATAATTTTGCCTTCTTTGACAACTGCCACCCAAGACTCAATATTGCCTTTACCTTTACCTTGTCTTGTTTCTAACGGTTTCTTCGTTAATGGTAAATGAGGAAAGATATTTATCCATACTTTTCCCCCACGTTTCATATAACGAGTCATCGCAATACGAGCAGCTTCTATTTGTTGAGTTGTTATCCAAGCCCCAGCAAGAGCTTGGAGACCATATTCACCAAAATGAAGTTCGGTATTACCACGAGCATGACCATCATAAGATATGCGATGTGATTTGCGATACTTAGTTCGCTTTGGCATCAACATTGTCCATCTCTCCTTTCGCTTTCTTCTTAGCCGGAAGGATTTCACCTTTATAGATCCATACTTTTACGCCAATCTTACCATAAGTGGTATCACTTTCGGTATGAGCGTAATCAATATCAGATCTTAAAGTATGAAGCGGCACTGTACCTTCGGTATAATGTTCAGTACGAGCCATTTCCACACCGCCAAGACGTCCAGAAACACAAGTTTTAATACCTTTAGCTCCTGCTTTCATTGTATTTCTAATTGCTCTTTTTTGAGCACTTCGATAAGGAGCTCGGCTTGTGATCTGAGCAGCGATGTTTTCGGCAACTAATTTAGCATTTAAATCAGGATTTTTAACTTCAACAATAGAAATATAAATCTCTTCTTTAACAACTTTCTTTAGTGCGTTTCTTAATTTTTCAATATCTTCACCACCACGACCAATGATTACTCCTGGTTTAGCAGTAAAGATTTTTACTTCCGTTCTTTTTTTATTTCTTTCAATAACAATTGAAGCGATTGCTGCATCTTTAAGTTTACTATTAATATACTTACGAATTTTAATATCATTATTTAATAATGTTCCAAATTCTTTATTTGATGCAAACCATTTTGATTCCCAGTCTTTATTGATTCCTAATCTAAAACCAATTGGGTTAACCTTTTGTCCCATTATTTCGCCTCCTTATTATCAGTCACTTTAATTGTAATGTGACTAGTTCTTTTGTCTCTACGATCAACTTTAGTTCTACTACCAAACTTAACTCTCTTCAAGATTGAACCAGGATTAATATAGCATTCTTTAATAACTAACTCTTCTTCTTTAGCCCCATTATTATTTACTGCATTGGCTACTGCCGAATTTAGAACTTTAACAATTAAGCGACTAGATTTAGTATTAATATTGGCTAATATTCCTTGAGCAGTTTTAATATTTTTACCTCTTATTAAATCTAAAGTCATTCTTGCTTTGCGAGGAGCAATCATCGCGCTTTTGTGTAATGCATATGCTTCCATATTTTTTCTCCTCTCCTACTTTTGACCAGAATGGCCAGTGAATTTACGAGTTAATGCAAATTCGCCAAGTTTATGGCCTACCATATCTTCTGTAATATATACGGGAATAAATTCTTTACCATTGTGAATTGCAAAAGTATGTCCGACAAAGTCAGGATAGATAGTCGAACGGCGAGACCAAGTTTTAATAATTTCTTTTTTATTATTCTTATTTAAAGTTTGAACTTTACTTAATAAACGATCAAAAACATAAGGTGCTTTTCTTATAACCGGTACGTCTTTAACTTTATTTGCCATTTACTTTCCTCCTACTTCTTATTTTTACGACTAACAATTAGTTTGTTAGAAGCTTTTTTACGATTTCTTGTTTTATAACCAAGGGCTGGTTTACCCCAAGGGGTAAGTGGTCCCTTACGGCCAATTGGAGCACGACCTTCACCACCACCGTGAGGGTGATCATTCGGATTCATAACTGAACCACGAACTGTTGGTTTGATGCCTAAATGACGTTTACGTCCAGCTTTACCGAGATTGACTAGTTCGTAATCTTCATTACCAACAACGCCAACTGTTGCTACACAAGTACCAAGAATATTTCGGGTTTCGCCAGATTGTAATCTAAGCATTACGTATTTACCCTCGCGGCCAATTATTTGAGCACTAGTTCCGGCGCTACGAGCAATTTCTGCTCCTTTACCTGGTTTAAGCTCAACACAATGAACTACTGTTCCAACCGGAATGTTTTGGAGTGGTAAAGAATTACCAACCTTAATATCTGATTTCGGACCATTTTCAATAATTGTTCCTACTTTTAAATCTTTAGGAGCAATAATATATCTTTTTTCACCATCACGATAAAAAATTAATGCAATGTTTGCGTTTCGATTGGGATCATATTCTATAGCTGCTACCCGACCAGTAACATCTATCTTATTACGCTTGTAATCAATAATCCGATATTTTCTTTTTTCGCCTCCACCAATGTGTCTTACCGTTTGTCGGCCTTGATTGTTTCTGCCGCCAGTTTTGCTTTTTGATACAAGTAAACTTTTTTCTGGTTTGCTTGATGTAATTTCTTCATTAATTAAGGTAGTCATACCACGACGACCATTGGATGTAGGTTTATACTTTTTTATTGCCATAATATCACTCCTATAAATCTATGCTTTCGCCAGCTTTAAGTGTTATGATTGCTTTTTTATATGTTTTTGTTTTCCCTGTATACTTACCAACTCTTTTATCTTTAGCTTTAGTAATAAGGGTTTTAACATCTAAAACTTTAACATTAAAAGCCGCTTCGATCGCTTTTTTAATTTCTATTTTATTGGCATCTTTTGCCACTTTGAATGTATATACATTCTTTTGTGCTGCTTGAGCTGATTTTTCTGTAACAACCGGTGCAATTATAATATCAGTATAATCCTTCATTATATTAACGCCTCCTCTATTACTTTGATTGCTGCCTCATCACAAACCATAGTATCGCAATTAATAATGTCATAAACGTTAATTTCTTGAGCTAGTATTACATTAACTTGAGCAATATTACGCGTTGCCATATAAAGATTTTCACAATCATCAGCAGTAACAAATAATATTTTACCTTTTAAACCTAAAGTCTTATTTAAGTTAGTAAAGTCTTTTGTCTTTAAACTATCAAGATTAAGGCTATCAACAACAACTAACTCTTTATTATTAACTTTAGTAGCTAAAGCACTTTTTAAAGCTAAAACACGTATTTTCTTATTAATTTTAAAAGTGTAGTCTCTTGGCGTTACCCCAAAAGCAATTCCGCCACCGCGCCATTGCACAGCACGAGTTGATCCTTGACGAGCGCGGCCAGTTCCTTTTTGTTTCCATGGTTTTCTGCCGCCACCTGACACTTCAGCACGAGTTTTAGTTTTAGCAGTACCTTGTCTTGTTGCCGCTAGTTGCAAAGCAATTGCTTTTTTAATTGCGGTATCGTTTACTTCAATGTTCCAAATAGAGTCATTTAAGGTTAAATCTCTTGCAACTTCATTAGTAATGCTTTTTATTTTAATTTTTGTCATCTTAAATCACCTTTCTAAAAGCTATTCGCTTTCTCCTTCGGTTACATTTTCGGTACTAGTTACTTCATTTTCTTCAACAGTTGTTGCTTCAACCGGTTCTGCTTCAGTAACTTCAGCTTCGTTTGTAGCAACTTCAACCTGATTTTCAGTAACTTCTTCAGTAGTTGCTTCCTCTGTCGGAATAATTTCATCAACTACAGTTTCTGCTTCATAACTAATTAATTCATGTGGTTTTTTATTTTTATTCTTTTTAAGAGCAGATTTAATTAGGATTAGTCCCTTTTTTGGTCCTGGCACATTACCACTAATCATTAAGTAATTATCTTCTAGATTAACTTCAATTATTTCTAGATTTTGAATAGTAACAGTATCAACACCCATATGTCCTGGTAGTTTTTTACCTTTCATAACTCTCATTGGCAACATCGTACCCATTGAACCAGGTCGACGATGAAAACGAGAACCATGAGCCATTGGCCCGCGAGATTGGTTATGACGTTTAATTACCCCCTGAGTTCCTTTTCCTTTACTAGTTCCTGTAACATCAACATATTCACCAACTGTAAATAAATCAGCACTTAGTTGATCACCTAAATTATAGTTGGCTTCAACATCTCTAATTTCTTTTAAGAAGCGCTTAGGCTTAGTGTTTGCTTTTTGGGCATGGCCAATACTGGCTTTTGTTGCGTTTTTTTCTTTTTTATCAAATACGCCAAGTTGAATTGCACTATAACCATCATTCTCTTTTGTTTTAACTTGAGTAACAGTATTCGGCTCAACTTCGACAATCGTAACAGGAATTACTTTACCTTCTTTAGTAAAGGTTTCAGTCATTCCTAATTTACGCCCTAAGATTCCTTTCATAATTTCCTCCAATTTTCTTATTTAATTTTAATATCAACACCACTTGGTAAATCCAAATGAGTTAGAGCTTCAATTGTTTCTTTACTTGGTTCTTTAATTTCGATCAGTCTTTTATGAGTACGCATTTCAAATTGTTCTCTTGAATCTTTGTACTTATGAACCGCTCTTATTACTGTTACTTTATCAATTTCTGTTGGTAAAGGTACAGGCCCCGAAACAATTCCTCCAGTTCTTTTAACAGTTTCGACAATCTTACCAGCAGCTTGATCTAAAGCTCTATGATCATATGCTTTTAAGTTAATTCGAACTTTGTTATTTGACATCCTATTCATGTCCTCCTTCCGTCTATATCTAGTATAGACTTGCTCCGTACAAATTACCTGATAGGCTAATACTATGAGAAACAAATCCTGGTGTATCAGCAACCTTGCACATCGTCGCAGTCATACGAGGAAAATTATAACAAATGTCATAGGAAATATCAACAAAAAGTTTTAATAAAATTAAAAAGCAGTATTTCCTGCTTTTTATTCTTCTTCATAAAATAAAGTTGAAGTCTCTTTCATCTCCTTAGGGATTGAGATATTCATATATTTTAGTAAGGTTGGCGCTACCATTGTTAAATCGCCATCAATCAATTTTAATTTATGGTCGGTAATAATAAATGGCACGGGGTTAATGGTATGGGTTGTTACTGGTTTATTGTTTTCGTCAATCATTAGTTCAGCATTGCCGTGATCGGCTAAAATGAGCATTGTATAAAAATTGTTCTCTGCTTCCTCATAAAGTTTACCGAGACAAATATCAACCGCTTGGCAGGCTTTAACTGCCGCTTCCATATTACCGGTATGACCCACCATATCTAAATTAGCATAATTAACTAAGATGAAATCAAAATCGTTCTCTAAACATTTTATTGCCGTTTTAGTTACCGCCACAGCCGCCATTTCTGGTTTTAAATCATATGTAGAAACATCTGGGGAAGGAATATGAAACGAAGAACAGCCAACTAACTTTCGGTCTTTACCACCATCAAAGAAATATGTTACGTGGGGATATTTTTCACTTTCGGCAACCCTTGCTTGAGTTAGGCCTAGTTGGGAAAAATAGACCCCTAGTGTATTATTTACTTCTTCTTCGCTTAATATCGTTTGGCAATTAACACCGGAATCAACAGGACATAAGGTATAGACCTTAACCTTAGGAACACTGCTCCGATTAAAACTACTAAACTCCTCAGCAGTTAAAGAAGTTAGAATTTGCTTAGCCCGGTCAGCTCGATAATTTAACCACAAGAGGCAATCACCATCTTTAATTTGGCCTGCACTTGATAAGGAAATTGGTAAGAGAAATTCATCAGTTATTTCTTGAGCGTACATTTCTTTAATTGTATCGCTTAAATTTATTGAATTAACACCAATATTATTGGTAATTAAATTGTAATATTTTTTGGTTCGATCCCAATTACCATCACGATCCATCGCATAATAACGGCCACATACAGATACGATTTGCCCAATATTAAACTTTTTAATAACCATTTCTAATTCTTTAATATAGGTCATTGCCGCATTAGGTTTGGTATCTCGACCATCCGTTATCGCGTGGATATATACTTTACTAATACCATTATCAAGTAATTGCTGCAACATAGCATACAAAAAATTTATATGACTATGTATTCCCCCATCAGAGACAAGCATCATAATATGAATTGGCTTTTCGTTGTCTTTTACATAGCTAACTAGGTCTTGATAAACGGGATTATTTTTAAATAGATTACGATTAAAAGCATCCGCAACTAAGAAATATCCTTTTAAAACAACACGCCCAGCACCAATTGTTAAATGACCAACATCACTATTACCCATTTGCCCTTTAGCTAAGCCAACCGCTTTCTCCGATGCTTTAAGCGTTGCATGGGGATATTCATTCCAGATACGTAAAAAATTATTCATTTTGGCTTGCTTAACAGCGTTACCTTTTTCTTCGTTGCGCAAGCCCATACCGTCAAGAATAACCATCAATATCTTTTTCATCGTCTCACCCTATCTTATGTTACCACAACTAAGCACAAAAAAATAGTTTACGTTTTAAATTGTATTTTTAATTTCGTCAATAAATGCTGCTAAAAATTCGGAGTTAGTTGGCTTTGCTTTTTCACTATCAATACTATGGCCAAATATTTTAGTCATAAAATTATAACCGCAGCGGTTAAAACAAATTTCGATTGCATGCCGAATTGCTTTTTCAACGCTGGAAGCCGAAACTTTATTATGAGCAGCAATTTTCGGATATAATAATCCGGTAATATTGTCTATTACTCCCGGATTAAAATATATATCAAATATTCCTTCTTTAATGTAGCGATAACCTTTAATATGCGAAGGCATGCCCAGTTCATGTAACAAAGCGATTACTTTAGCATTTATATCGGCGTTAATTTTTGGTTTTAATATGATTTGTTGCTCTTGATTATTAATTGCTTTATTTATCCGATAGTTACCAACCGTAAAAGGCTTTAAACTTAACTTGATTTCTTGTGGCTTTTCCTGATCTAATGTTACCTCAATTAACTGATTACAGATTATTTCTTTTCTAATATTCGCTAAAGCTTTTTGAGTATTATCAACAATTAATACTCGAACTGGTTTATCCATAAAATCTCCCTATAATAATTTTTATATAAAAAAGCGATTGGAAAATTTAACCAATCGCTTAATTATTATTCTAATCTTAAAAGCCAATAATACTGCTGCAATTTTGTTTCATTGTGCATCCTTGTTAATTGCATCTAGGGCCGATAATTTACCATTTAAAATATATTCTAACGTAGCTCCCCCACCAGTAGATACAAAATCAAACTTATTCTCTAAACCAAATTTTTTAGCTGCACTTGCCGAATCGCCACCACCAACAATACCGATAGCTTTGCTATCGCATACCGCATTAAATAATTCCTGCGTACCAATCGCAAACTTGTCATTTTCATAGATTCCAGCAGTCCCATTAATAAATACAGTTGCCGATTCATTTATTGCTGTTTTATATTTGTTAATAGTTTTAAGACCAATATCAGAGATGACATCATCAACCAATAAATCATCAATTGTATGATATTTAACATACGTTGGATCATAACTACGACCGACTATCACGTCAAGTGGTAACATCACTTTATCTTTATAGTTTAATAGTAACTGGCGTAATTTATCAATTATTGCTTGATCTTTAGTAACTAATGATTCACCAACATTAAAACCTAATACTTTTAAACAACTATTTGCAATCCCCCCAGTTAACAAAAGATGGTCACAGTTATCAACTAACTTAATAATCAAATCAATTTTTTCGTCAACTTTAGCTCCCCCGACCATCATCGTAAATGGCTTTTGCGGATGAAAAACATATTTTTCTAAGGTTTCTAGTTCTTTTTGAACTAATAAGCCGATACAATTAGGTAATAACTTAGCAACACCATAAGTTGAAGCGTGACAACGATGGGCCGACCCGAAGGCGTCCATAACAAAGACATCAGCTAATTCTGCCCAGTACTCAGCTAATTGGGAATCGTTATTGCTCTCTAACTTATTGGGAACATCTTCAAAACGGGTGTTTTCGAGAAGCATTATTTCGCCCGGCAGCATTTGGTCAATCTTTTCTTCAAGCAATAAACCTCGAGCTTGTTTAACAAAGATGATCTTGCTATTCATAATATTCCTTAAACGCTCCGCAACAGGTGCTAATGAGTTTTTTGCTTTATCGGCTTCAGTTTCAACTTTACCTAAATGAGAAAGAATAATTATTTTACAATTCTGGTTTATTAAATATTTTATCGTATCTAAAGAAGCTAATATTTTATTATCGTCTAAGATTTTATTATTTTCTATTGGCACATTAAAATCACATCTTAACAGTACTTTTTTATTAGATAGGTCTATGTCTTGAATTTTTTTATACATTATCTTCACCTTCTTTATTATATATCAGAGCCCTTTCTTATTCAAACAAAAAAGTGTCTACTGACACTTTTATTTACTCATTATTTTTCTAACGGTTCGCATCATCTGAGCAGTGTAACCCATTTCGTTATCATACCAGGCGGTTATTTTAATTAGTTGTGAATTGTCATCCTCGATAACCGAAGTTAATTGTAAGTCAACTAAAGCCCCACATTTCTTACCTAAGATATCACTTGATACCACAGGATCATTAGTTGCTTTAATTACTTCACTTTGATTATTGATAAATAAGTTATTTATCTCCTCAATGGAAGTCTTGCGTTTTGGTTCAATTGTCAAATCAATAACGGAACCATCACTTACCGGGACACGGAAAGCGCCACCATCAAATTTACCTTTTAATTGAGGAATTACTTCACCGATAGCTGTAGCAGCTCCTGTGGAAGAGGGAATAATATTCATGGCCGCGGCTCTACCCCGGCGAGAATTAATCCCTTTCTTATGATAAATATCTAAGGTCATTTGATCATTAGTATAAGCATGAATCGTCGTCATGAAGCCCTTAACGATGCCAATATTGTCTTCAATAATCTTAAGTACTGGAGCTAAACAATTAGTGGTACAACTGGCCGTTGAAATTATTTTTTCACTACCATCTAAAGTATTATCATTTACTCCATAAACAATTGTCTTCATCGAACCTTTTCCCGGAGCAGAAATTACTACTTTTTGGGCTCCAGCAGTGATATGTTTTTGGGCTCCCTCTTCATCAGTAAATACTCCTGTACATTCTAAAACCACATCAACCATTAAATTCTTCCAAGGTAGATTAAGGGGATCTTTCTCAGAATATACTTTAATCCGCTTTTGCTTGTTAATAACAAGTTGATCACCTTCAAAAGCGATTAACTCCTCATGAAAACTCCGATGATTAGTATCATATTTTAATAGATATGCTAAACTCTCCGCATCTCCCAAATCGTTTATGGCAACAACATCATAATCAGGCGAAGTAATCATCTCCCGAAATGCCAAGCGGCCAATTCTGCCAAACCCATTAATTGCAACTTTTATCATTTTATCCTCCTATTCAAAAATACTTCCCCCTATAAATTCCCTTAATATCGAATCACTACTAACATATTCTGAAGGAATAGTAAAAAATATTTTTAAGAAATTAATTAATCTTCTAGCTTCACCATAGTAAGGTGATGATAGAGAAACGGAATATAATAAAGGCTCAGCATATACTTTTAGGACACCAAGTTCATAAACTAGCGAGGTGTTGATCACCTTATCCGCTTGGTTCATATAAGGAAATATATACTTGCCTTCTCCTCTTCGAACGTTTTGCCAATAAGCAATAGTATCCGTTACATTAGCGCCTCGTTTGCGATTATCCCGAATCATTCTTCTGAGCATTCTTAAGTCAGTTGTCGAGATATAGTTATGCCGATCGATATTTAGGGGCATAAAGGGACTGATATAAACTTTATACTTTAATTCTTTTGCAATTTGTGGCGTTAGCGCATCATTAACACAATGTAAGCCTTCTAAGATAATAATCCCATTATCTTTTAACTTAAGTGGTGCTTGGTTATAACTCTTAGTTCCAGTAATAAAATCAAAGACTGGGGCATTAATTTCTTTACCATCTTTTAAATCGCTCAAATGACGATTTAGTAGTTCCAAATCCATTGCTTCTAAACACTCAAAATTATAGTTACCGTTTTCATCTTTAGGGGTATCCTGACGATCAAGGAAATAATCGTCGGTCGACATCATTAAAGGTTCAAAACCATTAGCTTTTAATAATAACGAAATCTTCTTGGCCGTTGTCGTCTTCCCTGAAGAAGAAGGGCCGGCAATCATTATGTATTTAGCTTGTTTGGCAATAGCTTCATCAACTAAATCAGCAAGTGATTTTTCATATCTGATTTCATTAACACGCATTAAGTCTGATATTTTGGAATCGGATACTAGTTTATTAATATTCGATACAAAAGGAATCCCAATTTTTCTTAACCACTGATTATTCTCCGCAAAACAACTAATGACATTTTTATATAGATTACAATCATGCAGCGCTTGTTCTTTAGAAAGCATTAAACCGATCCGATTCTCTCCTAAATAGATTAAATCGTAATTATTAATTACTCCTGTGCTATATGGCATCTCGGTGTAAAAATAGTTTAGATGCTCACCAATTTTATACATCGTAACTATTTCATTAGTGACGTTATGAACATTTACTTGCTTCTCTTGATCCTGAATTGATTGATAAAAAGTAAATGCATCCTTCTTAGAGATATTCATCTTGACAATCGGCAGATCAGCATTAATTAGTTCGTTAATCTTTGCTTCTAATTCTTCTATCATTGGTTCGGCAAAAGGAAATTCTGCTTCAACAGTAACATGAATACCATTGCCAATCGAATGATTAAAGAAGATTTCACAACTACTATGATAGTTTTTCTTATATAATTCTTTGATGGCTACCTCAAAAATAAATTGTAAGCCTGATTTATATATTTTCGCACCATCAATGTCTTTTGCCCCAAAAAATTCTACATTAGAATCTTTGGTAATAACGTTTGTTAAAGAAGTAATCTCATAATTAACCTTAACCCCAATAATCGGGAAATTAATTTTGTCACTTAAAAGTTTTTTTATTTCATAAAAAGTAATCCCTTTATCAACTAGGACTGTCTCATTACCAAAAAAAACTCTTACTTTTTCGTTCATTGTTTGACCCCTTTTATTTATTTGTTAAATTATTCTTTTATCTATATAAATAGTACTGGTAATTTAAGTTATTGTCAATCTTTATCATGACTCTGATTATACTTTTGAATAATATTCTTTATTTTAATAAAATAATGGTTAATTGCTGATTTACCAATATTTTTTCCGCTTTCCAAATTTATTATTTTAGCTAATTCTTGATATGAAGTTTCAGGATATTTTTCGCGGTAATAAATTACTTGTTTAATTTTGTCATCAAGTAAATTTATGAGTTCATGATCTTTTAAAAATTCAATCTCCGCTAGTTGTTTTAGACCAGTTTTAATTACTTTTTCTTGATTAGCTAATTCACAGTTATTTAAACGGTTAACCATATTTTTATGATCCCGATAGATCCTAATATCCTCAAAATAAAACATAGCATTATTAGCTCCTAATAGTTTTAAGAAATCACTAATCATTTCCGCACTTTTAACATATATCATATAGCCGTTAGCTCTTTTTAATAATTTTGAGCGGATCGCAAAATTACTAAGTAAGTTGCTAACAAATAAAGCTTCTTTCTTATATTTAACAGCAAATTCTAAATGGTAACCACTAACTTTCGGATCACTAATATTAGCGCAGGCTAAAAAAACACCTCTTAAATAGGCTATTTTTTCTTCCTCACTAGCTAAAAAATATTCATCAGGTAATTTTTTTGAATCTTTAATATCAATATTTAGCTTTTGACAAATTGCTGAAACTTGCTCTTTGATTTCTAAAATATAGACTTGCTTGATTCTTAATCTTCTTTGGCTACGAACTGTAATTTTGATATTGATATTAAATAATTCTTTAATGTTAATATAAATTCTTTTAGCAACAGTTGGGTTTTCAATTGTTATTGTAATTTTATCAGGTATTATTTGACTATTAAATCTTAAATATGCCGCTAATTCACATAATAATTCAATTGAATTGTTTTTATTATGGGTTATTTCATCTTTAATCATAGTCGTGAATGTCATATTACCACCAATCTTATTTTAGCATTATTAACCAAATAAAAAAAGAGCTAAGCTCTTTCATACCAACGAACACCTTTTGCCGGAAAATATCCTGGAGCAACACTATACGAAACAAATAAACTCCACGAAGAATATCCGGCTGCGCCACCGCCTAAATAGTGTCCTTTTGAAGTACCAAAATGAAGATGAGCCCCCGTCGTACAACCATCATATCCGCCATGGGCTTTCATTGTTGAGTAGCCACCCACGGTTCCGATCTTAGTTGCTGCTGTTACCGAATCACCAACATTAACATTAACCGCTAGTAAATGGGCATATTGCGTTGTATAGGCAACACCGTTAATAATATGGTGGATATATATGATATTACCGCCACAACTTGATTTTCTCGTAATTGCCGCTACCATTCCTGCTGCTGCCGAATATACTGCTGTTCCTTCGGCATTACCAGCAATATCAACCCCATTGTGAAAGGATGAAGCCTTTCCTGTTATCGGATTTACCCGATAACCAAAACCACTAGTGATAACTCCTTTAATTAAAGGGCGATTCCAACCAGTATCAGAAATTACCTTAACACATTCTGATAATTTTTGGGTTTCAGAAGAACAAATTCCTTTATAGTAAGAAATTAAAGCTTGCTGATTTTTAATCTGACTATTAATATCTTCGTTAAGTTCATTTAATTCCGATAGTTGATTATTTAAAGAAGCTACTGCTGAAGCATAGATTTGAATTTTGGCGTCCAAATCTACATTCTTTTGCGCAAGCTCAACTTGTAAATTCTCGTTTTGGACAATTAAGTCTTTTAATTGTTCTAAGGTATTTTGACTACTCTCGGTAATTTGTTCAACGGCAGCAATGCGCATTACTAAGTCCGTCATGGTTTGAGCTTTGCTGACATATTGTAGATATTCGTTTTCCCCTTTTGACAATTGTAGATAGATAAGTAATGAATCGATTTGAGCACTTAAGTTACTGATTTCAACTTCTGTCTCAGCAATTTTTTGCTTAGCCGCTTCAATCTCTAATTCAATTTTAGTTTTTTCTTGATAAGCTGCATAGATAGCATTTTTCTTATTATTTATTTCGCCTTGAGTTTGTCTTTTGGAATTAATTGCCGCGTCTCTTTGCGCTTCCAAGCCAGCAAGTTCAGTTCTTAGTTCAGCAATTGTCGTTGCTTTTGTTGCCGCTTGAGCAAGCAGTGGATCAGCAATTAAAGGTAAGAGTAATGATAAACATAAAATAATGCGGTAGGTAAATTGAAATAACTTTTTCATATCTTCAAATACCTCCTAACAGCATTATAACTACCT